>Ga0116231_10008920_pt1 | contig 17305 bp, 7 predicted proteins | sample S1TSphgellanicum_2_FD_89695 | JGI IMG/M metagenome (GOLD analysis project Ga0116231, IMG submission 89695) | Host-associated microbial communities from peat moss isolated from Minnesota, USA - S1T2_Fd - Sphagnum magellanicum MG | ecosystem: Host-associated > Plants > Peat moss > Unclassified...
TTAACCTTTAAATCTTTATATTGAACATGTGTTAAATTCAAGGGTATTGATGTTCATATAGTAAAATATATCATATTAGATACATAAAAATGTGTCCTCAAAGTGCCATCAATATTTGGATGAACAAACTTTCAACTTCATTTTAAAATGACCAAGTTCATTCATGTACATGGTATCAAAATGGCTATATATATACACACACATGCATTCAACATGCATTAAGGGTTTTATTTCATATTACTTTGTGTTTTTTTTTATATAAACATGATAAAAACAGAAAAAGTTACTGGAAAATAAAAGAAAATTACATCATGTGGGTTTTAGAAAAATACATTCTAAAATTTGATATTCTTTTTGATACATTTGATTGAAATAAGGTGCTTGTAATTTTTTTTATGTGCACACATAGTTATTAAGAAAAATTACAATTAATTGAAATGTATAGGTTACATTTTGACACTCAAATGAAATGTACTTAAGTTGGAAACTTACAAGACTGGTGAATAAGTGCCATTGTTTGGTATGAGTCCACTTATATTGTTGTACAACATGGAAATCAAGATATTTGATAAGTAAACTGTATATCTCTCAAGCAAAATATCCATAACCAAAATCCCATTGAAGCTATTGTTATCACAATTTCTGCAGTGAACAAAAGAAAACAATAGTAATTTAAAAAAAAGTAACATTAAAACTACAAGAAAAACAAATTAATTATGTTTTCCACTCAATGTCTTGAATGTATTATCTAGATGTATTGTGATCCTTTGTTTCATTCTAGCATAGGTCTTCTACTTGGATAACTATTTAAGAACTACTTCCATCTATGTTCCATACTATAGAACAATAACATTTTCAAAGCTATTGCATCCAAACTTAACTTCCCCCATTGAAATAAAGGTCATAAAATATTTGCAAGAATCAATGTTGTTAAGTGGTGTAAATGTGTTTAAAGGACCCACGCCCACTTCCTTTGTCTGACGCATATGCAAAAATACGCTTAGAATATGATTGAAATATTTTAAAATTGTTTTACATAAATTTGTAATTTAAAAAATAAATTCATTATATTATTATGTTAAGGATGATAATAGGAATTTCTCAAAAATATGTCATTTCAAAAAAATTCAAGCCTTTTTAAGAGTCTTCCTTCAAGTTATCAAAAAACATTGATTACAATGTCTTTAAAATAGTTTTTGGTACTTTACATTCATCAAATTCATTTCAATTTTACAAATGATCCCATAATATAAAATTTGAAACATTCTTGTAAAGGTACATGAAAAAATTCAACATTAATTTAACTTACCATTTATAAAACAAGAAATTAATCACTAATTACATTGTAGATGGGTCCTATAAGCTTGTTTTTACCATAAGATCTTTTGTTTACATATATTTTTTATTTGATAGGCATTTATTTATGTGTATAGGGAAATTTCACCTCCAAATAATTAAATTACAAAATTTCTTTTTTGTTAAATTCTTAAGGTCACAAGTATTAGCTATAACCATGCCAAAGTTTCAAGATGTCTGTACATGCTATTGATGGATGTGTAACTTTATTTAGAGCTAGTGTTATCGAAAGAGAAGTTTCATACTTTCGTAAGTTCAATCTGTGATTGTATTTCACTATATGTGCCATTGTTACATATATGTAATCATTATTTGAGAACTTATGAACATGAAAAGATTGATGCCAGTGGTGTGTACTTACACTTGTTCCAACTGGTAAAATGAACACAAGAACAACTGAGATGGAAATGTCCCACTGAAGTTGTTTCCAGCCAAGTTCCTGCAATAAAATCATCCCAAGTTACAAGGTTAACATTTGAATTGGATAATACCTGTCCATGATCTTGAAGTTGCATGATAATTGAGAATATCAAAGTAATTGTAATAGTAACAACTGGTGGAATAATATTGATTTGGGAGTTAGACATGTAATTTAGTCTATTACACGTCAGTAATTAGTGGTCCTTTGATTTTTGTTTCAAGATCAAAACTCTATTAAATAGAATGTAGTTGACTACTTGGATGTACATATGGGTGTCATCTATCAGATTTTGCTTAACTTATGTGTAACAGAATTGCATCCTATTCCAAATTATTTCTAAAATATTATGTGGACCCAACCTTTTAAGCTTAAAATTTAAACATAATAAGGGTTTTTTCCTTTTCATATCAAGATGAAGATCCGGAGTTAGTTTGGAGAGGTTTTTAAAAATATTACAAATTGATATATGTGTGTGTGTGTGTTTTGAATATGCAATCTAATGACCATTTAACCATAAAGTTTGAACAATGTTTAGGGTTTAGATAAAATGATCGTGTTTCACATTAGATTTCAATGCACCAAACAAGAATTTGACCTAAAACTATCAAATCTATATGAAATTAGAGCCAACCATGTGTTATGCACAAGGTTTTTTGGCCATCACCTAGTTAAGAGTATAACTGAACTGTTTTCCACCCTGGAGCCAAGGCTCAAGCATTGTAGCTAGGTATTACACCATATTCTTCATGTATCTATATATAATAGGTCATAAAATATTATGTAAAATTGATAGTCAAATGAAGTCAAATGAAGTACTTACAAATATATCAAATTTGCAGGGCATGGAGTGGTGCTTGTGGTTATAAGGTTGCCAAATAAACTGTTTTTTGATAGGTCTAAAGTATTGAGCTTGGAAATATTCCAAATTGAAGGTGGGATCGATCCAGTAAGTTGATTGCTACTAAGATTCCTTAAGACCACAAAAGAAGAAAAACATTGTAAGCAACTTCCTTTGATAATAGGCTTGTTCACGAAAATAGGTTAGCATTGCACCACAAGAGGTCACAATTATCTGAATGAAATTGTTGAACTCTCTCATTCTATGGCATACAATTATACAAATTAGAAAAAATATTTGCAACCTAATAACATTTGTAGTGACGTTAAACAAAATAATCAAGTATCAAGAATTATTTAAATTACCCTTGACTAATACAATTTTTCATTTCATGGTAGTTCTAGGTAGTTCTCAAGCCAGACATCAATTAGAGACCCTCATGTGTTACCTGCAATATTTAAAACATTTTCTATAATTATTGTTGCAACACTCTAAACTCATTGCCTTTGATTATTTCCATTTGAAACATTCATATAACTATACTTTAGATCTTGTATTACAAGTTTGCTAGCACTTCAAAATCCTACGCAATCATCCAAACTGAAACCACAAATAACATACAACTATTAAGGTGAAACAAGATAATTATGTTTGAACTTTGAACCCATTGTCCAGCTACTTCCTAATTCAATGTATGTTAGTCTTTAAAGACAATTAGATGTAGCTTGAGCCAGATTCTGTCACTAAAGGCTACTTACAAAGCAAGGAGATTCAGAAGATTTCCAAAGCTTGGTGAAATGGGTCCAGTTAAATTGTAAGCTGCCAAATTCCTGTGGACCAACACAACACCAAATTGAATCAAATTAGGTGACACAATTTGAAAGCCCCAGAGCTAGGTGGGATGCAAAAGGTCATTGGAGGAAGAGGCTAAGTTGAATTAAAGATAAATGAATTTCTTTTACAATTAAGACCTTACTTGGCTCTCTGATTTCAACATGATAAAGATCTATAGGAAAATTGGAGGGGGTTGGACTCAAATCACTTTACAAAAATTCAAAACCAGTAGTGGATTGATATGAAAAGCTGGCACAATTTGAGCCTTGACGGTGGGCACCCTAAAAACCAGTCCACATGGATTTCGCATATCATCCTGGAAAATGGAATCATTAAATTGACCTTTCTATTTCGGCGCTCTATCCAACCTAAATAATATATGCTAATATGAAGATATTTTTTACTTGCCAAACTTTAGTACCATGTAACACTAATGAATACTAGGTAATTAGAGGGGGATCATTTGCTACTTTTAGTTTTGTTAGTACTGACTACTTGCAGCATAATTAATTGACCCCCAAATGTGACTAGCAGATCAGAGCTAAGACTGGGAGGAAGGCTGAGTGGAAGGATTTTAAGTAGAGAGGTGGCCAACCTTTTCAAGGCTAACAGTTTCGTCTATCTAAGGAAGTTTCACTCCAATCTAAGCAGCGGCGTGTGACATTATGTCGACCATTATTGTAGTGAAATTTGTTGAAGTAAAACAGTTACTGTAGTTAATTGATATAGAATGTGGATGAAAAATGGATAATTTTTAGGATGGAATTGGTAAAATGTATCAAGGGCATATGGGACAAAGTGAGGCGCACCATGCTTACATTATAAGTTTTCAAAAAAATTCTCATGATGCCTCATGGGTATTGGGTGGCGACCCACCAGGTACCACGGGAAAAAGGTCAACAACAGAGGCAGGCATTTTTAAAACTACACTAAAAAAAACCTCCACAGGCTTTTATGTTTTCATCAGAGGTCTTAGGTTTGGAAGGTGTTTGTCAGGTGTTATTGTGAACTGTAAACTTCATGAAACATTTTCTATTTTAACTGTTTGCTGGTTTGATCTTTAAACTTTCCACAAAGGAGCAGAGCCAGTGTGCCACAATTGGCTTGTCTTGTTTTGTTTTGTCTTGTTCTTCATTATTTGATTTCGAAGATTCCATTTTGACAAATAGAATATTACTGGATGCTTCATTTTCATTTGCAATTTTAATTTTCTTTTATAATTTTTTTTTTGAAAATTTCTGCATGTTTTTAAAATAATATAATTTTGGTCAAACCTGCCATTCAACTGTGGTATCCTGTAGTGTCATCGAAATCATTATCTAATAAAAGAGGAAAATTACTCACACTGCTGTAATTAAAGGGACGGAGTTGCTGTCTAGGGTACAAGTAACCCAGGGATGAGGAACTGGAACACAGGGATCGCCGGTCCAATTTGTTAAGGTTCATACTTGACTTGATCTCCGCAATAGCGATTGCTGCATGCACACCCCAGACTAGTTGCAGTCAGCTGTCACAATCTCAAGATCAATTTGTTACCCAGTTATACCATGCTTTAGGGGGTGGCTATTTGGGGTGCACAGCTGGGGGTGCCAGGGGGTGTGTGAGTCCAAATCTAACGTTTCCTGGGTTTGATTTGGTCATTTAGGCGCCTCACTCAAGAAGGTGAAGGTACATGTGTGGGTGCTGGTTCACCCTGGCCCAAAATGACTTGATGGATCTAATGGCGACTCTGTTTGACAAGTGCAATTTAGAAGAGAAAATGATCACCGTGGTGTGGAATGGCCACCACCTTCATTCTAATCTTCCAATAGATCAATTTCACATGAACCCCTGTTTCTATCACAGAGAGTCTGTGTTTCATTTTTCAGAGGAAATCTTTGCAAGTTGTAATATCAGCGAGGAAGTTAGGCCACTTGTCGCAACCAGCATCATTTGGAAGCAAAGGAAAACTACCTGTATTTACAGCCTTACAGCCAGATCAATAACTCACCATCCTGATCGTCTGTCATTGTGGCCATCGAGTTTGTGCTAATTTCCCAAGAGTCCAGAGCATTCACGATAGGACCAAGATAGCTGGAAACAGTTTGATCTGGATACAGAACAATATCCATTCCAGGGGTGAACAAAAGGTACCAATAAAGCTTTATAACAGGATTTATTACGTAGTTTCCGTCGACCATTGAAGCTGGGCCGCTGTCTGAGCCGTTGGAGAATGGATTCAGGAGAATGTCTTCCGGATAACTACTAGGTACCTGTAAATAAAAATTCCGTGAACTATCACTGGCAGATAAATCTAATTCAGCATAGTAGAACGACAATATATATTCATAGCTATAGTTGTCTGGGAAGGTGATTGTTATGTTGCCAGTGCTTGTCAGGGCAGTATTCATCACTGTTTCAGGGGGTAAGCCCCATAATGCATTGTTGAGTATTTGGCTTGAATTTAAACTTTGCAGTGGTGAAGTACTGTGTATAAATGTTGAGTTTGACTCTTGAATTGGAAACCAATAGCGATCAAATTCATCATCGGGATGTCTGCAATAACCAAAAATGCAATAAAAACAGAATGACAAGTAATCTACAACCGCTTGTGGACAATTTACATAGGTCAAGGGAATAATTCAGTGTCGACAGGACGAAGATGCATTGAAGAATTGACAATTAATTTGCATCATAAGAGCAATTTATGCGCTTAGGCTAGCGAGTTGTGACAACCTAGTGTAGGACCAGTCTAGAGGCCATTCTGAGCTTGTTGGTGCCTGGGAACAAGGAGTACAGAATGGCCTCAAGACCGACCCTTCCCCTTTTCTCCTTTGGAAAGATCAGGGTTTTTTTTTTTGAAAGGATGACAGATTTTGTAACGTAAGATAAATTTTCTAACACTGTGGAAGATTCCTGAAAATCTTGTCTATGGACAACAACTAACAAAGGGAAAAAAATCGCAGGTCGTTCTGTAATAAAGAACTCTCAGAGTGGGAAATTATAACTTGTACGGCCTTTCTTAATGCCTTTCATAATTAGAGTACGTTTCGTGTGCGCCAGTAGTTTACATATCAAAAACTTCAGCAAAGGCGTTGATCAGGGACCATATTTTCTGACACAATGACCATTCGTGAAATGTTGTTATTCTAGGACTTACAATGCCCTTCCTGGAATTATTTGATTATATTTGTCTGAGGATCTTTCGGGCTTAGTAATAACTTAATCCTGATTCAGGAAACTGTAGTTTGATCTCTACATGAAGTGCCGACCGGCCAGGTTGGAAAGAACATAGTTTGGTTGAAATTATGACATACCTGACGAGTCCGTGTCCACCAAAGTTCAGCCTGTATCTTGTCTCGAAGTATTTCCGATTATACAGGAAGGCAGAAACAGTATAGTCAAAGAAATATGCCGGCAGAAACGAGAAGGATATGGCAGAAATAAACGGAACTGAGTTAGAGGAGTCCCGTAATAGGCAGAGAAACGTGACATTAGAAACAGACGCAACCACAAACTCGCTGTACACAAATGTGGCAGCGTTATCAAAGGTAATGTTGGCGACTACAGTCCCGTCTATAGCCATCTGAAAACTGGGGAGCTCGGTACCATTATCATAATAACCATAGAAAAAAGTCCCTCTTATTAGGTACGTAGAGTTTCGCATTACTTGAAAGCTGTAACAGTTTTTGGCGCGAGTATCAGGAAAATATCTTACGGTTGTAAACTCGGGAAAGTTTGGATAAATTGACTGGGCACTTGAGACATATCCGTTTACACCAGTTGTTATATACTCAGGAGCATCAGGGACCCATGATATATTTGTGATACTGTCAACATTGCTGGCCATCGAACCGCAGTCGACAAAGACGGATCCTGCCAATAAGAGAAAGAAAAAGAGTCAAAGCTTTCAGAATTTTTTACTCAGATTATGAAAGGCTACCCATGTGCTGAGCACTAAAAACTGAAGTGGCCGACTTTTGAGATAACACAGATGGACTAGATCCCTGACTCTTTGAATACGTACTGGACATCCGGTTAAGCTAAACTTTGCAATTTGCCACCGAGTTTGGCACTCGATAGATCGTATCTTGTATCATTTACACCTTATTTTAAGTGGTAGGTAAGGCCAAAAGAGGGAGCCGTTACTAGAACGAGAAGTCTGTCAGACGCAGAGCCGAGGGCGAATTCTGAATCCCGGTTAAGTCCTTGTCTGAGCGCCTTAGCGCACGTCAAGAGCGAGGAACCTTATGAAGTGTAAGAACCTTGCTAAAAATGTAAGATGCCTACCTCGCAGCGGAGGTAAGTTACCTTTTTAAACGGCCTCCAACTACACTAAGAAATTTTCGCCAGTTCTTTAAGTGTTTTTGGTGATCATCATTTCAAGGTCGATGATGGGCTTGAAATCAAGCTCTGGACAGCATTCTGAGATCAAGAACCAATGCTTCCTCAACGATACTAGGATGCGCGTCTTCGTAAAGAATTCCAACAACGCTAGTTGAAACTTTTCTTCAAATAGCATCCTATGTCGCTAGTAACTTCAGTTCTCCATTTCATGTTCAAGAAATAATACAGACACACAAGGAAACTAAAAGCTAGTTTTTATCGAGGAACAGGAGTGTTACAAACTACACGAAAGGGGCACATAAATCATAGACGGTGTGTATTAATGTGCCACAAACCTTGAATTTGAGCCCACACGACTGGAACACTGCATAGAGATCCCAGCACAGCTGCAATGAACAATAGTGCCTTCCAGACCCCCATTCGTTTATCCATAGATGGATGCTGACTTCAATAACAAAATGATCTGTACCTCGGCACTCCACGCTTCACCTGGCGCTCTAACGCCCGTCCAACTAAAGGCAACTGGCAAAAGGCGTTTCCTGCTCAAGGACTTGTTTTGAGCTTAGCTTGTGTCCATTACACAAAGAAGCCCTACACCTCCCCGAACCAAATTTGCAACGACCAGACTATCCTCTCGTGCTGGCAAAGTTTGGCACCACATGTCGATTGGCGGAATTTTCTGTGCCATCGTACTCACAGTAAACAACAATTATAAAAGCTAGAGCCAAAATAGACGTTCCAAATTTCCGGAGATTCTCCGACACTTGCAAAAGGTAAAGATTCGATGAGCTTGCAAGGTGACTCAAGCCACAGTGAACCAGCGCACCATCCACTGGATGCCCGTTGTTACTCAGTTGTGAATGAACCTCAACTGAGTTAATATTTGGTTTCACCTTGGTAATCAATTCCGTATGAAATAGGTCTCGTACATAGGTAGATAGGTAAGAAAATAGGTGATTACCAGGAGTAGATAGTTTATGCAAGGTAAGGCTGTTTTTACTACCTACCTAATAACAACCTGCTTGTGCATTGTTAGTAGGTAGGTAGGCAAAAATATATACAACTGAGCTAACCACCATGGTTACCTAGGGAACTGGAACCCAACAGAAACTGTTTCCTGACCACTTACCATTCATCCTTCATGGACGGGTGCGTGCTGGTTAACTGTGGCCGGTGACTCACCCTGCCGATTCGGCAGGTTTTCAGGCGTTACTATTTTCCATAAACGCCCAGAATAGCAGGTTTTGTCGTTTCCTACTTACGTAGACCGTTTAAAGACCCACCTACCTATTTTAGTCAGCCCTTTACGCTTGGGACCCGGCAACGACACTCCCAGTGCGTCATAACCTGGACCCAATGCCGGTTCTCTAGTACATCATAAGGGGTGCGTTTCCCTGTCTTCCACCCACCCACTATCCACCTACCATTAATCCGTTAGAAGTTAGAACCAGTGTTTTTTATTTTGGTGAAATTTAGCATTTTTTCAAGCCAGAAAGGGGCCATTCGACCACCTAGGTTTATTTCAGATCATTAGATTGGGCTGAAATTATCAACAATTGATAACTTGCAATGTGACAAGAGTCACTTTGTTGATGAAGGTTCAATCCATCAGTCACCTTTGCAAAACCCGTTGGCTATTGGATGTTGGAATTTAATCATGATGCTGATCAATTTGCATCAATTCATATTGGCAACTGGTCGTTTGTGTCTCTATTTTGTATCATGTTTGAAGCTTTCGCTCATCATTATTAGTACCTTACTATGAATGTATGTCATCATCACTTTCTTTTTCAAATTTGTTGTTGTTGTTGCTGCTTTCATATTCACTAGAATATATTAACTAATTTAGACTTTAGTTTCATGTATCATAAGTTACAAAAAAACTATGTGTGCATTATACCCCATTTACATGTGCTAAAAGATTCTTAAAATTTTAAAATTTTGCAACACATTTTGAATTTTTAAAAATTTAAATTTCACAACTTTTTAATTGTGATTTTTATTTTTCTTAATGTGAGTAGTAGGTTATTATCCATATTTTTTTCAATCATTTTTTTATATTAAAAGAGTCCTTAGCCTAATCCTTTGAAGTTCTTTACTAAAAGAAAAATTCAAGTTTTAATTAAATGATTTTTTAATTTCAATTTCTCAACACTCATATATTAATCAATCTACACAATTTCCCATAATTAACATAGCATTAAAATGGCACCACATAAGTATATGTAATAATATCATCAATTTTGGTGGTCATCCAACATGGTTATTGGCTTATTTGAATATGATTACACCTCATATTAGAATCTACTTACATGTATGCAAGTGATCATAAACAATGAGGAAAGGATGCAAATCACTATTGTAAATGGGCCATTCAATTATTCTTTACTTAAACTTTTTTTTCTTACTCTTTGTTTAATGTGAAATAATTTCTTTAATTAAGTTTTCATTTGGGTCAAAACATGTAACTAGGAGCCAAAAAAGGCATCGGATGTTAGACATAATTAGTCAAAATCAAACATTTATTTTTTGATTATCATTTAAAACCATAGTAATTGTGACAAGTTAATTTTTTTTTTCCCTTTCATGAATGTTAAGGAACTTAAAATTAAAAAAATATTTGACCAAATTTTAAGTTTTGGTTTTAATTTAAGATGTTTGAAATTATACACCTATTGCATCAAATGAAGTCAATTTTGCAAAGGACTATCAAAAGGACTCATATAATAAAATATTTTTCATTGAAAAAATATAAATGATATGAACATATTAACCACATTAAAAAAAATCATACTTTTAAAAATATGGGATTCTAAAATTTTATTTTATTTTTAAATGTTTCAAAATTGCTTTAAAATTTTAGAGTTTCCAAAGTCTTTTACCACATATAAATGGGTTATAATGTACATGATGTATTAAAAAGAGTTATAGTTTAGAATATAATAAAACTGAAGAATGTGAAATTTTTATTTTTGGTGATGACTTAAAATTTGGATCATTTTTCAATCAAGATGAAACACTAAATATCTAAGGAATTTGCATGCTTTAAAAATTCACATTTATTCAATAATGATTGACCAAAAAATGTGATGTATTGGGGAAAATTTTAATATATTTTAAAAACAAGTTACAAAAAATTTCATTCAAAAGTTCATTTGCATGTAAAAGTTGTTTTTTAGGAAAAAGGATTTGCAATCCTTTTCCAAAGTAATCCTTTTGGCTCTTAGTTATAGGTTTTGACCCATTTGCCCCTTCTTTTTCATGAGGTTATAACATCAATATCCAATTTGGCCAATAAGAACCACATGCAAGTGCTAAGGATAGTCCTTGATAGCAAAATATTTTATAGCATATTATGTTTTAAATCATCATTTACAAAAAAATTACATTATTCTAATTTTTACAAACCAAAATTATAATGTTGCATTATATTATTATGTAAAGATGTACATGAATGTTTTTCAAAATGATGTCATTTCAAATCATTTGAAGTTTTTTTTTAAATGTCTAAAATAGTGGAAACCATTGGCTACATTCTTTTCAAATTGTTTTTGGGTACTTCATACTCATTGAATTTTATTTTATTTTTGTCAATTCTTCCCATAATATATCACTTGTATGTTTTTGTACAAGTTCATCCAAAACTTTCAACATGAATTTAAATAATCACTTATCACAATGGAAATTAAATAGTGGTTATGTCCCAATTGGCTTTTAACCAAATTTGACCAATCACCATAAGAGGAAATCTCAAAACATTATTCTTTTTGTGTTGAATTATGGAAATGATTCTCCTTCCAAATATAACAAGACGTAGTTCACACAACCAATTTATTGGAATATAATTAGATTATTTTTGGAAATGGAAGTGAATTTAGTAATTGTGTAAGTGACCACTTCATAATCAATATATGCAATTCTAATGTTTTGATTGATATTATTGTTGTCAACTTTGTTGTTTCTTCATGTTTTGATTGATTTTGTGGTATTACCATATTCTACATAGCAAAAGGGGAAAAAATATCCCTTTCCAACACAAAAAACACAATAATTCATGCAAGACCAAGTTGTGAAAATAAGGTATGAACAACATTCATCCATGATTGTAATTGTCTTTAATGCATTTAAAGGAGTAGGAATTAAATCATGAAACTTCCTCTTCAACATGGCAATCCCATATTGGATTAAACAAAACCTTTGTAACAGATTTCAACTTTTAATACCTAACTTTTTGTCTACTTGTTTAATCATGGTAAACACTACTAGTGTTTGCAACTAAAAATTGACTATGTTCAAACTCCTTATTCACTTTAATTCAACTATATTACGACTATATTCATTTTTAAAAAAACTTATTATGACTAAAAGCATTATAAGTTTAACTATTGCGACCTTAGTTTTGGGTTTGTGACCAATGTAAAGGCAACAAAAAGAAAGTGAGCTAGAGATTATTTTGAAATTCAAACATACTCCCATAAATTTGCCCAAAAGTGAATTCCAACGTTCCCATATGATTTTTCCACTTTGGAAGTTGAATTCCTATAAAATCCCAAATGTGTAAGACAAAAATATAAGTAGTATATGGTGTCCAAATTGAACTTCTAACATCATATCATCAAAATAGACTTGAAAATTTCAAAAATGGCATTTAATTCTCCATTTGGAATTGCAAGCTAAGAATTATGGCCCAAAAAAAGGTTGGGATTCAAATTGACAACTTGACGTTTAATCACTAAAATCAAGGAAACAAGGGCCAAATGACCTTTCAATTGAACATTTGATTAACATTGGAAAGTTTTCGTCAAGGACTACAACTTTTTTTTCAATTCTTTAAAATCAAAATTCATATGTTAGATTTTTTGTCATTTTGATGTAAGCCCCATTGTTAATCAAAAAGTATAATAAGAAAGAATGTGATGGTTCCTCTCCAAGTCTAGGCTATGGTGAATCTTGTGAAAAATGTTGTTCATGGTTCATTTATGCACCACTTTGGCTTCAATTTGCACCAATTTTTTTCTTTTTTGGTTTGTGCAAATTGATCACGAACTTATTCAAGTTTAAGGTTCCAAAATAAGGAAAAAGGACTCCAAGACTTTTGTAACGCTACTTTTTACAAATAACATTTACTTGTAACAAATTTAAATGAAAAAATAGAATAGTCCAATTTAAGATAATTCATGTGACATTGGTGACTTATCACATGCATACATATTAATTGTGTATCAATATTTTGGTTTGTAGCCAAAAATGTAAAAAATTCCAAACTAAGTTTCAATGGACAACCAAACATGTTTTCTAGCAAAATTATTTCCTACACATGTGACGTGCATTCGAAGCTAGACATTTTGAACCCATTGAACATGATGTTTTTGTCAAAGGGTCAAAACATAGTCAAAGGAACCACAAAGGGCGTCGAATGTCAGATTTTGTCATAAAAACTAGAGATTTATTTATTTATTTCTATTTGAAACTATGGTAATCATGGCACATTATCCTTTTTAACACACATGAATGCCAAGAAAATCAAATTAAAAATCCTTTTGATCCAATTTTAAGTTTTGGTTTATTTAAGGACTTTTGAAAGTGAAAATTTCTATCTTAAAAAAAGGACATTTTTACAAAGGAATTTTAAAAGAATCATATAATGGAAGTAAGTTGATGGTAAAAAAAGAGAGATGATAATAACCTATTAGACACATTAAAAAAAAAATTCACAATTTAAAAAATGTGGAATTCTAAAACCTTGAAAATTCAAAGTATGTACACTTGAAAATTCATAATTTCAAAACTTCAAGAATGTTTTATCACATATAAATGAGGTATAATATACATGATGTATTCAACAAAGTTGTAGTTAATATAACATCAAATTCAACTTTAAAAACTTAACATTTTTTGGTATGATTTTGTAATGTAACACTTGTGGCTCCTTTGAGTGCATTTTGATGAATCTTTTGCTTTGTAGCCCTTTCCCTCAAAATTTCAAGACTTTGAAATTTTTGTATGGTTTGGTTTTTCATCAAGTTCACTTAATGAACATGCATTTTCATAGAAGGAGACATGTTTTTGTTGTACAAAAAGTTTTAAATTAAGTGTATGATTTTATGCATTCCTTTTGAATACTTTTTAAAAAAATGTAGTTTGACCACTTGATATAGTTAGTTAAAAGGACTCAAAATAAAATTTATATTGTATCCAATTGTATTAATTTAACAAGAAATCATTTTATTTATTGGCATACAACAATCCACTACAACTATAATAATGTAATAAATAAAAGACAAAAGTTATCCTTCGCAATCTTTTCAAAATAAGTCATTCCCTTTTGGTACCTTTATCATGAATACACATTCACATTTTAAATTTTCGCTTATGAATTTGTCATAATCCCATCCCAAAACTTCCAACCCCATTTCTCTTTTGAACTAGGATGCATGCCCTAAGTTTGCATTTTGATGTAAACTTGGGAATTGACAGGTTGTCTTTATCCCCAATACCCTTGATCGACCTCAAGTTGTGTTGTTAACTTCAATTGTTGATCACTTTGATGGTGCCGCAATAAAATTGAAGAGATCTATTATTTAGTTGGGTCAAACCATGCTAATGGAGCCACCTTGGGCATAACCAACATTTGTTTTACATTTTTAAAAGACATAGTAAGATAATGTTGAAATTGTCTATTTTATTGGTATGCCCACCTTTTTAATATATCATTCTAGCATCAAAATTAGTTTGAAAGTAATATACTAAATATATAATGCCTTTTGGCACATTATAAAATTTGTAACTAGTGTTCTCTATGTTTAGATAACACAATGAAATAATGTTAGAAAAAAAATTATGCATTATTTTAAATTGTTTAATCATAATGAAATAGTGTAAAAAACATAATGTGATTTTGGAAACATTAGCAACTCCTATTAACATAATTTGACCCAATGGGGGTTGAGGAGACCCTAAATGACATTAAGTTTGTTGTGACAAATGATCTAGATGATCCACCCCAATTAGATTGTTTTTAAAACATAGTAAGGACCATGACATTATGGGACTATGATTACATTATTTTTGCATCTAGAGTCTAGATTCAAATAGGTTTGTTTGTGTGTGTAGACATTATAACTTGCTCACACTATTTTGGATACATGAATGTTACCTTGTCTGAAAACTATGGGTATTCTCTTTTCTATTTGCCAATTCTTTAAAAACCATATTCGCAATCATTTGGTAACTATGAATTGTTTAAACATTTAATTTTTTCACTTTGTTTCTACTATGTTCCAATTGTCCTAAAGAGAGTTATAATATTCAACTTTCATTTTGACCACATTTTTAAATTCATCTTTTTATTATGTTCATCGACACACATGTAAAATGTTGACACATGCATGCAATCAATCCTTTAACATCACATGACAACAAACAATTTGATACACAAATTTGAATAATAATTTTCATATCTTGTTGTAAGCATACACATGGCATGTATGGGTCGGTTTAATTTTCAATGTAAAAAGCTTTTTTAACATATTGATTATATCTTTAAAAATCAAAACATAATTTGAGTCGTTGACTCCATGACCATGATGAATGAAATGGTGACATGTCACACTATAATAAGATGTTTTGTAACATGCCATAGGTTGATGTGTAGGATGTTCATTATTTTGAAATAGTTGAAAACACTAATCAAGCTTCAAATTCGTTAGAATGGATGAAATGACATGTTAGCATATGAAGATGTCCCTCCTTGCAATTTATAATCAAAGATAATTTAAAACTATATTAATAAGGTCATGATCATATTTTGTCACTTGGCTATCATGTTCAATTGTGTGTCATTTAAATTTCAACTTGTTGAAATTTTTGCTTTAAAGTCAAGAATTAAAAAAAAAAAAGTTTCAATTAAAATTGCAATTGAAATGTTGTTTTGAACTAAAATTATAGTTGAACCATCTAAGGTGTTTTTTCCTAGTGTATGCACCAAGGAAATAATGGAAAAATGTGACAGAAGGGTCTAATGTTGCAAATATAACTAAATTGATCACTCAAGTCCTATTGACTACAAATGGGCCAACAAATCTTTTAAATTCATTTGTATTAAACTAATAGTGTGACTATTTTTCAAATTGTCAACATTGAAGTTATTTGGCATATTCAATTGGATCATTTTTCTAATATGCAAGGTATCCATTGCATGGACCATTGGACTAATCTTGTAATGTAACTATGTCTAAATTGAACATGGCTTGTAAATTGAAAAACTTATTGCAAAACACCTTATATGCTTATTACATTAAAAGCCCCAAGAGGCACCAAGAATTCAATAACAGTACAATCGATATGTAATAGCTAAGAACTAGATAATAGCTAGGTAATATATGCTACCTAATTAATAAACATGTCTAGTTATTTAGGTAATAATTAGTAGCTAACTAGTAAACCTAAATATAATTCTAGCTACCTAATAAACTAGTAGGTAGTTAAGGAGGTAGGTATAGGTAAATACATAAGTAGACCTAGGGTAAATAAATAGGTTTCGATGGGTCAATATGAAGATAAATTTGCTAGGTTATGTACTTAGGTATGTAAGTAGGTTGTTAGGGTATGTAGGGAGATGGGGATGTAGGGAGATTTTAAGGTGACTTAATAGGTAGGTAGGTAGGTAGGTAGGTAGGTTGGTTAATTAATTGTTTAAGGTAGATATGTAAGTAAAGTAAATGTCTATGGTTTTAATTAAGTAGGGTATGGTGAGTGGGTAGGTAAGTAAGTAAGGTAAGTAAATAGGTATAGGTGGGTAAGTAGGTAGGTAGGTAGGTAGGTTGATAGGGTAGGTATATTTGACCTATTTAATTAACCTGGAATTAGGCCTTTCGACAATTATATGTACATTGTTAAGCTTAGCTTAGCTACTTAGTAATTGAAATTATTAAGTTAGGTAAGTAATAATTACCTAAGTTTTATAAATAGATTACAAATTATGTTAGGTAAATAACCTAGGGTTAATTAATAAACTAGTAGGCTAATTATAATAAGTTCATTAATTATGTATGTTAAGTATGTAGGTAGTTTTGACCTAAGTCTATTTAACTAATGTCAAATCAATATGTTCAATTTGATTAAAGCATGGTCATTTTGACTAGATGACCGAGTGACACCTAGTCAAAAATGTCATTTTAGTCAAATGTATTAGTCAAGATGGAGATCATTTTAGTCAAAACAAACACTTTGGTCAAGTTGGACCTTCTAAACGGTCATGATTTGTAATAATGATGCCTTCAACATTACCGTCTTCTCCTCCTTCAACTTGGACATGGATAACATCATTAGATATGATCAATGTTTTCCATCTTGGTTTACCATGCCCTTGTTCATACCATCATATTCCATATGTTCTTTGTGTTGAAGTTCAATGTGCTTTGCACATCCCTTTAGCTTAGTTGGTTGTCAATCCATCTAGCATAGCAACTTAGCATGCATTTTTGCTCTTCCATTCCTAGTGTTTGTTTTTTTTGCCACAAGGTGGTGAA
>Ga0116231_10008921_pt1 | contig 17305 bp, 12 predicted proteins | sample S1TSphgellanicum_2_FD_89695 | JGI IMG/M metagenome (GOLD analysis project Ga0116231, IMG submission 89695) | Host-associated microbial communities from peat moss isolated from Minnesota, USA - S1T2_Fd - Sphagnum magellanicum MG | ecosystem: Host-associated > Plants > Peat moss > Unclassified...
AAAATAAAATAATTTAAAAAAAAATTTTTTTAAAAATAATATTTTTTATAAAATATAAAAAAAAAATATAATTTTATTTTTTTTTTATATTTTTTTTTTTTTTTTTATTTAAGTTTTTTTTTTTTTTGTTTTGTTTTTTTTTTTTTTTTTTTGGGGTGTTTTGAGGTTTAAATTAGTGGGTTTTAGTTGATATGTTCTATCCCGAAGTAACTTTGAACTCTAATAAATTTCTAAAGAATTTTTTTGACCTAACTTTAAAACAATAAATTTTGTTGGTTTTTTATTTGCCCATTTGGTAGCTAATGGGCAAATCCTTCTTAGGGAGGGGGGTCTAGAAGAAGAGTCAGCATGGCTACGAAATCTATAGCAAGTGGCTATTTTGCCTCTTCAATGAAACAACCAGCGGAGCCCAAAGGTTTTTTTTTCAACGTTGTGAAGTAGGCTAATTGGCCATCATCCACATGAAGAGGATTTTTTTAACCAAATTTGGTTACACATTAGAAAGAAAAATAGATTTTTTTAAAAACCTAGCTATATACCAGTGTTGGACAGTTCTTGAAATGATGGACAAATACTTGTTAGTTATCAATGAATATACATGCACTTACTTGCTAGTTCTCAAAAACCCAGTTTTGGTATATAATTACGATTGTCAAAAAATATGAAAAAATAAAAAAACCAATCAAAGAATCGTTGGTTCTTTGCTGGTTGTGTCACCAAAAAGAAGGGGAAATAATTTTTTGGTGTGTGGAAATCCTTGACATTGGGTATACAAATTTAATAGGATTTATTGAAATCTTCCAAAACAGAAAGAAGGTTATTACAAGTGTTATTTCTACATCTAAATCCTTACAAACATCAAACTTTTTTATTTTAGGTCTATGCATCTCAAGGGATCAACCCTTTCTTGATTTCCTCTCAAACAACCAATTGGTTGCTTAATGAGTGTGGCAACTCACATTTCAACAACAAAAATTCCACAAGTGCAACCCCAACATCATTACATTCTTTTTTTCATAAACTGGACAAAAGCTAAGAACAGAACAAGTGAATGTGATCTTATACACTTCATAGTATCCCCTTATTCTCAAATCCCTGAAACTCCCACTATCTAGCAGGTACTTTCTTCTTAGAAATGACCACGACACATATTCAGATAGAAACCCCAAACTGTCAAAGATGATGCTACCACAACAACCGCTCTTGAAATCCTAGACTCATTCATCATTTCCCTTATTCTAATCCCTAAGATGCAAAACTAGACCTCATATTTTTGTCCTAACCCTTTTGGCACAACAAAAGATCAAGCACCAAGTTCATGAAAATCAAAAATCTAGAGGGTCTTCTGTCCTTCATTGCTTACTATGCAAATTCCACACATCCTAACTAGCAAAAGATAGGAACTTAGCTTCTCCCCACTTGCAAAAACCTTCTTTTTTGTTCTTCACTTCAACTCGCTTCATATAACATCCTCCTCTCTACATCCCTTCGCTCACCTGAAAGCTCCGCACCAATCCTCCACCAGAATCGTGATTCACACACCTTATAAAGAGTATCCATTGAGCAGCCAAGATTGTGCTCCATCATTGAAACCAACTCACCAAGGCCACTCCACAATAACCTGCAAAACAATAAACCAAGCCAAAAATAGAAAAACAGGAAATTAAACTTTTCAACATTCTTGAAACACCACTACTGTGGTAGCTCTGCAACAGAGCTAAATTAGGGTTTTTGTTTTCATCCATAGAAAATGCTTGACACTGTTTTTAGGTCATAGTTGTTTCATGAAACTTGTTGATTCTTTCATGTTTTTGAAATAACCAAGACCGTGATGGTCCTTTGATTATGAATCCTTTTCAAAAAACTGGAATTGATAATTTCTTGACTCTGAAATTGTTTAAAGAACCAAAACTAACATCGGATTTTTAAAAATTGAGAGATCCACCCAACATGCTATACATCTATTAGAGACATGCAAGAACTTATAGATATGGCAATTCCAATTTTTTATTCCTAAAATTACGCTCCTGAAAAAAAATCCTTTGTACAAGTAGCACCCCTTGTTATTTTTTCTTTTTTTCTTACCCTCATAGGTATTTAAGGGTTTTCTTTCTCAATTTTGTCAAGTAGGTGGACTGGTGATCAGCCAAAAGGGGAATGGGGCCAAATTTGGCTATAGGTCACACGGTAAAGTAGTATTGTATTAGAATCCTACACAGTTCTGGCGACCTATAGGAGCTCATTGTCTAAACGTGGCCACATGTGAGTTTTTTTCCTCAAAATATGCTCACTTTTGCATTTGTTTCCCTAAAAAAAAACTTTGGCCAATTGGCACTGGTGTTTTTTTGTTTCGCCAAAAAAAAAATGGAATCCTTGATGTGGATAATAACTTTTTTATTTTAAAAAAAAACATTTTTCACTTGATGTAGGCTACATGAAAGATTTCTCTTCAGTGCTACTGTCTTCGTTCATCACTTCAGGACTCTCTTGAATCTGTTTAGGGTTTGTGCTAGTTTGTTGTAATCTTATGCCCTGAAAGCTGCTGGGATGATGATGATGCCCGTAATGGGTGCTGCTGCAGGATGTGTATCTTCATGTCCTTGCTCATCTTCGTCCTCTGTTGCAGCAGCAGCAGCAGTAGCATCACCAATGCTCACCATTTCCAAGCTGCCATTATGTTCCACTTTCCTTCCTTTGCAAGCCCAGCAGCAGCCTAGCTGCTGTGGGTATGAATGGAGATGGAGGAAGAGGAGGAGGAGGAGGAATTGGGGAGCAGGTGGGGTTTGTGTCAGAGCAGCTGAGCCGAATGTGGTGGAATCTCAGACGGTGGTTCCGAGCAGTGCCAAAGATGCTATCAACTTGGGGTTGTCTCTCTTTTCCAAAGGCAGGGTATAATAGCTATTGCAATTGGCTCCTTCCTGAGAATGGGTGTCTTTCTTTTGTTCTTTACAAGGGAGGAGGAGATGATGATGAGGCTTTGAAATTGAAGGAGTTTTGTTTTTGGAAGGAAACCCTAATCTTATGTTTTTTCTTCTTTGGGCTGGATGTGATGAACTTTGCTTGTACTAGGTGAGAGATGCTTTAGCTCAATTCGATTCTGCTCTTGAGATGAGACCAAATGCTGAAGAAGCTCAAGCTGCTCTTTACAATAAGGCCTGCTGCCATGCTCGTAGGTAATTTCAACCCATGTGTCTCCATGTCTTGTTTTTTGCAGAATTGGATGGTGAGTTGCTTGCTTCTCTTCTCCCCCTCCTACATCTGAGTTATTGATAATCTGAGATGTATGCATCTTTCATTTGAAATTCTTTTGCTTGTGGCAAGGGGAATTTGATTTGCATCTGCTATAACCAGTATGATCGGGTTGGGGTTACATGGATGGGACAACAGAGAGGAAGGTGTGGAAGCTTCAAAGGCTTTGAGACTAGCACTGAAGCAGTATGATCTCAAGTTCAGTACAATCTTGAATGATCCCGACATGGCCTCTTTCCGAGCGATGACTGAGTTCAAGCAATTGCAAGATGAGGTGAATTTCTTCTGCAATTGAGGACAGATTCTCTTTCATCAAAAATCAAGAATGGGGAGGCTTGATGTTGTGTGTTTATCAGCTTGTGTTGACCTAGCTTTAGAATGATGCAAAGAGGAATTTTCAACACAGGTCAAGCTTTGTAAAAGACTTCTGCAAAGCAAATTTCAGAGCATTGGGCCACACTGATATTATGCCTGCAAATATAGCATTGATTTCTTTGCTGATTCTTCTTTGAACTTCATCCTTGCCTTTGTTTATCCTGGCATGAAGGTTGATAGTAATAGCAACTTATGCACATCAGGTGTAAAGGTGACATTGCTAACACTTTGCGGGCCCTTTCAGGCAAGAAAAGGTGGAGAAGAAGTAGGGGAGAGCTTCCGGAGGGATTTGAAGCTGATCAGTGAGGTGCAGGCTCCATTCCGGGGTGTCCGGAAGTTCTTCTATGTGTCATTTGCAGCAGCAGCTGGCATTTCAACATTGTTTACACTGCCCCGATTTGTGAGTGCAATTCAAGGAGGGGAAGGAGCACCTGGCCTTCTTGAAACCTCACAAAATCTTGCAATCAACATCAGTGGTGAGTTCTGGACTGATCAGCCCTTTACCATTCTTTGGAAAAGAGATCAATAGATCAGTTGAGCAAATGAATGTCATGTGCAGAGACCTGCTGCTGCTTTGCAATCACATACCATAACTACCACACCTAATAGGTCCATGTGTGGCTCCACCATCAATCAGGTGCGGCAATTTTGGTTGCCTTGTACATTTGGGATAGCAGGAAAGAAGAGGAACAAATAGCCAGAATCACAAGGGATGAAACACTCTCAAGGTTGCCCTTGCGGCTTGCAACCAACCGTGTTGTGGAGCTCGTGCAGCTGCGCGAAACCACAAGGCCGGTATGTGTCCCTTGGGTGGATCTGCTATACAAAATAAGAGGATGACAGTTGACAACCCTTGACAGATTTTTTCATCATCATGTAAATAGACTTCTTGCTGCTGGAATTGCTTGCATATGTAACAGACCAGACTTAGATCTGTCTTTAGTCAATTGTTTGCTGGTGTGCTACTTTGGCAGGTGATAGTTGCAGGCTCTAAGGAAGTGGTTGCAAAGGCTCTTCGACAAGCAGATAAGTACCGTGAGGAGTTACTCAAGCGAGGTGTACTGCTTGTTCCCTTAGTGTGGACTGGGACAAATGATGCACCTTTCAAGAAGAAAGGCTTTGGAGGATCACAGAAACCTGCTACTACTCCAATTCCTATTGGGGTAAGTGCTCACCTGCTGGTTATTATGGCTAGTCCGCTCAATCTGGCATTAAGTTCTGGGATTCAATGTCTCTTTACATGGCACATTGTTTGTTTACACAACTTTTTCAAGCACATGACCACAGGAAATCGCAGGGTGCTTAGACTGGGGTTGGTGGGTTTGCCTGGTTGATGCAGGATGAGTTTGAGACAAGAGCACAGGAGGTGGCTTCCAAGGGTGTTGCTCAATCCGAACGGCGTTTTAAGGCTGAACCTGTCTCACCACTGGAATGGCAAAGGTCTGCCATGAGTAGCCTGCCTTTCTCTGAATGTCATGCTCTTTCTCTCAGGAACACAGAAATTGGTTTTATCCAGAATCTGAAGGATGTAGCTTGCAACCCATGTGAAAATCCCTTGCCCTCATAATTCTTGCTGTTATATGATACAGTTGGGTTCAAGAACAGCAAGCATCTGAGAAGGTGACTCCAGGGGAGGATGTCTATATAGTTCTGCGCCTTGATGGTCGTGTCAGAAAATCAGGGCGGGTAAGTAACTTTATGTCACTGGAGCATGCATTCAACTTCAGTGAGAAAAGTGGTACAATGTTGCCTGATGGTTTACTCAGTTGGAACATCAAATGATCCAATTAGCAAGATTCTGCAAGGTAAAAATGATCAATACATCCCTAACACCAAAGACTTGTGCCACAGGGTACACCCGATTGGCAAGAACTCATCAATGAGTTGCCACCATTGGACACATTTATCAGCAAACTGGAAAAGTAAGAATATGAAAGGTACATGTTGAAGAGGAGACTATTGATTGAGCTTGTGGGTTGTTGAAACTTCATATTTTCTTAGAAGCATTTTCTTTTCAATAACAAGAGAAATTTTTACTGGGTGTGCGTCAATGCTGCAAACTATATCCTTGTCTGGAAGTCAGTGTGTGAAATCTGACCATTTTGTGTATTTGTTGAAAGAATGAAGTTTGGTTTGCTTCAAAAGTGCAGTTTATTCAGATGTAGCTTTCTACTGCAAGTCACAGAAATTCAGCACATTGGTTAATGCATTGCATTTACCTCTGCCCACTGCCAGGAGCTGATGAAGTTAGTGGGGATATTAGAGTAGCTGGTCACTACCTTAGATGTTACTGCTGTTGAACATCTCTGAACATGCGTGTGACTGCCACCGTTGTTCAAACTGCTCCTCAGCTTTGTTTTGTTTTGTTTTGTTTTTCGGGTTTTGGTTTCTCCACACCTTGGGTTGGATTTTCTCTTTTTCCTGTTTGCTGATATGTCATTAGATCTGAAAGCTCCAGACATTAATTATTGGTTCATCTCTCAAATGTGTTCAGGTTGACTTAGATTCTAAGTATGGAGAAGTTTTTTGTACTTTATTAAGATATTTTTAGTATAGTTAGTGAAGCTTGATTTTGTAGAACTTTGCTCCAGACTTTTGGATGGATTATTTTTTACTTTATCTGCACCCACTGTTGGGAGTTGATGAAGTCACTGGGTAGTCATTGCAGTTTATCGCTGCTATTCAAGAGGAACATGATGGTCAGATGCTCATACGGTTTTTACAACACATTGTCATGTCAACCATTCATTTTTGCAAGCTCCATGAACCACATGGATGTTCCAGGGGCATAGACAGAAACATAGTTCAAAGCAAATGGATTTGTCTTGAAGTTCATGCTGCATGCACTGTGGTTACCACAAGCAACAATGTTGTAATATGAAGCAACAATCTTATAAAATTTAGCCACAGTGAACCAGCAGCCGACAGTGGGAGAACAGAAAACACATGATAATAATTAGATCTTAGTTCCTTGAGGTTGTGCAGTTGAATCCCAGGTAGGGTTGCAAAAACATATAATGTTTTTTTTTCTATGCAGAACATCAGAACCTGAAGAACATGAACTATGAGGAGCACAAAACAACAAACCTGTGAAGTTCAATGGGACATCCTGCCTGACAGAGCACTATACAGAATGTCACTCAATTCACATGAATGCAAAAAAAATTTGTGAATGAACTACACTTCATGGATGAAATAATGTTATAGATGGTATTTCTTGGATGAACTTTATTTCATCAAAAGATTTAATGAATTTTCATGAATAAGCTTCCATTCCATTAGGATGGCTCCAATTCCACAACATTCATGCCTTTTGAATTTGCTCTCAATATGTTCAAAAATTTAGTGTAGAGAGGGTACCTTGAATCAGATTAAGAAAGAGTGTAACACGAAATCCGGGCCTCATCCCAAGCTTCAAAGAGCCTTGAACTTAACAATGTACATGTGGACTTGGCTAGCCAAAAAGGAAAATAGCAATGTGGGCATTGAAATTTGGCAAATTGGGACTTGGAACCCAAGTAAAGTAAACTTGGCAAACCATATTTCATCTATCTACTCTTAACTATGTGTGTGTTTTGTTGATCTTAAAAACATATACGAATTTTGTAGCAAAGATTTGTTTGACACAATTACCAAAAGCAACAATGACTCCTATGGTGAGGAAACAACAATGAGATCAAATAGATCTCATATTACCACTTGGTCAAGCAAGTCATCTAATATGTACATAGGGACACTAGAATGGTGCACAGAAGTGATTTCTTTTTTTTTCCAATTTTCTGATGTTGCGTCATTAGCTAGCATCCCAATACAGATTTAGCATTAAATGGTGACAAGTTTTTAGAACCTGTCTAAATATTTGGAAAACTAGTTTTTAAATGTTACCCAAATTAAAATCAGAGTCCAAATGTGGCAAAAAAAAGAGAATATTGTAACAAAATAATTTTTTTTCTCTTTTTTTCCTAATTTTTGACAAGAATTTGCACAATACAAACACCACTGCAGTGCATTGGGAATGATTTGTTATTCTTAATTGCAATTTAATTATTAGTTTAATAACATTAATAATAAATAAATGGTTGATGATTAATAGTTAATATTTATTAGCTACTAATTTTATTTTTTATTTTATTTTAACTAATATTTATTTTATTAAATATTAAATAGTTATTAGCTATTTCATTATTAATTATTTGACAATTCATAATTAATAAGTATAACTAATATCAAATAACTACTATTAATAAGTAATAAACCAGTAATTCAGTACTAATTATAAATTATTGACAAGTTTTAGTTTTGTCAAGGTTCACCAAATTTAAATTTTCTCATATTTTAAATTTGCCAAAGTTTAATCAACTTTTTTGTTTTGTCAAAGTCTAATTAACTTTTAATTTAGCTAGTGTTCAATCAAATTTTAATCAAATTTTGGTTCAGCCAAGGTTTGGCCAATGTTTATCCAAGTTTTAGTTTAATCAACATTTAGCGAAATTTGGATTTATCCAATGTTTAGCCAAAATTTTGTTTAGTCAAAAAAATTTCAAGTTTTAATCAATTTTTTTTTTAACCAATGTTTAGTCAAGGTTTTGCCAAGGAATAGTTTAGTTAAGGTTTTACCAATGTTTAACTAAGGTTTAGCCTAGGTTTAAACATAAATGTCATGTGAGCCTAATCTAGGTGTGACATAAACTATTTTTACTTTAAATTGATTAAGTTATATATATAAGGTTAAGAAGGTAGGTTAATAGGTTAGGTGGGTATGTAGGTATCTAAGTAGATAAATATGTAAGGCCTAGGTAGGTAGGTTGTTTTTTTAGGAAAATCTTATTTTAATTTGGGATCAAAAAAATTATTGTGAACATCTAGTTGTATAATTTTCAACATTGAAAAAAAAGATAAAAATATGGGATAAATGTTTTTGTTCATAAATTAGTTTGCAACTAAATTGCAACTATAAAATTTATCTTGTAGCTTTTGGTCCTTTATTTTAATAATGTAGATTATATAAGAGGTGCATTTGAAACATTAAAAAAAAACAAATAACATTAAATAAAAAATGACATTTGGGGTGAACCAATATTTTATAAGCTCGACCTTAAAGGCTAAACATAAAATTAAATTTAAAAACCTACTTACTTACTTACCCACCTACATACCTACCTACTTACATAAATTGAATTTCTTAATTAATTTTTCAAATGTCACATAACAAACTTTCAATTATGCCAAATGACAAATTTTGATTGCACCAAATGTCAATATGTAAATGGGGTATTTTTAATTACAAAAATGGGGATTAGTTGCAAATTGCATCTGAATGGTCAATGAATGAGACTATATATGTTAACCATATACATCATCCATGTGCAATGTGCTAACATTATGATGAGTTATCATTTGTGATTAGAAATTGAATGCAATTTCAATATGCAATTAATGGATTTTTAATCATAGGTATTTATTGCAACTTGTTTATAATTGCAAATTACATCGCAAATTGATTTTTTTCTTATAATCAAATTGGTCCAAGTTTCAATTAAGGTTTAGATATTAGATATTTGGTACAGTGAGGAGCTTACAAAGTTTATCCATTCATTTTCAAATTTACAAGGAAATTTTTTTTTAGTTCTACTAATATTCCATCAATAGTTCAATCTATAAGGCAAATTTGAAATGTAATTACATCAATGGACAAAATCTTGCTTGAATGTAATGATTAATTTGAAGGACACAGTGCCTTGTCTTTTATAAGTTATTGGTAAATTTACAATTTGTGATCATCATTAGTTTTCAATTTTTGAATCTCAAGTTTATAGTACAATAGGTTGTGATTTCCCTAACTAACAATGGCAAGATGTTAGTGATTGTGTTTGTTGGTAATTCATGATTTTATTTGTTGATTGTATAACATTTACTCTTGAGTCTAGATGCATCATGTTTGTCACTTGTCCTCACCATGTCGACAATAAATTGCCAAAAAATTTCAAGCATAAATATTTTTTCTTTGATTATATTGCAACCCATGTATTCACACTTAATGTTAGTTCAAACAAAGTCATATTTCAAAATGTCTCATGTGACTGAAAATTGATGGTGCCTCAAGGGGTTGATATGGTATTACTATTTTAATGAAAACTAAACAAGTACTTTAGCTCATTAGGATCCATTGCATGGCACATAGAATCAACCTTGCAATTCAAGGTTTGTTCACAATGTTTATGGTTTCCAAATTGGAAGATCTCCTTCAAAAAAATTATGGATATTTTTCTAGCTCCCCAAAACACCATCTTCAATTCACCAAGCTTGTTGCAATTGTAAAAATTAAAGGACCAAAGGTTATTTAGAATTTGAAAACAAGATGGATAAGCATGTTTCAACCTTTGAAGTGTGTTGGGAATAAATATAGGAATCTTATTATCAAGATGGAAACTAATTGTAATTTACTAGAGTTAGTGGACATTTGGCTTTTCAAATTATGGGACAATCCCACATGGTTCATTATGTTGATCCTTTAATGGCATCCATTTTTTATTTACTTGTGAGGACATTGAAGTAGTTATCTTAATTGTGAGGGCTTAATGCATTATTGCATGTGATCTATTAGTCATTGATTTGGAGTGCAAGTTTTGGAACCATGAGTTGATGAATGTTCTTGGGGTCATTACACAAAATGTTGGTTATAACCAAATTGTGAATCCACTTTTGCAGCTCATTTAAACTTGATCAAACAACATTGTTGTACATTTTAAAAAATTAATAACATTAAAAACACATGGTTCATAGGTTTTTGAACTTCTTTCAAGGGATATTTTGGATATGCAAGCATTGTTTTTCAAGCTAATCATTAAAACTCAAGTTCCTAAAACCGTGGAAAAGCTTGGAGATGAAAATCTCACCACTAAATTGTGACCTCAACTTGCTGAAAAGTATGGCATGTTTATTACCTTTTATATGTTTGCCTACAAATATATAACATGTGTACAAAATATTTACAACAAGATTCCAGTTCTTGCAATAAGCTTGTTTTAGGGTTATGTTTAGTGAATGCAAAGTTCTTCATAATGTAAAATGTGGGTTCCTCAACACTAAGATTGGAATTCTTTAATGATAATGCTATCAATATTTCCAAAGAAGAATTGTCAATATAAGATGTTATATTTTTTGATTTTTTCAATTTTTTTTCCTAAATAGGCTATTGTATCAAATAAACAATCACCCTCAATGTATTAAATGTGTTCCAAACCAAGATTTGAAATTTCAATATCTATATCCATGTGTCTTTACCAAATTATGATTTGCCTTGAATATTATATCACTCTATACAATAACTTGATTAAAATACATAGAAATTAATCATTTGTTTCTAAAACTAGTCTTAAAACAAAATTTGCAGTGTAAAATCTATTCAAAACAAAATAGCCAATTCAAAATATTGAGAGGATATTCCTTTTAATTTGATCACAACGGCGAAATAAATTTAACAATTATGAAAATGGGTTAAACCAAAACATATTTGTGAATCTTAAAAGCATGTAATCAAATTGCAAAACAAATATTCAAGACTAGGATTCTACATTAAAAAATTCTAGTTATGAAAATATGACAAGAGTTTAACATATGACATGGAAATATGACATGGAAATATGACATGAAAATTCACAATTCAAAACAATCCAAATAAAAAAATATTAGTTCAACTACATGTTTCAATAAAAAACACATAGAAAAGTATAATGTTTCAACCTTGTTATAAAAAACCCAAAAACTTCAAACTATATGAGCACCAAGTCCAAATTTTGTATAAAAAACTAAATTGTCCATAATATATATAAAAATTTAAACTACATGTTGTTGGTCAAATATGTTACACATTCCCAAACATATCCTGATTCATGTGTTGTTGTATGCATTCAATCAATAAAAACATTAAATACAAAAGAAACAAAATCACATTAGTTGAATCAAATCCCAAAATTGTTTCAATCTTCAAAATCAAATGATGAAAACCTAAAATGAAAACCAAATAGCCAAATCCTATATTTTTGAGTTCCAACAAGTTCTTAGAACCCAAAAACCTTGTAAATTTAGTATTACAATACATGTAACAAATAAATATGCAAAACATTACATGTAATTCATGTGAAACCCAAACAAGAAATAATACATAAAAAGATATGATTAGATTGTTCCAATTCAACCTTGAAAATCAATCTCAAAATTTCAAATTGTATGTAAAATGAAACATGCCCAACCTCAAATGTTTAAATCCAAAGTACAAATAGAAACAAAATACATACACAATCACAAAACAAACATGTTCAAGCATAAATAAATCCTTCTAATCAAAATTAAACCTTGCAATTTTGAATATAAAAGAACTTGTGATAATTAAACCCTACAAATTAACATAAAAATTCTAAAATTAATATCTCAAAAGTTCAGAATCTATATAAACACTACATATGTAAACAAGTCCATGTAATTGATCTCGCAACACAAAATATTTATAAATTGAATTTTAAAAATTTAACTTCCAAAAATAGAGTGTCAAACTTGATGTTTGAAATTTCAACTTGCACTCATGTTTTTATTTTGTGCAAATGTCATATGTGTAACTCATGAACATGTGCATCATTTTTTTGGGTTGATGCAAAAAACCCTTGCAAATCCTCAACCAAAATGTTCCTATATATGTGTCCCCAATCTGTGAAACTTTGCCTTCATAAAGCTTGAACATAACTTATTGGGCACAACATTCATATCTGAACACACAAAAAAACCCTTGAAACCTTAAATGCAAATCAAAATAATTGCATCTCCCCTATGAAAAACAAAAATACCATGAAAATAAACCTAATTGTAGTGCAATTTGAAACCTCACACTCCACCAACTCTTTTGCAACTCCAAATTCCACTAACAACCACAAAACTTCACGCCACCAACAACACCTCAACAAAAAACCAAACTTTCCCTTCACCCGCTAGATAACAAAACAACTATCACACTTGTTCTCCACATTTTGTTCTTTAACATAATACCAAAACATTACCTTCCTTTGTAACAACTACCACCATTTCATAAAACAGTAAACCTACACTTCTAAAAACCTTTTGAACATGTGTAAAAGTTCTCCTAACCAATAGCCAATATGTTCCCATCAATGTAAAAGTATTTTCAATAAATTTCAAAATGATTTATGTGAAGACAAATATTTTAATGCATAACTACCTAAATGCATCAAGGCCTAATTATAAAGAGATACAAAATATAATATATTTTTTGAGCTTTACAAATGGCCATTATTTTGGTGTTTTCCTTTTGTTAAACAAAGTTAGGACTTATGGAAGCAAGAACTAAGGATTGATTAAAATAATGAAGTTTGAAACCATGATGAATGATTTATGAAGTAAAAGAATTTAAGAACCCTTTAATATTTTGGCTTCTTGTTAGACATGTTGTAAAAATCTAATGACTTGAATTTTTTTGAAAACCTATCAAATTAAGGTTATTTTTTCACAAAAAATCCTATGTATGTGACGAAATTAAATTTTATATGGAAAAATGAAAAAAAGTGCCCCCAAAAAAATGAACATGTATCTATGTGAAAGATTAAATTTGTATCAACTCATCATGCAAACCACATTTGTTACAAATATTAGTCACATTAAAATGCAAAACGAAAATTATGTTTTCATTTCCAATAAAGAAACACCATCAAAATACAATGTTGGTTATGTTCCAAAGTGTTTTGATATGTGTTTTCAACCACAATATCCCATGGGCAAACATCTAAATGACCAAATAATGTTAATTAGCAAATGGGTAAAATACAAATGATGGGTGGTTATCATATTTAGTTTTTTTTAGGTGTAAGAACCAATGTTGGTTGGTTTTTGACTTTTATGGAGAACCTTCAAATCCAATTTTTAAAAATAAATTAGAATGGTTTCAATTCTAATTCCACACATACATGAAATCAATAATCTAATTTTGAGGCTATTTTTTCAAAAAAATTCATGGTTTCAATGTTTTTGGTTTAAACAACATTTCTTTTGCTAATAAATTTTGAGCCAATTCCCTACCCTAAAATTTGAGCTCCCACTTCTAAGCTTGGAACAAATGGGTTTTTAACATAATGGGTGAAAGCACAATCAAATATACATTTTGTTATCCTTGTCAAGAAAAGTGTAAAGTACCCATAAATTAAATGTTAACATATTAAATTTTAAAATATTATTTATTTTAGTGATCAATATGAACATGTTCTTTGAATTTATGTAAATGATATTGAATAATCACATGCTTAAATTAGATTTAAGTATATTTCTAAAAAATGAAAGTAGATTTTTTTAATTTTTCAAGTTGTTCAAAAAAACAAAGTAAGTTTCAAGTAGATGAAATATTGGATTTTAAAAAAAAATCTTAGTTAATGGTCATCTAAATTTTATTTATGTACTTTCAACTTGTAAGGTACAAGTAATAATATATTGATCTTTTAATGTAAATTTTTTTTAAAACACAATTCCACTAGTCAAGGTCAAAAACACTTTTGACCTATTTTTATTACATTAAAAAATTTCAAACTTTGTATACAACATACTATATGTTGCAATCATATTTTGCACCATGATGGTTTAATGATGATTGAAAATATTTTGACTCTACTTTCTTGCATTTATGTGTAAAAATATGACTACAAGTACTCGAAGCCCTTTTTTGAGTATACTTGATTGTGCTTTCACCCTAATATGCCCAATTATGAGTTTAATGGTTAAGGCTTCGCATAGGAGGTTGTCAAAGAACTTGCACATGTCACCATTGCATGGCTCAAATATTTAAATTGAATATGCTAAATTGCTCCACCTTAGGGTTTAGGGTTTGGCTCTTTGGCTAATCTTCATTAGTGTAATTATTGGATCCTTAAAGTCAATTAGCAAGAATCACCATCAATTTCAGTGATATCTATGCCCCCTTCACCACCTCTCTCTATGTACTTTAGCAAGTTGTTGGCATTAAGTTTTGTCACTTGCATTCATGATGCTTGAGGGGGGAGTTATTATGAACAATGAACTGCAATAAATGTGATTCCAAAAATGTTGTTCCAACCCTTTAGGTTCTTGAATTTTTTTAGTCCTATGTTCTTATAAGTTGTTGCATAATGAAAATGTGATTAAGTTTTATAGTTGAATGTTAATTATTGTTGAACATTGAAACATTATGCAATTTACAAGTCACAACATTTTGGGATTAGTTACTTTAATATTAGTGATAGTTCCACTTTTAACCAATTGTAGTTTGATCAAGGGAATTAAGATTTTTTTTGGAGAACTACAGTTTGATTATGCTATTTCAAGTCAAAGTTCATATTTGATTAATGCTTGCAACATCTTCAAAATTCAGTTTGTTGCATATGAAAATTTACAACGTTTTTGGATTTTGGAGACCCATCGCAATGGCACCCATTTTGAAAACAAAACTCTAGAGTTTGCAACATGGAATTGAAACTTAAATTTGAACTTCTAGGATGGTCCATTTTGGAGTTGCAATCGCTACAATTAGTGTTTTAATGGTCTTCAATTATTGTGCGTAAGATAAATAACCAAAACTTAAAAAGGCCTCCTACTTGAACATTTCGTGATTGGTGTTGTTTTGGCACATTTTTTTATTCATGTTATTTCATGCATTTTGTGATCATCATCAATTTTCAATTTGTGCATCTCAGGCGTATAAAATAGTAGGTTGTGATTTTCCCTCATTAACATTGGCAAGATGATCTTAATGATTATAGTTGTTGGTAGTTCGTGATCTTATTTGTTGATCATCGAAACATTGAAATGACCAAATAATGTTGGCTAGCAAATGGGTAAAATACAAGTGATGGGTGATTATCAAATTTTGTTATTTTAGAATTAAAATATGTGTCGGTTGGTTTTTTATTTTTAGGAAGAACCTTCAAGCCCAATTTTTAAAAATAGATTAAAATGGTTCCAATTCGAGTTCCACACATGAATGAAAAATAAAATCCAATTTTGAATATGCTATTTAAAAAAAAGGTTATACTTTTAGTTTGAGCACATTTCTTTTACAAGAAAATTTTAGCTAATTCCCTACCCTAAAACTTGAGCTCCTACATGTTCTTGAAAAAAAATGGGATTTAAAAATGTATCATGCCCAATTATGAATTTAATAATAAGGTTTCACATAAGATGTTATCAAAAGCCCAAACATGTTTCCATAACATGGCTCCTATATCCAAATTGAATATGTTAGATTGCTCCACCATAGGGTTTAGGGTTTGCATCTTTAGTTAATCTCCATTATTGCATTTGCCGGATCCTCAACATTGATTAGGAGGAGTCACTATCAATTTTACTAATCTCTATGCCTTCTTCATTTCCTCTCTTTATGTATTTTGGCAAGTCGTTGCTGTTAAGTTTTGTTGCTTGCATTTATGATATTTGAAGGAGGAATTACATTGATTAAGAAGAGCTATAATAAATACCATTGCAAAAATGTTGTTCCAACCTTTTAGGTTCCTTAACTTTTGTAGTCTTGAGTACTTGTAAGTTGTTGCATAGCCAAAATGTGATTCAATTTTATGGTTGATTACTATTGAACATTGAAACATTGTGCAACTTGCAAGTTACAACAAGATTTTGGCACTAGTTGTTTTAATATTAGTGGCAATCCCACCTTCAACTAATCACCACTTGAATCAAGATTTTTTTTGGAAAATTAAAGTTTGATTATGATATTTCAAGTTGAAGTTTAGATATGGTACTTGATTTGGGCCTCAATAGTTGCAACATCTTTAGATTTGGGTTTGTTGTGTATGAAAATTTGCAATGCTTGTGGATTTTGGAGGCCTATGACAATGCCACCCATTTTGAAAAACGAAATTTAAAGTTTGGAATTAAAACCTAGCTTTGAACTTCCACTTTTCAGTCACAATTGTTATAAGTACTTTGAGTACCTACCTAGACCATCTAGGATACCAACTTAGAAGGCCTACATTAGTGAATATACTACATAATAGGCCTACATTACGTAGGTAGCCTACTAGGTACACCTAAGCTAGGCTACTAATTAGTTAGTTAGGTAGGTTGCATAACAAGTTACCTACTAGTCGATTATTTATCCTAGGCTAGGTTGTCTAGCTTGGTTACTGTCAACATTTTAGTCAATTTGATAACCTTAGCTATAAGCTTTTATTGCAACTGGCAATTCGTCTTATGTTTACGCCTGCATCCAAAGTTTTGAAAAATGCTCATTTTAACAAATATCCAATGTGCCTCTTTAAACATGTCCAAAGCAAGAAACATAAACATTGTTTATAATCAACATGTGATCATCTAGACATGGCATGATATATTGAACATGGAATAAGTATGTCTAAAAATTTCGTTTATCTCATGGTTAATGACATTATCGTAACATTGTGAGGGTATTGGAAATACACTTCTAAACTTTGTTCATGCTTACCTAACACCAACAACGTGGTTAATTTTGCAATACCTTCATTTACATATATTAACCATTTGCATTGGTCCATTAAATAATTCTTGTTATTTATGACTTTGAGAATGTCTTTCAACTATGTCTATGTTAAATTAAAATTTCTACCAAGTTAAAATAATTATGCAAATATTATATCTCTAGAAATGAAAATATATATAATTT
>Ga0116231_10008923_pt1 | contig 17300 bp, 14 predicted proteins | sample S1TSphgellanicum_2_FD_89695 | JGI IMG/M metagenome (GOLD analysis project Ga0116231, IMG submission 89695) | Host-associated microbial communities from peat moss isolated from Minnesota, USA - S1T2_Fd - Sphagnum magellanicum MG | ecosystem: Host-associated > Plants > Peat moss > Unclassified...
AGCTCAGACCACCTTCAAGCTTCCTCCTTCTTTAACACCGAGCCTTGATTAGTCCTACTCGAATCAGATCATGGAGCTGGCCGTCTTCTAGTTACTAACGCAGCGGAAGAGATCAACAACTAGCTATCCTCCAAACTCCTATGTTTTTTCTGTGCACCAAAAACTCCTCTCCTCCTTTTTCCCTGTCTCCTTACCTTTTCTCTTCTCTTCACTCTGCCGCCTCATTCCCTCCACTTCCGCTCATCATCTCTTCACTCTGCCGCCTCATTCCCTCCACTTCCGCTCATCAATGCAGCCGTCACTAACCTCCTGTCCCAAAATTGATAAACCCCGTCGCCTTCATTCAAAAAGTTGACGGCAGGCTTAATCCCTTAAACCCTTAAAATGAATTCGGCATTCACACTACAGAGATAATCAAAGACACAACTGTTCGGTCACTCCCTTTCCGGTCACACAGCAACTCACCTTGAACAATTAAACTATCTAGCCAATAAAAATAGGGGAGCAATCAAAATGATTAGATTGTGTTTATTAGATTGTTCCTGGGCTCCTCCAAGGCTTTTGAGGGTGCATTTTTTCAGGGTAACAACAGTCTTCTAATGAATCCTGCTATATCTTATCCAAGATTTCCAATGTAGATCACATACTAACCATTGGTGGAGATCAATGTTTTTTTTGTGTCAAAAATTCGTCAAAATGTGGAAAATAAATGCCTTTGTGAAAATCTTGAGTTGAATCTAGGCAATTTTTTCCCCCCCACCAAAGTTCAACCATTGCAAGGCCTACGAGGCCAACCTTTCCACAGATGCCTTCTATCCATCATTGCATGTGATGGATAGCAAGATTGTCAAATTGCCACCATGTTAGGAAACTATGACCTTCTTTTGAATAGAAGGATAGGATCATTGCCATTGTAGCACAACATTGAGAGGAGCTTCATTGCCAAAAGTTTCATTTTTACTTGTTGCATTTTGTCATCGTCTTTGACTATAACAACATTGCCATTGCCACATGCTATATTTAAATCTAGAAGCTAGATTGATAAAAAAATTTAACTTAAAGCTTGTTAAATTATGTTCAAGCTTCAAGGTAATGTATGTTTTTTGTTTGTTGAGTTCAAAGTTTCAATGATAATGTGGTGCATTGTACAATATGTTCATTGTGTGTAGCAAAATTGAAAGGTACAAATGCAAACAATGGCAGTAATGAGCATTCATCACAACTTGCAAGTTGTGTTATTGCAAAAAGTTGTTTAGTTGCATAACACATTACAATTTGCAAGCTTCAAGGTATTTGTTTAGGCAACAAGCTTGAGCTCCAAGTCATTGAAGTTCCTTGAATGCAAGTTGCAACATCCCCATTGTGTAAACAATGACAATGGTCCACATGTAATTGTTTTAAAATTTGAAAACATCATGATGTTTTAAAGTGTTGAAATGCATCAAGTTTTTCTATTCTGAGAGTTGTTGCAGGATTCATGAACTTGTTGCTTGAGTGTTTAAGGTAGCCCAAATTGATTGTGCACATCAAATCTTACAAAGTAATTGGAGGTTTGATTTGGGACCCAAGTTTCTACATCAAAGTTGAAATATTGTTGCATAAAAGTGTTCAAATACGCCTCATTTCTTCACTTGCATTCTCATGCAAAGTTCAATTTGGTTAAAGTTGTTGAACATTCCATAAAAGTTATTTTTCTTTTGAATTGTCTATTGTTTTTTTGTGCACAATACTTCCTTTGAAACCCCTAAATTTCAAATATAAGTTTTTTTGTCATTAGCACAAAAACTATAAAGACGCATGAAGTGTGCAAGGCCAAAGTACAAACAAATATTACTGCAATAAAGTAAGAACATTAAACATGAGAAAAACATAACAAGGTTATTGTGTAAAATTATATTTCAGATTGGTGTTGAATAGATTAAAAGTAATGGGGGTCCTACCTTTATTTATATCCCTTTGGGGACCTATTCAAAGAAGCTTCCATGAAAGCTTCCATGTGCCCATTAACTAAAAAAACTTTTTAGGAGGCTTCCTAATTAAAAATTAATTATGAATTTGTTATGATTAACTAAAGTTAACTATGAGTCAACTAAAAAACAAAAAAAGCGAATTAAAAAAAATTGAAGGTGCCCTAGGAACTAATTAAAAATTAAATAGAAATGAATGATGAATTAATTAAAAATGAATTAGGAGTTAATTACAAATGGATTATGAATTGACTATAAGTGAATTATGAGTGATTTATAAAGTTATGGATGGAAATCCATGTGAATGAACTCCATTCATCATATGATCATGTTTGATGTTGATGTATGCGACATTTTTTTGGCAATGATTTAGTGAATTGATTTTTGGTAGAAAACTTAATGCTCCAAATTTTATTGGCACATCTAATAGTGGTGTATCAACTTTTCAAAATGTTTTGGGTAATTGAATTTTTTTGAGTATTAAGGTGCATTGGCCTTTCATGACATCCTTTATGTTTCAATTTCTATTGGCACCCATGGTGCATCAACTTTTGCTAGTGTAGTAGGGATTGAAGTTCATGTTTATCTATAACCATTGAAAAAGAAGATAAAGAAAAAATGTGATATTATGAAGATTTTCAAGGATGTGTGGGTTACCAAATTTTCATGGGTTAAATTATTAGAAAAACCCCATTTGTGCAAATGACATTTTTAGTTGTTTAAGACAAGTCACAAAATGGGTTTTTTTTACTAGTGGTTGAGGTTGTGGTAGATCTTACAAGGTATATGCACATGGTGCGTTGCAAGGTTTGCTTCCAGGTTGAAAGTAAGGAAAAATTTTTAAACCTTAAATTGGATGGTTTGCAAAATCATGTAGGCAAGCAAAATGCTTTAGTTGTTCATCTAGGAATTTTGATGAGTGAGTATTGCATTAACAATGATAGCCAACATCAAAAGGATGAAAGGGTTCCTGCTAGTTGGGGTCCAAATTCAATCATGGAGATGGTGGTCAGTGAAGGGAAGGCATGTATATATATACATATATGTTAGTTTGTGGCAATCTTCCATTTGTTGAAACATGGCAGACCCATGATTGATTTTGAGCACATGATAGGCCTTTTTGTCTTCTTGAATGTTTCCCAAACCCCAAGGAAACATTAAACAAATTCAAATGGGTGGGAAATGACAAATTTGCCATGCATAATCTCATTTTGAAATAAACTAAATTGTTGGTCTAGTAGACCAAGTTCATTTCAATCAATTGTGATGAAGTCACCATGGTGGAAAATCATTCTTAAATTTCTATTCATGTGTATGTTGTTGAGAATTGGCGCATGGTGCCAATTATTTTGAACTTTAAAAGAATTATAGATGGAGGTACACTTGACAACCTCATTGTTGTAATAATTCATCCTCATGTTTTTTTGGTGGGATGTTAAAGGTTGACATTGTTAACAAAATTGTGTGTTTTGGGGTTGATGGTGACTATTATTTTTGAAGGCTTGAAGATTGGTGTCATTATCCAAATGATCAACAAGTGTTACCCTAGGGATGCATTGTATGGCATTGTATTTAGTGTAATCTCAATATTTAAACTTTATCATCTTTGCCTTAGTAGCAAAAGGTGAAGGCTTATTTGCTTCTATGTATACCTACTGCAACTAGTCCCCCAAAAGACACTTGGAGCACACCAAATTGGTTGAAGGAATTTAGCAAGGGGTTTGAAAATCTTGAAAAATGTCTGGACAAGATGGATTCCAATGCTAGCCCCTTTTAAGTGAATGTTAAATGAATATAAATTTTTTGTAATCAAAATGTTTGATGATCTTGCTATCAATTCAGTTGTTGCCACTAACTATGAACCATTGTGTGATGTGAAATTTCTAATGGGATTAACCTATATATATGTTGCCAATGTTGGAGGCCATACAAAGTTTGAGCAAACTTGTTCAAAATAAGGAGTGTTTCATTTGTGACTTTGTTATAGTAGTGAAGCCCACTAAAGCCCATCTCTACATTCTATATGTAAACCTTGAGCTGTAATTTTCACATGACTTTTTCAAACCTTATGGATTTGGTGGGGACCTTTTTTAATGCATTGCCCACAATATGGTACCCTAAACCCACCACAAAAATGGATTATGTTGCCTTTTGTTTCAACCAATACTTTTACAGGATGCACAAAACAAATAAGTGCATTAGAGTGGTGTCGATGTTCATAGAGGAGGATTATGCAATTGCATGTCAAGATGTCAAAAACTAATGCACTTTTGTTACAAATGGGTTGATAAGTGAACTTGATGGAATATTTCTAGTTCAAAAGCTCATGAATGCTACTAACATCATTTACATTCATATTGGGTATAACTAGAAATTGCCTTGACATTCCTTGAACATTTGAAAATTTTGAAAACACACTACTACTACCTCTAAGAAGACACAACCAAATGGCAAGTCACATGCACTTTCCTTAAATCAAAATTTACTTGAACATCAATTTAGTTTTTTTGTGACCATTGTGCAATCCAATAGTGAAGGTGCAATGAAACCCCACATGATTGTAATCCAAACCTTCAAATGTGGAGGCATTTTGCTTTTAGTGTGATTTTAAACAATTGAATACATGAAGCTTGTTGAACTTGCAATTCTTGTTATTTTAAGGAGTGTGGAAGATGAATGCACATTTTTTACAATCAACTTCATGAAGGCCAAATTGAGGAATTGATTAACAATTAATCTTGATTTGGTTGTTAGAAGATATGTTTACAATTTTTTCACATTACAAATATTTCCATTTCATGTTGCCATTAGATTGGAATGAACCAAAACCTTGCAATGGGTTGGAGTTATAACATTTTTAAGCAACTCTATGAAAAGATAATGTGTTTTATGACAATTTCATGAACCCTACCTCCTACATTTGAACAAGCTCATAGGTCCAAGATTCTCCCTTTCAATATTGTTGTTTGTAGATACTGATTTTGATACTATTGTATTATGTTTTGCAAGTTCACCTTCCATTGCAACATGGCAAAATCCTTTTATGCACTAGGGTTCGATTCCCTTGGAAGGCACTATATGGAATCTACTACCATAGATTGAATTGTCAACTATGAATTTTGAAAGTATTTGTTATTTCAAGTATTTGATTTCAATAGAATTTCAACTTTGGAATTTGATTTGTGGATTTTCAACTCTAGGATTTGATTTTTGGAATTTCAACTTTAGAATTTGATTTCACTAAAATTTCTAGAAGTCATTATTTTCAAGTATCAAGTTATTGATCTACTTTAGTTGACAAACATTTTGTGATGCAACATTGCAATAGTTACTTTCTTTAGCTTTTCCTTAGAAGTTTTGCTCCTAGGCCTTAGGAGCAAATCACAAAGAATTAAGTCTTGTATTTGCTATAATGTGAACAATTGATATTATTGTGAATACATTCTAGAAATGTTTTATCTTCCATGAATACAAGTAGCATGTGTATCTACATCTAATTTTTGGAACATGTTGATCATTGTAGTATTATTGAATGGCTTGGTTTGGATACTAATGATATCACTCTAACTTGTGTTGCACATGTGGTTTAGTGGGACAAAAATGGAGATGCATTATTAAAAAAACTGTTTAGGGCCTAAGTTCTTTAACTTGAAAATGGTTAAGCTTCATGGTAACCTTATTCAAGGTTCTTCACTAGCCATGGTAAACCTTTTCATTCCTCATTATCTATAATAGATATTGAAAATTTAAAAGTACAAGGTTTTTCTAAAGCTAGTTTGTGCTTTTAGCAAACCATAAATGGTCTTTTAAACATCCTATAAATGTTTCAAGTTATTGACATTACTTAATGTACATGCATTGGAAATTGGAATCATTCTAGAATCAAGAAGTGGATTATTTAATTGTGACAAATGTTGCAGCTTGTGTAAGTGTCTCCTTCCAATAACATTAACTTTTAACATTAAGGTCCAATGGTGGCAAATTATGTTAATTTTTTGACTATATTACATGACCATAACTTGTTGAAACGATTGTGAATTTCCATTGTCCTCATGATATTGCCATGTGAACAAAAAGAACACTTTGAATTGTTATCTTCAGTTTTTCATTTTTTCAAGTGCATGTAGGCTTATGTGATGGTGTCAACATATTGCACATCCATTTTACACATCATTTGAATGTGTTAACATTGTAGGGCCAAGTTTGGATTTCATAACAAGTAACTAAATCCTTTAGATCCTTCTTCAAACTTTATTCGTGTGTATGTCTAGGTATGTTCATAGAGTTGGGTGAACAACTAGAGTTGGAAGATAAGGACATGTTATGACATTTGTTATGAAATAAGAAAATTCACTTTAAAAATCCATTGTGTGAAGTTAATCCTATATTTCTAACATTTTCAACAAAATGTATACTCATGATTTCAACTTCCATCTTGAAGTTAGCACATTGAGAGAAAGGCTACTAACATTCTATGCAATGGTCCATGTGGTGTAGGCCAAAAGAACTAGATCAAAGTTCCAACTTCAATTGCCAAGTGATGATCAAAGATCAAGGGTATCGAAGATGATGTTAGAGTTGTGCAACAAAAGGAGAGGTAATTGGCTTCCCTTATTATTGTATCAAGTTTTATGCTTTCCTTTTGCTCCTAGTTTTGTGTTTTGTAGAAAGAGTTGGATGTGTTTAAACACGTGAAGAGACTTGTTCATGAGATTCATAGATTCGCATTGATAATAACTTTTCCCCAATTTATGCAAAATGGAGAGAGCCTTCAAGAAAGTGGAGATGGAAGCCAACAAGGTGAAAGCCCACAATCTCAATATGTTTTTTCATGCATATGTTCCATTCCTTGGGTGCTTAAACAAGAATGAACTTAGAGCTTGCTTGACAATGTCAGTACCACTGATGTACACATCAACAACAAATGTTTGGTGTTGAAAATAACATTCTAAAAAATGCCTCTACATTGTCATTGCTTTTTGGCTAGCGAGGGAAAAGATTTTACATAAATCAATATCAGTTTATGGATGTGTCACCTTCAAGTTATAGAACACCATCCTTTCTATTTAATTCACTATTTAGTATATTGGATATACATGCATAAAACATGATGAATCATGAAGTGGACATTCAAAACCAGCAAGGGTGGTTTTAGTCTATTAGGGGCAAAAAGTTTTAATTTAAATCAAGACTTATTGGAGCTTGTGAAACAAATCAGGTTGCAGGGTTTCAACAAAAGGGTGTCCACTTGGGTTCAAGTCACAAGAACCTGGAACTAAACCCCAGTTTCAAACCTGCAAACCGGATACCCTCCCAACACTAGTTATAACAACCAAAATAAGATTATTATCATTATTGTTAGTTCCACCTACATTCTGGTGTAGTCTGGCCTCTTGTAGATGCTTGAAAGAAAAAGAGAAATCTCCCAAAAAAAAAAAAACAAAAAAATCTCACTGAAGAAACTTTTTTGAGATCGACTCCATTCATTAATTATTAGCAAAATCTTGGTGGTTTTTCTTTTCTATTTGTTCACCCTAATAAATTGGGAACTTCTATGTGACTTTTGGACTCTTGCTCAACTGAGGTCCATGTATTAAAACTTCAGAGGTACTACAGAAAATACATTACTGAAAATTGCCCCAAACACGGTTTTTTTTTGCCAATTTTGTGATGCTGCCACACTGGTGATCATCCACAAGAGGAATTAGCCAAATTTGGCTACAGCTCAGAGAGGACAGAAGAAAAACTAAGAATCCTGTTATTTTTTGGTGTCATGTTGGAACCTATTGTCTAAATATGGCAAAGTTTCACCAAAAAAAATTTATAAAAAAAGAATTGGCAAATTTGGTGCTTATTTTGAAAAAAATCATTTGTATTAGTTGCCCTGGATTTTTTCATTGTTGCCAAGTGGTGAAAATTTCCCAGAACAAAAAATGCTGGCCCCTCAAACCTATGAGAGCTTTACATAAAAGGGAGCACAGAGATTTTCCTAGGAATAAATTGGGAGCAATTTGAATAGCATTAGAATTTGAGAACATTTGGGGAGATCTTGGGAATTCTGGAACATGTACATTGGATCCAGAGTCATGACATATCCAATAAAGTTAGAGCGATATAGTGATGGGGGCAAACTGGAAAGATATTGCTTGGGCAAACTGAGGAAATACCCATTCAAGGATCTTCCATAAACATCCAAAATGAAGCCAAATGAGCATTAAGTATTTTGAACTACAGATAGAATTGTTACACAAAACAATCACAACAACATGCCTGATGTTTCAGTCAAGGGGAGATGGAGAGCAGAGGCAGCACCTTGCCATTTCTCACACTTATTCATGGAATGGGAAGTCATAAAATCCTGCATATCTTGTGAATGGATACCCAGTTTCATAGAACACTACCCAATTTCACTCACTTTTTTGTCTACACTCAAATTCGGGATGAAACAGGGATTAGAGAGTCAAACTGGGGCCCAAAGACAGGGTGACTATGTGGATAAATTTGATGTATCAAGCAAAGTTTAGTGAGCATCATCGACCCAGTTTGAGCACCCTTGTCTGCAATGAGATGATCTCTCGATGAAACCCAAATAAAATCAACAGGTCTCTTCCTTGATATATCAAGCAATGTCCTTCCTGGTGCTGCACTCAGGTCCCATGGAGGCAATCAGATCCCAGGTCCACTCCTCAAACCTCATCTTCAACAATTAAAGATGAGCAGGAGAAACCTAACATGTTGATGAGATTGCAGAGAGAACCCCACAATAACTCTTTGAGGGTATTAGATGTGTCTGTCAGTTTCCAGTGAAACCAGAACTAACATGACAAGAATGAGCTTCCTTAGATGCGTCATTACCATATGGGTTTCACTCACAGAGAATTATCTCCACAACTCCTGCTGACTTCAACAGCTCCAAGTTCCCAACAGTGGGTGCAGTCAGAGTATGTAGTATCTGCCAAAATTTTAGGCAAACAATCAAACAGAAATCTGAATCCTGATCAGTTTCAGTTGCATTTCCAAAAGTAATGGGAATCCTCAGTCATGAGGTCGGCTAGCACTAAAGAGACATATAGCTAAATGAAAAGTTATATAGTATCCTTGTTCAAGCTGCAACACACATTGTGAGGGTAAGCTCCACTTTTCATTTTCGTTCATGTCCTGTACAAGCAAGCCTCAAAGCCCAAGGTATATGAACAGAAGAAACCTGGAATTCCCCTTCCATCCAGTGTTGATTGCAGGGGCAAATTCTGGAGTTCCATTTATTGGAATGCCACCAGTCTTCCTGGAAAATAAGTTCCACTGGACAAGCACTCCCTTGCTTATAGTTTCTCCAGTCCATATACTTGAGTGACGAATGTGATTCCTAATCAAAGACCTGCAAATGATCATGCCATCCATTCTGCCCTGTACAGCAGCACCACAATTGAAAGCACTGGAAGCATGTGGACTGGGTAAATACATGGGTCAAGCATCATTAGATCTCACATCTCTGAAAAAGGATGGCTTTCTCTCACAAGGTGACCACACACCCATCTCCAGCATTAATATCATGCCAATTCAGACTAGGTGACTACAGACACATGCACAAACCAGAGCTCCAGAAGTCCTGAATTTCACCCATTTACTTCAAAATCCACGAAAATCCAGAAGCTCACATCTCTGAGGAAAGGAAACTGGTTGTAGCGAGCTGCAACCGATCAAGTAACATTGCACTACTTTTTAAGTTGGCAACCAACAGTACCAGTGAGTTTCCCAAGCTATGGATATAATTGTAGAAGACTCGATCTGCTGTTCATTAACTCTGCACATTCTAAATAAACTTCGCCACAGATTGCGAGTCTGTTAACTGTCTTTGGTGAACAGCATGACTTAGATAGAGAGCTCAAGCAATTTTACTGCTTGGCCCAATTCTTCATATCCAAGCAAGCTTGATGGGAGCTGTTGATCTTTCTGGTCAGACGATTCCATCATAATAGTACAATGAAGGTGAAACATTTCTCAATTGAGAGGTGCTCCAGGTTGTGGAGTTTCAAGCCTGTCAGTAGACTCCTGACCAGTTTCTCCTGGGGTAGCTCCATCAGTTTCTGTTGATTCCACAACATCATGCTTGCAGAGAGGGCAAGATGCATTGATTGCAAGCCACTTGTCCACACACTCTACATGAAAATAGTGTGTGCATGGCAGCTCACGCAGCTCTACATCGTCCTTGTACTTGCCAAGGCAAATGCAGCACACGGCATCTTCTGGTGATACCAGTCTCTCCTTCTCTGTTCCTGCTGCAACCAATCCTCCTTCCCCTATTCCCTCACTATCTGATTCGCTTTCTTCCTTGTTCACTTTGGTGTTGTTTGCACCCTTGAGTTTGAACTTATAAGTAGGCAATGCAGCAATCGCCTCTGCAGAGGCTCCTCTCACTTGAGTGGAATCCTCATGATAACCTAGAAAAGAAATTATGCATGGCAAGCAGCAGCAAATTGTCGCACACAAAATGAAGGGCATGGCATACCCTATGCAACTGAACGTAAGGAACACAATACACAATCTGCACCCAACATCCATGTAATATCATTAGAGCATGTAGAGCCTACACATGAAAGGATGACTGATCATGGACTCCTTCACTGTAAAGGAACCTTGTATAGCTTTCTCCACACATAGTCCTTCAGAATGAAACAGGCAATTTGAGTTGCAGAAGATTACCTGTACAAGTTGGGAGCTTCACTTGAAGAAGTGTGCCCACCAAATACCCAGACAGTGCCCAGCACAAACCATACTGCAAAAAAGCAGTCAACTGCAATTTTAAATCGCTCCACCAGCATCCCGACCCTACCAAACAACAGTTCCAATTCAGATCTTCAAGTCTCCATAACATACATCTGTTTCAGTGATGTCTACCATGCTCAAAGATTTCAGATATAGATATGACATGCCAGAAAAAGACAACAATTCTATTGGTAATCAATGCCCATTTTCATTGGGTGTCAAAACCTGAGAAATGTGGAGAGGAGCAATGTAAGCAATAAATACACAGCTGATTGTCATCAGTTGAGCATTGCATATAGTAACTATTCCAAGAAGAAAGGCACAAATTCAGAGTGGGAAATGAGACAGCAGGAGATCAGGAGATCAGGAGATCAGGAATTGAGAGAGAAAAGTAGAAAAGGCCCTCTACATACTTGTCCCAGCCAGTCACATCTCCATTTAGGCTTCTCTGCCTCTCTGCCTGAGATTCTTCATCCTGCTGCTCTGGAGTCATTGACAGATAAGAGGTCTGCTCAGCTGCCCCCGTAGGTGTAGTTGGTGAGGAGGTAAGTGGAGGAGCCAGTGCATCCTGCTCACGGGACCGGACATTCCGATACTTATATCGCCAGTATAGAAGTGGTAATGAGAGAAGGCAGCCTGCAGCATAACCAGCAATCCATGCAGCCAAGGGTGCCTCTGGCTTCTCATCCCTAGAGACAAAGAGGACAATAATGGAAGCAATAATCTGGCTAACTGTAACAACAACTTCAAAAGTTATCCAGATCCCGGATATCAAGTGACTTGCACGATGTCGGGTGCCATAGCTGTTGGAACTGCCTGGTGACAAAGAGCTTGCTGAATTTGATGTGAAAGATGCCTGCGCCTGAAGTGATGAGCTGGGAGACAAGTTTCTAGATAGAGTCTCTCCTGCCATATAAGACAATTCAATATGAGTAAGCTTGTCTAGCACATACAAACATTTGCATAATTCCAGGCTGACCTGACCTTTGAATTCCTTTACAGCAACGCTAGCAAGTTGCAAAGAGCTGCCAAGGCATAAGCTTTAGAATTCCCACAAACCTGGGATCCTAATCAGAACTCTGTCAATTCAGTGTTAAGCACCTTGGAGACTGTTGAAAGCAAGGCTTCCTGGGAGAATCCCATCTGGCTGAGGAGCAGATGTACAGCTCAGGTAATTACCTCCAGCAGTCTCTCCACCTGGAGGAGAGGAAGGCACATCCAGACTTGAAATTGGTGGAATGTTAACCACATGCTGGTGATGACCGGATGCTGGGGTAGCCATCAGTAATGGAGACGTGTCACGATACTCAGATTGCTGATCCCAGACCTCATGTCCAGCAGCCATGAGAAACTCTCATACAACCTTCCTGAAGCTAGTGGCTGGGAGAGAGGAGCAACACTTCACGTTGCCTGTCTTCTCTGGACTGCACTGACACACAGAACAGGGTTGCTCTAAATTGAAGTGCCTAAAACACAAATTTTGAACCGTCCTCTGCACACTGTTCCTGCACAAATTAAACCTGTAATTTGTGTCCTTTGATGATCATGGGCTTGTAGTACTTGACAGACCCTTCACCAGACCTAAGTTGAGCAATTGCCCTGTACTTATAGCCAATAGCTCAGGCATCGATGCTGCATTCCCAAAACCACCATCTTGCTCCAGGAACAAAAGGGAGCAGAAAACCCAAGTCAAGAGCTGCAATCGCCAGAGTAACAGAGAAAAATTGATGGCTAATGCACAAGCCAAGTTCCAGCTTTACTCCATACAGCTCAAAACAATGAGCAAAAAATTCTCTGCCTTGACCTCCCGAGCTGATGAATGCTAATACCTCTGCAATTGAAGATCTATCACCCAAATCAACAATACTAACCAGAGTCAACAAATGGAGTATAATTCTGATCAAATCATAACAGCAAAAGGAGTCTGAATATGTTCTTATGTCTGCATTCACTAGAAAGAATTCTGTTTCAACCTAAAGAAAAAGACTAGGGACAGACCCAGGGGTGGCAGTATTACTCTCAACTTGCTATTTCAAGCTTGATACAGAACCTTCTGAATTCACCAGATACAGCAAGATCAGGGGATTGATTCAAAAGGTGGGTTTTTTAGGCAACTTCAGTACTGCTCCAGTTAATTTTCCTTTGTAAACAAAGCAAAATATAATTAAACAAAAGGCCACAGATCTAATTTCACAAGAAACCCTAGGCCTTCCCTCTTGACTTTGCAGGTGCAGCAGCAGCATTTCATAAGTGTTGTAATTGACACGATGAAAGTTCAAGCAATAGTGATCCCCCAGTCCTGCTAGATTGCAGCAGCGATTTTACAACCACAAAGTGCTGTGGAGGTTGACTACATGAGACCAAAAGAGGCATCATCAGACCTACGGTGACTCAGCCGTAGTGCAAATTGTCTTCTAGCATCAAGACGCATGAGATAGACCTACATGGACATATGCCTTACCTATAGTGGTCAGCTGCAGTATCCAGCCTGAGCCGTGGAATTACTACCAGAGCAGCACATCGAAAGCAGAGTAAATGAAACACAAACCCTCATGAATCTGTAGTATGATCGACCTCCTGCAGACCTTAAGCAAGACGAAACTTTTGAAACGTAGGACGATGTTCATCGAACACTTAGGAGTACCATGAGAGTACGAACAACTTGGTGCTCCACACACGACTAGTCATGATGGAGAGCATAAAACGCGTCGACATATGCAGTAGTACCACGGCCGGGAAAAAGAAGTAGCACATAGAGAGAGAGAAACCACAAAAACAGATCCGGAATGCCGTAGACAAAACGTCGGAGACCAGCAGGGTACGTAGAAGAAAATCTTCACCTTATTCCAACTGCGACTCAACGGCCTCATTATCCATTCTTCCTCCCGCAAATATCATGCTTCGCCACGGCAGTACTGCTCTTCTCTAAGAAAACCTCCGGCCTACTAGTCGCACAATTTCATGTTGCTTGCTTGCGCACAGAAGATCGACCATCCATGAGAAAAGCAACGGAGAAAGAGACCAGAACTCCAAGAGCCCTAGTAGAACCAAAATCCACCCCTCCGAAAACAAAGAAAAACATAAAACACACACAGAGACACACAGGAGCTGTACAGCACTTGTTCGAAAGAATTTCAAATCAAGCGATAATACAGCAACTCGAGGCGGATATTTTTCCCACTAGCAGCTACTCTAGTGCAGCCGAGCCACAAAAGATTATAACTTACTCCAGAAGAGAGAGAGAAACCCCAATCGCATGATGGAGAAACAACGAGTCATCGGCAGCGACGAGCCCCGTGCGACGACGCGTGCGCGCGTGGGCGCGTTTGCTGATCGCGAGAGAGACGACCACCCACACCTAATTCCGAACCTATTGCCGAACCTGTCCAAGGTCCCTTTCGTATCTTCGACGAGCCTAATTCGGTCTCCGTGAGTCTAATGTTCCGAACCTGAGACAATTTTGGTGCGGAAAACGTATTATACGAACAAATCCCTCGTATATACGACAACGCCGCGCCGCGACTTCCGAATCGAAGGGTGGCCCGGATTCTCTGATTGCTGTACAACGAAAAGGAGCTGGTACCCGGGTTTTTAGGGGGCTGGGTGGGGAGCCCCCTATTTTCAAAGGGAAGGGCCTATAATGTAGGTACCTATAAAAAGAGTACCCTATGCTAATTTTTTACTTTTTTTACTTTAATCCTTTTTCTTTCTTTGTTGAATCCTTGAGTGGGATAGGTACCTACCTACCTACATAGGTGGTGGCTGCCTTAGGAATTGCCAGCTAGGTACCTAATTAAGTAGGTATAGGGAAGTGTGAATAGAGTGGTGGAGGCGGAAGGGAGTGCGATGTGGGGATGGATGTCTATTGAATCATTTCATCCGTTATTATTTCTTTAAATTTTCATTCATTCGTCCTTGGCTTGGATTACCTGTGCTTCCAGGTAAAAACGTAAAAACCGGAAACTATATAGCAAACGTGAAATGTAAAAACAACGTAAAAATTAAGTGGTCCAAAATCATTTACTGATGATGAGGTGAAACTTGATCCACACGAAAAGTAACATATTTTTATTTTGTGTTTAAAAATTTCTTTCAGCTTAGGATTCAAAGGGATGATATCCATCCATCCTTTAGGGATGATTGTCTGTTTGTATACATAAAATTTGAATAAATTTTATAACAATTTTTTTATATAAAAAAATTGGTGATTAAAAAGGAAAAGATAGAAAAATTGGTTGAATTCACATTAAAAAAAAGGAAAAAAAAAAATCCAAATTTTTGTGTATAAAAAAAATGACAAAATCTTTGAGAAAAAAAACATTGATCATGGGGTCTAGCAATTAATAATAAGTGTATGTGTTTTTTTCTAAGTGGTAAAGTAAGGGAGAGAGGGAAAATGTGAATGGGACTTGTGACTTTCTTCTTCTAAGGATCAAGGGCAACTAAGGAGAAGCTTCATTGCTTGCACAAAATGGGAAAAACTTGGCCAAGGTGGGACCCCTTAAGACTTTTGTTTGCTGAAGAAATATTTTCTCTAATTTGACTTTAGGTTTTTGGAACTATTTCTTGCTAGGGTTTTGTTAGGGTTTTGATCTACTTTCACAAACTTTGGTAGGTTTAGAACACATTATTTGTGGCAATTAGCATTGATCATTTTAATCTAGTATCATTTACTATTAAGTCATGAAAAACCTTTTTCTTTCTCTCCCATGGATATTTATTTTCAATTGGCCTTGGCATATGAGAACCCATGATCCTTAGAACATTTTGACAAATTCTAAGGATCATGGGTATGAACATGAACATTGAAACATTATATATCAAGTATTTAAATATATGTACCTGAGTAGGTTCAAAAGATGTTAAACCTATTTTTTTTTCTTCAAATTACACCTTCAATTTAAATGATCTCACTATACACTTTGCTAGATGCATAACATTGTCTATAAAACCATAATGGTCTAGTTCATGCATGTAGGTAAAGTGTCAAACCATTTTTCATTCCAAACATTTGACATCCCAAACTCAAAAAATAGTTAGGAATTTGTATTTAAAAAATTTACCATGACGATCAATCTATAACATGATTATATGGTAGCAATTATAAAAAAATTACTAGTAAAGGTAAGGGTATGGAACCCTAAACTCTAAAACTTACCTATGCATACCTAGACATAGGTAATTACAATTATTTTAACTTGGGTATGAATAAGAGTTGACACCAAGGGAAAACTCAAGGTATTAAGAAAAAAAATCCAATTAATTTAAAACATGTAAAGTGGAAGTTTTAATTACACCCTAAAATAAACCATGATACCTCACAGGCATGACCAAATCCTATATTAGGAGAGTAGGGCTAAATAACCTACTAAGGTACATATCTTGGTTCATAAATACAAGAAACTAAATTTATTGTTGCATCTTAGTTGCCAAAAATAAAGAACTTTAAGATGATGAGGAGTTGAACATGCATGAGAAAAAAATGCAACATTTTATATTTTGAATTTTACCACCCTTAACAAATTTGAAGTTAATCCTTTGGCCATGTAATGCAAATATCATAATACGTTGGCCATTTCAACACATGTACATTGAATAATTAATTAATTTTGGAATTTTCGTTTCAATAAGTGAAACATTCCTAAATATTCACTATTCTCCTTCACAATGCTTTTTTGAATTGGAAGAAATAAAATTTCAAAACTTCAGCAATTCCTAAAATAATATACGTAGTAGTGTCGAATTGGCCAAGGTACTAGGGTTTTAGGGTTTAAATAGGAGGCACCTTACACCTACAAGAGGCTTGTTGTACCTATGTAAAACCCACTTGAAGAAATTTCCTTGCGTATTTGGAGGGCACCTTATATTCATGAATGTCCCTCTACAAAAAGAGGAAGGATATAACCCTACTCCTTAACAATGGCAAGGATCTTATACACCTACTACTTGTAGATGTAAAGGTGCATTCACACTTGGTGTTAAGGACTCTAGTATTAAGTTCCCTACCACCAAGCTAGTCATTTAGAACCTAAACCTATTTACCACAAAGATTTTATGTTAAGTTAAAATTCACTTAATATTAAATAATCACCCAATTAACATTGGGTGCCACCTAAGATGCCACCTAGATTTTCACTTAACATTGACTTAACATTAGGTGTGAATGCACCTTAAGATAGGTGTAAGATCCCATTCATTCTTGAGGAGAAGGTGTAAAATCCTTCTCCTCCTTTTGCCTCATGGTCTATGTATGTTTTAAAAGGTTTGCAACAACCTTTGTCTCATCCTTTTTGCTAGGGCAAGTCCACGGAGTTTCTAGAGTTTTCTAGAGTTGACATGATGGTCAGTTTTTTGTGGTCCATTATCCTTGGAGTGAGGGCCAAGAATGCACGTCTAGAAAGGGTGTGTCACTTGTTGCCATATTCACTCACTTTCATGGGGACCTTTCCCTGTTTCCTTCCTTCTTTCCTCATACCGTCCTACTCACCCCCCCCCCCAACCTTACAAAAAAAAAAAAAAAACAACATAAATAACTTTCTAACACACTGGCACATCGCATCTGTAACATTG
>Ga0116231_10008924_pt1 | contig 17300 bp, 14 predicted proteins | sample S1TSphgellanicum_2_FD_89695 | JGI IMG/M metagenome (GOLD analysis project Ga0116231, IMG submission 89695) | Host-associated microbial communities from peat moss isolated from Minnesota, USA - S1T2_Fd - Sphagnum magellanicum MG | ecosystem: Host-associated > Plants > Peat moss > Unclassified...
AGTCGCATATTAGTCGCATGTGACAATACGTATACAATGGAGTCAAAGGATGAAATGTATTTGTTGACTTTATACTCTTTGTCATTTGCGATTAGTTTTCACATGCGACTTGTCTTAGGCGACCAAAAGGATTTTAGTTGCAAAATGTCTCTTGCGACTAAAATTTAGTCGCAAAGAGCAGTCGAAAATACATGTTTTTCTTCTAGTGAAACCTTGTTGAAATCAGGTCTTCTCAAAATGGGGAACTCTGAAAGCTTTTCCTTGAGTGTGTTGAAAGCTTCCTGAGCCTCATCACTCCATGTCCAAGCAACATCCTTCTTTAACAATGCATAGAGAGGATGAGTAATAGTACTGAAGTCTTGGACATAAATTCTGTAGTAATTACATAGTCCAATGAAGCTCCTCAACGTGTGAACATCAGTAGGATTGGGCATCTTCCAAATGACTATTACTTTGGCCTAATGAGCCATAATACCATTTGGCAAAATTTATGTCTAAGGTAGATTACCGAGGTGATAGCAAACTCACATTTTTTAGGATGGATCTTCATATTGACTTCATGGAGCCTCTTGAATAACTCCTCAAGATGAGCCAAATGTTGCAGGAGCCCCTTGCTATGCACTAGGACGTCATTTATGTAGCACTTCAAGAAATCTGCCCCTTCGAGAACCTGGTCCATGACTCGTTGAAAGAAGACAAGTGCATTCTTTAATCCAAAAGGCATCACAAGCCATTGCCATAACTAGTTGCTTCCATGGAATGATGTTTTCTTGTGATCCTTTGCAACGAGCATAATCTTGTTAAAACCTTGCCTAAGATCCACAATTGTGAAGATGTTTGAATTTCCAATGTTATCAAACAATTTTTTAGGGATGGGCATGGAGTACCTATCCTGAGGTGTAACTAGGTTCAAAGGCTAATAATCCCCGCACATCTTTTTTTCAGTCCATAATCCAGTTGAATCTTTCTTTGCTGGCATTACTATAACGGTTGCAAAATCAGAACTTGATGGTTGAATGAGACCAGCCTCATGGAGCTCTTTGCATCTTTCATCTACCAGTTCCCACTCATGTTTGCTCAACCTATGCCTCCTTCGATAGACGGGTTTTTCATCTGTAAGGTCTATAGATAACTGCATGGTCTTACACCTATCTAAGTCTTTCATTGAGAATGCGAACACATTCTCATATTTAATTAACAAATTTGTGACCTGGTCTCTCTCCTTCTTGGTGAGTTGGTTCCCCATAACGAAAGGGTAGTTGGAAACACATGGAATGGAGTTAGAAAGTGTGTTTGAAAAACCTGGTGTATTGGGTTCTCCACTATCCAATTGCGTAGATTCGTAGAAGGTTGTAATTGTTTCTCTAGAAGCCGATGTACCTCCAGGTGTATTAGACATAACTTGAGTCAAATTACATGGTACTTCTTCCCCCCCAACATTAAGAGTGAAATGTAAAGTGTTCAAGATAGGCAAGTGTATTTGGTCGAAGTGCCATGTGGTTGCATCGCCAGAATTGCAAGTTGATTGAATCAGTGTTGGTGTTGTGTACATTTGAAAGAGTACACAAGTTACTGACAACCATGTAAGGGAGTTCAGGTCCATGCCTCTCCCCAATAGAGCGTTACGTTCCAATCTAGTCACTACAGTGTGACTAATAGTGCCAGCTTGGAACCCCATAGCCCTTTCTCTTTCTTTTGGGCTTGGTTCATCCCAAGTGGTTGAAGCATGACGATATACCAGGCCTGGTCCATCTCCTTGAAAGGCATGTGCTCCTGGGAAGGAGACAAAGGTGGGTCAAGCACCTCTTGGTTTTCCTATTATGTTCGTAGGAAACCAAGGAGGTTTCTCTTGCCTTGTAACTGGTTGGCAAGAACTTTCATCATCCAATATGTGAAAAACGTGCAGGTTGGGGTCTCTGATAGTGTATTTCAGAGCTAGCTGCAGAACTGAGAGTGGTGCTAAGTTGGTCCATTAGTTGCGCAGCTGGTGTGCATAGGAATTGTATTATGTCGCATCAAGTAGTAGTGGCTCTCCAAGGTAATGCTTGACTAGTGTGTAGTGCTTTTGGACTTTCTCCCTCTGATCAAGCTGAGAAAGGGTGTTCTCAATTACATAACCAAATGTAAGAGAAATGGATTGAGGCAAGGTGATCAATCATATCATGTTTGTGAAAAGACCAGATCTTGTGTCACTCAAGCCTTCTCCAAATCCAGCCGCTAAAAATCCTTGACACTCCCAACCTAAAATAATGAGGTCGACGGGGCCAAGTAATTCCATATGTTTCTTCTGAATTAATTGTATGTTAGAGGGCAAAAATGTGGAAGTAGCCTTCCATGCGATGGTTGCAAACTATTGTGAAAATCTTGTTGTGAACTCCCTCATTCTTGATGTCGCCACTTGCCTTGCAATAGGATCAATGTCTACATAGAAATACCTTTGAACCACCATCCCTAACTGTAATAGGGCTTCGAGACCTGTACCAATACCACCAAAGAGCTCTATTAATGTAATCCCTTCCTTAGGTGATGTCTAGGTGATTAGCTAACGAAGTAATGGCTTAATTGGTTCACCATGGCTTTCCATGCTCTCAAAACTAGACAAAGCTTTGACCAAGGGCTTGTGGGCGACTTTGAACCTCTGTAAAACCTCTGGTCCATGTTGAATGTTAGTAGGAACCACCTTTAAGCTTTGGGTAGCTTAAGCGTAAGCTATTTCCTCCTCATCTCCCTTTATCCACTTGTGGCTAGCTTGTTGGATGTAGGAAATGGTGTGTGCTTCCTTGAGCATACAATGGTGAGCCATAGGACTATGGTTCCCATGTAAATCAAGGGGTATGTATCCCAGGTGGTGGCCATCAATCTCCCAATCCATTTGGTAGTACGCATGTTCGAATTAGTTGTCAATTGTGAAACCAAGTGGAAACAAGGCCTCTTGCCCAATGAGCACATCATAACTAGTGGCATTGGTGACTAAACATTTGACCTATAAGCAAAGCTCCTAATCTGTACCTTCATTGAAGTTAAGTGCAATCAAATCTGAGCTTTCCCCAAGTACTTTTTCTACACTCTCATTAGCGGTGCGAATTTGCCACATAGATTTTCGTAGTTTGGAGTCAAGCATGCCCATCTTCTTGGTGAATTAAACTCCAAGAATCACTGGTTGGGCACGTGTATCAAGAAGTACCACTCTGGGTGTATGTCCTTCCATTTGGATTGTTGACCTAGTATTGTCGACAATGGTAACTCCGGTGGCGATGGAGTTCTTTCACTAGGCACCACCTTCGGAAATGAGTGAGAGATTTTGTGGAGAAAATGGCTATCCCAACACCTTTGCTGAGTAACAAATCCACAAGTGAGGTGTTCTTAACTCCCTTTTGATATGTGAATGTAGAATCAGAGGTAGGAAAGGCCACTAGTTTAGCCATGTTAGAACTAGTGACCAGATTACGAACGCCATCTGCAACACGTGAGCCAATCAAATGTTTCTCCAATGAATTATGGGTGCCACATTAGCCTCTTGTGTCGCGACATAGGAAGGGTAAAAAAAAGTAGCAAATTCTGGTGTGAGACTAAAATTGTGTGGAGTGGAAAGAACATACTCCCCAACCATGGCATCGTGTGGGAGGCCATAGAACGACCTAGGAGGTCCCTCTCGTGATCTTGAACCTTGTACAAGTTGGGCATGACTAGTTGGTTGGGAGGACTTGCCTTTTAGATTAGCAAGTTGGGCCCTCAATGATTTGAGTTCATTTTGTAGAGTCTGAGCTTAAATCACATGGGCTCCAAGCACCTCCCTTTTGTCAACATTGTGTTCCTTTTTCTTAGCATTATTGTTGGAATTACCCTTGGTGGGCAAAGCCTGAGCGAAAGGCTGACGTGCCTTGGCTTTTGTTTGAGGGATAGCGGAAGATGTTGGTAGATTTTGCCATGGCAATCGGAGTTGTTTCCGTTCGGGGAACTTGGCAAAACAGACAGATTCTTGATGTCCCTCTTTCCCATAATAATCACAAAAGATATCCTCGGAAGGAATGTTACATTCACTAGCTTTGTGGGCAAGATTGCCACAATAGTTATAAGAAGGTAGGATGGGTGTAGCTAAGTGCACCACTTTAGTCCTTGAAGAAGAATGTGATGATCTAATTAGAGCAACTAGTGTAGGTTAAGGCCTTGAACGTGATGGAGGCCTCATAGTACTGGCTTCATAGTGTGCATGAGCTAGTTCCAGCTTTTCGAAAATGTTGTACACATCTAACAAAGCATACGAGTCTCCAAATTTTGCAAAAACCCGTTGCAAAACCTGCGCATGGAGTGTTGGAGTATCTTCTAAGGAACGAAGTTATCAGTGGGCAGCTTCTAGGTCTGTGATGCTCTAGGTATCTTCTTTGAGTTTGAGAAGCCTCCTGTAGAGCATTTTGAGGGTTTCATCTTTCTGTTGAGAAAAGGTGGCAAGTTGCAAAATTCTTTTAGAACTTTTAACTAGAAATTCCAGCTCAAGAACTCAAAAGAATTCCCCCATTAGATCAGCAAAAGTTAGCGCATTGGTGGTTGGAGGAATGTTTGCGGTAGTAGCAATGAGTTGTTGAGGAGAAATGTTTACTAAGGTAGGTACCGGGTGTAGATTATTGGGCATAGTCCCATGATGTGCAATTGTAGCTTGAGAGGTGGTGGCGATGGCTATGGCGTAAGTTAGATTGGGAATCCGGATGATGCCCAAAATCCTTGCAAAATGTTGCTCATAGACATCCAATGCCTCATAGTGCACATAGCGGGCCAATTGTTTGAATGCAAACGCTTCGGTGTAATTAGTGCCATACTTGAGCTCCAATTCACAAACCATAGTTGAAAAAGTTGCTTTGAACTCCTTCAAAGAAATAGTACCTGGCCTTCCGTTGAACTTTTTAATTCTCCCAGAGGAACTATTGACCTCCATGGTGTATATGGGTGTTGAGGTCACAAATTGCAATGGAATGTATGGTGGTGGTGTGAAAGCAGGTGCGGTAACAGGCATACCCCACTAATGAGCCCCTCCAATGGACTCTGATGTACCATTGATGTAGTGTGACTTGAACCTGAATTCCTAGTAGGAGTTTTATTGGATGATGGTGGTGCTGTAAACACTTGATGGTACTGTAGTGAAGATCATGAGCTTAAAGAAATCGGCTCAAAGGATTGTGTGTTACTTCGTAGTTGATACCTGAACTCTAGCTGAGCGGTAGTGCTTTCATCATCCGAGGACATGGTGTTATCCCATGCCCCAAAATTTTGTGATAATACATAGCACTAGTTACAAAATTCTAACACAACGTATAGTTTGAAGAATATAGTGCGCTGTTGGGAATGACCCATGACACATAGACATCGCACAGAAGTCAAACGAACGTGCAATGAAGGTCGGACGAAGGTCGGACAAAAGTCAAACAAATGTCAGATGAAAAGGCAGGATGACAAAACAATAGGATGCAAGACAACAAGACCGTAGGACGTCAAGGCGTAAGACGCAGGGCGACATGACGATAGGGCGGAGGACGGTAAGGTGTAGGACAAAAGTCCGACGAACGTCGAATGAAAGTATTTGGATGGACAAAAGTTCGATGGACGAAACTTGAACGAATCGTTTGACGAATGTTCAACGATAGTCAAACAGACGTTTGACGAAAGTTCAACGAAAGTTGGACAGACATAAGATGAAAGTTGGACGAAAGTCAGATGGACATCGGAGGAAAATCCAACGATAGTCCAATGAATGTCGGATGAGCAGAGATTGACTACCACCACTCTAATGGTGGGTGAAGGTGCTGCATTATAGTTTTCGACAATGCGACACTACGGTAATGGTTGATAGTTCGCAATGTTGTGGCAATGGTTGGTAACGTTCTACAATTCGCGACGCTATGGCAATGGCCGGCAGCTCGCGATGCTACAGCGATGGCTGGTAGCACGCTATAGTGTGGACAAACAAATTTTTTGTTTTTAAAAAAAAAAAATTATTCAACAACTTCAAGACCTTCCTTGAAGACCGCCTCTTCTTCTCTCTATTCCAGGATCTTGGCTCTGTTGGTTGGGATAACACAAGCTCCTTCGTGTAACAACACCAACTCTTTTCGGCAATAGCAACACCAGCACCCTCCAGTAGCAATAACACTAGAAGTAACAACACTAGCAACATTAGTAGTAACAATAATAACTCAAGAACTCACAAGCAAATAAGATTTATCGCTTTCAACATGAAACAACAGAAAGTGTAGTTTTTCTAAATTTGAACGAAAAAAAGAGTTGAAGTGCAAAGAAAAAGGAAGATATAATGTATGTAAATAGTGGCCATGTAATGGTTGCTGTGAACATTTAGAAATCTTATCTGATTATGGAAGAAACTCTTTTGACAAAGGAATTCTAAAAAAACTAAAGAGAGAAAGGAAGGGCTTAGCCTTTTATATTGCTGCAAACAAATAGAAACCCTAAGTACTTAATAACATACAATCACCTAAAACCGTACATTAACCCTAAAAGTGCACATGGGCATGCTCATAACTGACCATCGTGTATGGGACCATGTATGGGCATGACATAGAGTCCATGAGTTTGCACATCTAAACTAGAAAGCCCATTCTGACACTCTTCCAGGAGTTTATACGTGGGCACATCAAAACCTCTATCACTATCTTTCAGCAAACCAATGCTCTTGGAGAACACACATTTTAAACTTGAGGACAAGTCAAAAAGGCTTTGAATAATCCTCAATGTCACAATGTACTTAAGTCAATTTGCAATGATCCACAAATTGTCAGAACACCCAGTAGCATTTTTTTGCCATTATTGATCACTTAGCCCACTGTATATATCTGGGGTGTCATACGATCCCTATTTGTAAAAATATGTACTTAATCATATGTTTCGTATGTGAGAATATCCCTACATTGGATAGGTATGATTTAGGGTTTTATTTTTTCAAATTCTGGAAATAGGTCCACTGGCGAGGAAACTAAGGGAATATATTAAACAGGCCAAAGGAAATGAATGCAGTCAGCACAAAAGTGCTGCTGCAATTTTTTCCTCTAGTTTGCCCATTTGCCCAGCCATATTTTCTCAATTGACACTCGGGCATGTTATGCACTCGTAACCTCATATAATAGGGGGGCATGTTTTGCACTTGTAACCTCACATAACATGCCAATTAATATGTTATATACCCCTAATGTGTTCATAACGTGCATAACATGGACTCAAAACATGCCTACGCATGACAAGGTGAAAATAAATCGGGCAAATGGGCAAACTGGAGGAAACAATCGCAGCAGTACTTCTGTATCTACTACATTCATTTCTTTTGGCATGTTTAATGTTTTCCGGAAACCTAGCATTCAGTGGCATGATATGGAGACTGTTTTAGGTGGACTATAGCAGTTTTTACAAAAGTGTCACTACAAGTGGAGACCTAGGAAGTGCCTAGGTCTAGCATGGATGTTTTCGAAAATGGCAAAAAATCCCTAATAATCACAAATTTTCGTTTTTATACTTTTATTTTCTAGAAAAAAATTCGCCAAGTTGTCAAAGTTTGCCAAAAAGAAAAGCATGTGTGTGTTTGTTACTATGTATGTGAACACTGACCACACCCTAACCCTCCCAAAACCAGGGTTCCCCAAGTTCCATTTTGGTACTGCTGAAAAGTCATTGAGAAGGTGGTGTGGCCTTTGTTGTTTGGCATTATCGAAACAATGGAGCAAAAGTTACTGAATGTAGAGTGATTTTCATTGCTAGAAATCAAATTAAAATAGTTTAGCAAGGTTTCATAAGACCTTTTGAAGTTAGTACCACTTTGACCTGAATGGTTTTGAGATGGGTGATCTTATAGGAGGCTTTGATATACATGGGCCAACACGAGTCTATATATTAAGATAGGTATTTGTTTATTTGTTTTGTTTGTCAGATGTGAGCATGTTGTAATCCTCCCAAACTATAGGTCCTTGCTTTGATTTCGATATTGATTGCCAAGAGCCCTTCCAGAGGCGGTGCACATTTTGCACATCACCATTTTCAAGTCACTTGAGCAAAGTTATTCAATTTAGGATATTTCTCTTTACAAAATTCTTTTAAATATATAGATTTTTTTATAAGAAATTTGAAGTTATGACCACTTCAACTGATAGTATAGAGATGGACGACATTATGTCACCGGACATGAAGTCAATTGAATATGTTTTTCATGTGAACACAACAAGTTTTTAGGGTTTTGTTTTTGTTTTGAGTGCTCGTCAACTTTCTGCATGTTAATGGTGAGAATTATTTCGTCACTGTTTGTTAGCAACAATAATGATTGTTTCAAGGAGACTTGTGAGCATGGGTAAGAAGCTTTGTTTGTTTGTGTATTATGTGGAACAAATTGACAACAAATAATGGATGGTTGAAGAAGCTATGGCATTGAATGGAGGTATGGAGAGTAGGATGATGGAAGGTAAGATAAGAAGTAGAATTTGAGAACAATGCGAGGTAGGTTTTCTTTTTTTCTTGATCCATTCTCAGACGATGATACGTGGAGCTTATTGAGATTTGTTGTTGCTGCATCTGATTTCTGTTGTGCCAGTGATTACACTATGGTAGGCAATATGTTCTTGTTAATAATAGATTCTATAGGGGGTTGATGCTAAGGATTTATGAAGAACAGAAGGAAGTCCGAGTTGTAGAGATAGAAGCATGTAGACGGGTAAGCCTACATTTTGAATGGGGACCTGGGTTGAACTTCTCTTTAATCCATATAATAGGGTAGGTATTTAAGTGAGTGCCAGAAGCCTCAGTGGGGTGTCCTTGGGTTGGGTAGAACAAAAGTAAAGATGAATAGAAATGAGAAGTTAATAGAAATCTATTTGTAGCTAATGTCTGCACAAAAATTTGTCTTTCCTGAGTTCTTACAAATCAATTTGGTATAAATCATTCATACTTTGGTCCAACATAGAGATCAAAATGTTTCTAAAAATGGGTCAAATGTTTTTTTGCATTGTTGCATTTGTAGAAAAAAGGTTAACAACTCATATGGAATGAATGAACACTGAGGGTTCTAACTTCAAACTATACCTCATTAGATTTTGGACTCATAATGTGTGAATTTGTACTTAACAACAAATTGTCTGTTACCATTCTGACAAGTTAGTAAAAGATCATCAAATATGTGTTAGTTGGTGATTCAGAATGTTGAATTTTGTTTTTACAGAGCAGTAGCACCAAGAGAAATTTTGGTAATGTTAGGTTTGTAATCTCAAGGATGTAAGTTGTAGGAATTGATTCCCAGGATTTGTATCTCTACTGAAAGTCTTTTGTGCCTAAGAGGTTTTTTCTATACTCTTTTATTTTTTGATTATAATTATGTGAGCTTTAATATACTTGGGCTAACAACATAAAAGCCCATTAATCATACTTAATGACAACTAGAGGACCTCAAAACAAGGTCATTAAATTTTTGAACTTTTGTTCACATTGCTTGCATTGCATGGTAGTTTTTTCAAAAAAGAAATGCAACCCTTAGACTAAACCTCACCTTTATTTACAAAGCTACACAAATAAAGTGATGTTATTCAAATATATATGTAGTACCCGTTATCGGGAAGATCATACTAGTCTTGCTTCATGGGAAATTGAAAGATTCACAAATAGAAGAATGAAATAATATTGGCCCAAAATCTGATTTTAAGTGACATCAGTGCCAAAAATGACTCATGAATCAAGATTTTTTTCTATTTGAATTTAGTCAGTTGCCTACAACCATTTTCAAAATGGCAAAAATTAAAAAATTGGGTTTCTACTATTTAGTTGCCAAATTTCCATTTTTTTGTTAAATTATAAGATTTTTCTATTGGGTTCTAGCATATAACTAAAAAAAAAAACTAAGGATAGAATTTGATTTTTTTTGCATTTTTAGGTTATAGATTTGAATATGTATATTAGTAAATTGATTGTGTTACTTAATGATTGAAATTAAAAAAATTATGGATTTTTAAAATTTTAAATTATTGGACTTTGATTAGGATTAATGGTTGGATCTTAAACTTGTTAGGGGCTTGGTTTTAATTTTTAAATATAATAAAAATTAATATCAAATTACTTTTGCACCAAATTCCATGAAAATATTGAATTATGGATTTTTTAAGAAGTAAAAATTAGTTTTTTTTCAAAAGTTCATGACAAATTAAAAATAAGGTGATTCATGTTAAGATTTTTCACAAATGCTTCATTTTATAACTTTTACTTGTGTTAATTTATCATGGAATAAAAAATTTAAATTATATGCTTGTGTCATGTTGTGACACATTTTGAAGAATTTACAATTGGATTTTTAAAGAACATTTTTTAAGGCTGATTTTGGTAAACCTTAAGTCACATTGACCTTCTATTTCTTGTCAAAGTAAATGCTTCTGACATATGAACAAATAATAGACTTTTAATTTCTAAAAATTGAACTTTGAGCATTACTTGTAGGGCTTGTCAAATAGTATATATTTGTAATGAACATTGATTTTCAAAATGAAACCTTTGGTACAATGATGCCATCAAGAAGTAAAGGGTTCAAGAATATGTACCTTCAAGAATGTACAAGTTTTTGAATTTGAACATTTTACAAATTTAAGAAAAAAATCATCCATTTTATTTTACAAATAATCAAAAACCTTGATGACATGAATGTAACAACAAGATTTTTAAGAATATTTTTATTAAATGTTTATTGACTTGACTTTAACATCTTGCTCCTTACAGCTAGGGTAACAACTTTGGGCATGGCTAACTCTCATAGTGTGACAAACAATGTGTACAAGGCTCGGGTACAAATTCATTGTCCTATGTTAACTAGTGAATTACTTGTGATTCCGGCTTCATGTAAATGAATTGTAGCTTGTAGTTCAAAATGAGGCCAAGTTTTTGAGATTAGTTTGCTTTCGCAGGGTTGTGATATTTTGTCCTAACCATTATAGCATGTGTTTCACCCAAGCATAAAGGACATGCTAAATTGATGTCATCCTCACCTTCCTTTGGCTTATCATTGGTAGTTTGTTTACGGTTTCAATTTAAATGATGACAACTAAACATGAAGGTTACACTTGTTGTGAAACTTAACCCAACATCTTATAGCACAAGTTGATGACAATCATGCACCACTTGTTTCCACATTCTTGAGGGCATCTTCTCTTTCAAGAAAATTCACAACATGTCAAGCCCTAAAAAGGTTTTTTGTGTTGCTTTGAATTAAGCCACATGTTCCACGTTTTGCAGGCCCCTATCAATTCTTTTAAAAATTCATTAACTAGTGATTCCTAATGCTACCACCTGATCATACTTGCCCCTAGTTATATCACAAAAATGAAAAACAAAAGAAAATTGTCAATTCATTATGGTACTACCTATAGACTTCAAGTGTCAATTAATATATCCTAAGTATCATTGCAATAGGATATGATTTCTCCTTAGACATTAGGCCAAGTGTCAAACACTTAAATGCTATCACAAGACATATTATAAGTTAATATCAAATTTTAACAAACAACACATATCTTACATAGTAATGGATGAAATCATGCAACTTAGTTTATTTCATAGATGTGTTACATGGACCTTGGCTCTCTCAAACTTCCATTTTTATATTTTGGGTGAGGTTTTTTGCTTTGTGCCAAGGCTAATATGTCACATTCTTGCAAACAACATATATATTGTCTAATGACTTGACATTCAGATATCTTACATAAAGATGAATGAAACCAGTGTTGGGTGGGCATCACATTTTTATGATATTCGTTGAATATGGTTTTCATGAAACAATTTATAAAACGGTTCGGTTTTCAACTTTTTCCCTTAAAATTTATATGCCAAGGAAGGGTATCGATATTTTTATATAAAAAAATCGATTATCAATATATCGATTATCAAAATTTTGAGAATAGTTGATTCTCCTTTGCTAGTTTTCATAAACCGGGTAAAACTTATTAATTGGGTATTATTAAATAAATTTCCAAAAAAAATAAATAATAAATCTCAATTTTATTATTTTTCTTATTAATGAAAAAATTACAAATATTGTTGGAAACAACTTTTTAACACTGAATAATATTTATTTATTGAAGTTTTACATTTCAATAACTTCATCTTTTTCAAATTCATCTTCAAACTCTTCTAATTCCTATTTTAGATCTACATCATTTTCAAGGAATTTCCACTAAGTTAGATGGAGACTTACAACATATTCTAGGATCATTAGGCCAATTTTTATTGATAAATATCAACTTCTTTAAATTTTCAACTTGCAAACGACATTTCCTAAGGTTAGTAAGTATTCCAGCTAAAGAATAAAAATTGTAGTTCAATTTGATATCCAACAACACCCAAAATCTGTTGGGCTAAAAATCCAATTGTAGGAAATATTGCTTCATGTTTTTGCCACCATTGAAGAAAACATTTTGATGTTCTTAATATCCAATTGATATCTCTTGAAAACTAGCAACTCCCTTTTCACAAGTTTTTTTATTAGTTCATTTATGTTTACAACTTGCTCAAAAATATCCAAACTACAATCTCATTCAAAAATATCTTAGTCAACGCAATTCGTATCTAAACTTACCAAAGGATGCAAATGCTCATGACATTTTACCAACATAGGATACAAGGATTTTTTCATATTCTTCAACAAGAACAACACCTTGCTCCTTTCCAAGGAATGAGGACACTAAACAAAGACTTTTAAACCTAGGGTCGAACATTAAAGAAATCATATTATGAGCTTTCTTATTTTCATATTTTTCCAAGAATGAAAGGAAAAAATCTAGCACATTGATTACCTCCCTTTTAATGTTAGAGGTTAACAAAGATAACTCATTAGAAATAATGGAATCATCTTCCATTAGGCTTTCAAATGAAGGAATAATTTTGTTTTCTTCTTTTAGTTTCAAATTCATGGAAATAGCAGAGTGTGAAACATCACTAAGGAGCCAATGTCTACGAGACTAGTTAAGAACACAAACAAAAACAACTAGAGAAAAACAATCCACTATAATTTGAGAAATGTGTCAAGTTAAAGGTGGAGGCATTCAACCAGTGATTTTCAAAACTGTTTGTTTGTTATAACAAGGCACAATGGTAGAAATTTTTTGTAAGGCCTCTTGAAACATAATGAATTTACTAGCAAACCTGCAACACAAACAATAATAGAAAAGATTAATTATCTTATATAATTCAAAACCTCAAAAATTGAAAACTGTTGAAATAATAATGAAACAAAGAGGATTACTTAGTTTTCATTGGAATGTTCAATTTTTTGAGGCGAATGCTAGTTTCAACACTAATCTTGTTCCATTCTTACTTTCCCTTTCTAGACTTCTTAAGCCAAATGATGCACTTTTGTAAATCTATTTGAGCAAATTTAATAGAAATATACTTTAGATCCTTACACACCTTATCCTTATGTAGTGCCATATTGACATGCTTTTGAAAAAGCATGCCCAAAGCAAGTGCCATTAAAGCTCTCTTCTAATCCAAAAGATTCATGGTACAACAACTTTCAATGTAATAGTCATTACATTGAAATTTAACCTCTCATCTTTAACATAAGTAATGATCTTTTTCCTTAAACCATATTTGTCCAATAAATCTTGTTAGACTTCTAGCCAATGTTTGACCACTAGTTTCTATCACTTCAAACAAGTCAATAGTTACATGTTTTGGCTATTGATCATTGTTTAAAAAATTGATCATTAATGCAAAGACATAATAAGCTCCCTTAAACATCTAAAGATCAAAGTTAGCTATTACAGAAAAAAAATTTGCCAATGTAGGTAGAACATACTATTGACTTGTCTTTTCAATTAACCTTGACAATATATCTTTTGAAACTACCTTTTGGACAGGAAATTTAATTTTGGACACAAACGTAAAATTAAATGTTTCAACCACATTTTTCCACAAATTGAATTGGTAAATTTTTTTTGATAATCAAAAGGCCCAAGTCTTCTAAAAATTCTTTCTGTGGCACATCCTTTTTTTTTAAGGAATCTTTGATAGATAAAATTAAATATTGACCCATCAGACATAATTGTTATTTTTTTTGTTGGTTGTTTTTCTTCTTTTCTTTTCAGCAAAGAGTTTACTTCTTCTTCAAACATTTTTACAATAATAATATGTATTACATCCACATGTTTTTTTAGAGAAGTTATTCCATTTGTCTTGTAATAAGAAATTAGTCCTTTCCTTGCTTGAGTTTTTGAATTTATTCCTATTACAAGTTTTTGATAACAAAGATATAACATATGATTTGTGTATTTTCAATATCAATTTATGTATTATCATTGACATAATAAAAACTCCAACACAAAGATAATCTTCCATGTGGTTGCTAAATTTTTCTTTGTGCAAGTATTTTTTAAAGATTTATTTTCATTTATTCTTCTTTTTCATTTTATGGATTTTTGTTTATTTATGTTTGCAAATTTACATTTTCTTCCATAATTTCATCATTCATACAAATTTCAATTGTTTCATTATTTCCCATTACAACATTTTCATTTTTAGAGGATTGTTCCATTGGTAGTTTTCACAAGAATATTTCTAGAGTTAAATAAGGCAAAAGATTAATAGATAATTCCAATTTTTTTCACAAAAAAAGAACAAAAGTCAAATATTCACAAAGGTTTAGAGTTTATAAAAACATTTACAAAAACATTGGGTTTAAGGGTGAAAATTTGACTACACATTCATTGTAGTCAAAATATTTACAAATAATGGGGTTGAAGGTTAGGGAAAAAAAAATCATTCACTTTTCTCTCATTAAAATTACAAAAATGTATAATGATAATTTTTTTTAGAAAAATTGTTTGGGTTTATGGATATCCTCCACATTAACAAACAAAAAAAAAATTACATTTTAAACAAACATATTGGAAGAATAAAATAAAAAAACTAGAATAAAACAAAAAAAATTTTAAGAAACAAAACTACTTAGCAAAAGAAAACAAACAAAAGAAAAAATTAAAAAAGTATTCACCTTTTGTGGTGGTTGTTAGAAAGTTTGCTTCTCCAAGCTCTAAGCTCTTCCTTGCAAAATAGGAGGGAAGAAGGAAGTACCGACCAACACAAGGCAACAAAATAGGAGGGAAGAAGGAAGTACCGACCAACACAAGGCAACAAAATAGGAGGGAAGAAGGAAGTACTGACCAACACAAGGCAACGAGGTAGCAAGGCACAAAATAGCAAGGCAACAAAGCAACAAATTAGGGGGGGGCGGGGGTGTTAGAAGGTACTTCAAGGTAGCGAGGTAGTGAAGTGAGGCAATGAAATAGTGAGTGATGGTAGCATGATGAGGTAGGAGGCAACAGACGTGAAGCAATGAGGTAATGTGACGAGGCAACAAGGCGAGGTAGCAAGGTAACGTGATGAACCAACGAGGTAGTGCACAAGGTAGTGTGATGAAGCAACAAGCCAAGGCAATAAGACAAGGTGAGAAGGCAATAATAGGACGAGGTAGCAGGTCAAGATTGAAGTAGCACAAGGCATAGAAAGATGAAGAGGTAGCAACAAGACAAAAGATAAAAAGCAAAGGAAAGATATAGAAGGGAAATAAAAGAAAAAATGAGTGAAAGTGAGGAAAGGTGAGGAAAAAAGAAAAAAAAAAAAAACGAAAAAAATTTAACTCTATGATCCAAATTCAAAATCTAAACAACATAAAAACACAAAACATAGGAGAACACAACACACACAACCTTTGTGAACACAAGTGAAAAAAACACAAGAAGAAGAACTAATGTAGAAAAGTTCATTTTATTAAAAACATTTAGGGTTTTTTCAAAGTGGCGGTTGGAATGTAATGCCTCCACCCAACCCTAATTTTTTCACATAGGATTCTCTTGAGACCCCTACTCAGGTTAGGGGTCAGACCTTAACCGGGTCTCACTATTTTTTTATATTTAAAACTTAACCGGTTATCACCATCTGGCTCTCACACAACTCACACAAGTGAGAACCAGTGATCTGGTTTTCAGGCAGGGTATCACTCAGTGTGATACCCTGAGAGGTTCAAATTCTAATGCCCGACGAAATTTGTGATACCTGCCCAACACTGGATCAAACCGCATAGATATATCATATGGAGGAAAGTGGTTTATTTGGTTTGTTTGTTTGTCATGTTGAGATCTCCCAAATCACAGTGCCTCTCGCTGCACTCTTGACCTACCCTTGGAAAACCCCCAGCAAGTAGGATTTAATGAAGGTGATTTGGAAATTTTTAGACCTAAGGTGATATTGAATTTTCAGCTGATTTTGTCATTGCAAATTCAATTTAATTACAAGAAATGGTTTTGTAAGGAAAAATTATTTGAGTAACCAGTTCAGACTTGGGCCAACAGCGTAGTCTGAGGAAAAAATGTGGTTGATGGTGAGGTTTTCACTCTGTAAAAGACAAAGATAAATTTGAGGTAAAAGTCAGAGATATCAAAAGCATTGTTTTAAGAATTACTTTGGCAAATTTTGTTCAAAACTGTGAAAAACATGTTTTCTTAAGTGGAACTTCTGACGGCCAAATCTCAACTTTTTTAATGATAAAAAAATCACCAGATTTTACATCAGGTTCCAATTGATAACCAACAATATGGAAGTATGCTTAGTTACTTTTATATTTACCTTTTAGCCAAGTTTGGGTAAACCGTCTTACATAGATGATGACAACTCAGGCTACATTACAAATTCAAAATTTTATTTTTAAAAAAAGAAAAAGAAAAACTATTGATCGAAAGATGTATGTGGAACCCAAAATGAGAGCATTTTAAAAGAAAAGCCCATGTAACATTATATAATTTTGCTGCACAAAGGGTCACATGAGTTTCAAAGGAGTTCCAAATCACATTCATAGGAATTAAAAAGGCCTTCAGATCCCCAACGACAAGAGCATCAGATCCCGGTGAAAGCTGCAAACAGTTAATGCATAATCATTCCGAAATGTAAAAACAATTAAATTGTGTATTATCAGAGTTCCGTTTAAGAGAAAATCAATCGGATAATTAGAAACTGACAAAATTTATCCAGCTGATCATGTAGTTGATGAGTCGTTAATTGACTGAAAAATTTCTCTACTGGATCATTAAGAGTTAAACTGGTGACAATTGGTTCTAATCTGGCCTGCAGTACCAGTGAGCACCTCGACATTGCCCATGGCGATCATCGAGCTAATGAAATTGGCGGCGAAAGTGTTGAAATTGGTGTTGGCACTCACGAATCCTGAAGTGGATCCGTCGGATTGCAACTCGGCATCCGATGTCAGAAGTCCCAAACCCACTTGCAAGTTC
>Ga0116231_10008926_pt1 | contig 17296 bp, 6 predicted proteins | sample S1TSphgellanicum_2_FD_89695 | JGI IMG/M metagenome (GOLD analysis project Ga0116231, IMG submission 89695) | Host-associated microbial communities from peat moss isolated from Minnesota, USA - S1T2_Fd - Sphagnum magellanicum MG | ecosystem: Host-associated > Plants > Peat moss > Unclassified...
ACACTTCAGGGAATCTCCTAGAGAGAAATTGGGTGTATATGAATCAAACCTGCAAAAGAACACAGTTCCAAATCAAAGAAGCTGTAGCAGAACCAAATGGATTGAATTATGGACTGTTCAGATCGACAATCATTGATCAAATCACAGATTCAAGCAATTGAGGATGACGATGACAACACTGGAGGCTTGTATTGTACAACTCAGCAAATAAGAAGCTAGTCGTATAATGTCTCTGGCCTAGAACATGGCTTTCCGGTGCATTTTAAAACAACTTGATTTTGCAAGAGAACTGGTTTCTTTCCAACACAACAATAGTTTAAATAGGAAATGTTCATGGGAATGTGGGACCCAATGAACATTGAGTACTATAGGATTGGCGTAGCCCATCTGCACATTGAGTACTACAGGATTGGTGCAGCCCATCTGCACATTGAGTACTACAGGATTGGTGCAGCCCATCTGCACATTGAGTACTACAGGATTTCTTTAGGCCATGTGCACATTGAGTACTACAGGACAATGCTGTTCAAGCATCCGGCGGCATCCAGCCGCAGCCGAGCCGTTTTGGTCCTGATGAAATCTCGGCCGCAGCCGCAGCCGCTCGATTCACATGCCAATATGGCAGCCGCAACGGTAGCCGCCCGTTCTACTACCATTTGCACCTCCAGCTCCTGTAGTTGCATTATATGCAGCAGCCAGTGCTGTTCAAGCATCCGGCGGCATCCAGCCGCAGCCGAGCCGTTTTGGTCCTGATGAAATCTCGGCCGCAGCCGCAGCCGCCCGATTCACATGCCAATATGGCAGCCGGAACGGTAGCCGCCCGTTCTACTACCATTTGCACCTCCAGCTCCTGTAGTTGCATTATATGCAGCAGCTTCCCGATCTGCTGCACGGGCCTTCCTGCGACCTAACATCTTGATTAAAAAAAAAAACCCGCTTCAATGAATTAAGATGAGTTCTAAGCAAACCCAATCTACTGATAATATCCTGGTGAAGATGATCTAGAACTTTTCTTCAATTAACTAGTCTTCCTGCAGTTTAAATCTGATCTTTGAGCTCTCTATCTCTGTTTTTGGATTGGATCGTCCCCAATACTTCTTCTGATCTCACTTCTAGTGATTGCTTTTAATGAGAAATACTTCACATTGTAATGCAAGCAAACAATTCGCCACTACAACCCCGCTAAGCTTCTGCGATTAGAAAAAATTTCATAAAATCCTTTAACGTATCAAAGCTCACGAAATTACTCCTACTACTACTACTCCTAGATGAGCTACTACTGCTGCTGGCACTGCTGTTGCTAAAACCCAATTGTAGTATCCACTTAATATGCCTTGTACTACTGTCACTGAGTCGAACTAGCAGAAGTACTATATAAGCAGCTACTACCAGCTGAACGAAGCGATGATCCAGTGTGCTGATTCATCCTGATCTGTCTAGGAAAGCTGCCAAAACATTACTTCCGGTCTAACGAAGAAGAAGAATAATAATTTGCATGCTAGCGGAACAGGCGCCGGCTTCGCTGATGCCCACCTGTTTCCCAAGGGTGGGAAGGGAGTGGCTGCTGGCCACGAAGTGTTAACTTAACACAATGTTTGAGCCGTAGCCGTCTTACTCTTGAACGTGTTTATTTACGGTCAAGGTCCTGATTAGAACGGAGAAAGAGAAGAGCATTGAGGGTGCTTGGATGCAACCCGCTGCGCTTGTTGCTACGAGTATTGTCGCCGGCTACAATGTGGATTGCATGTTTCTGAGCATGAAAGTGGGTTTTGTGCAACTGACCATAGTGTGCAATTTGCTACGTTCATCTCTCATAGTAGTTACTTGAGTTTTTCCACTGTTTTGCAGTCTATTGTTGCCTGTCTACTTTTGTGGGTAGACCTCCATGCGTTTCAGCTCTGATCATCTCAATCGATTTGTGGATCGCAGCTCATGGACTCCATGGGCAAAATGGCAGTGGTCTGCAAAAGTACAAGTACCATGAGTGTAGTTCTCACATAGCTTGGTCTTGAAATTGTGGGAGCTTAGAGTAACAGCAGCCCTTTGAGGCACAGTTACTTCAGCTCGTTGCTAAAGAAATTGGCGGACCATCTCAGTGGCATGCTCAATCTGCTCATATGTGCCTTCCATCTCCACATTCCGCATATTGACATCTGTTTCATGCTCACGGATAGAAAGCTTTGCTCCTGTCGCACAGCCGCCTGCAGCCGCCCGCTAATCAAAATCCTGGCCGCAGCCGCAGCCGATTTGCGGCTGCGGGCGGCTGCAGGCGGCTGCAGCTAGCGGCCAGCCGTTGGACAGCACTGCTACAGGATTGGCATATGCCATGGGAGACCTGCCACGCCTGCAAGAAAAATTGCCTATTCCTTAAGAGTGTGAGGGTTCTTACACCTGCAAGTAACTGTAAGATCCCAAACCCTCCACTCTTAAGGAGTAGGCTTGTAGGCATACTTAAGGTCCTGCCTGGTCCCGAAGGAGTAGGCATAATAATGTCTCTCCCCTTTTCTAGAAGGGAAATTCATGGATATAAAATGCCCTCCAAAAACACTAGGAAAATTCTCCCAATACTTTTCGTACATGTCTTTGTATTCTTGCTTCCTTTCTTTTTCTGCTCACTCTTTTTTGCTTTGGGAACCATTAGAATGTACCATGTACGAAAGAATACAAATAAAAACAGAGACGATTACAAGTTTTACAATCTTTTCTTTGTCATAGTTCTTTTTTCTTGATTGCAACTGGAGTAAGGGTAGATCAAGAGCAATGAGTACGTTTGATTCTGTTTCATGTGAGAACTACCAAAATATGTAAAAGAACACAAAGAACAAAAGGATAAAGATTTTTGCATGTTTTGTCCTTCTTACTTTCCTTTGTTTTTTATGATATTTCTCCCTTTTCCCCGTGTCTTTGGATTTTCCCTTCGTTTTCCCTTGATCCGTCGTCAAGGGCGGATCAAGAATTAAATGCATGTTTTCTGTATTAATTGATTTATTTATTCTTACTTTTGTGTTTGCTATTGGAATATCAGAAAATACAAAAGAATACAAAGAGAAAAGAGATAAATAGACATTATCAATTTTGTTAACCTTCATTGCAGAAGCGAGGGTAGATCAAGAGCATCAATAGAAATAAGTAGAAAAAGGAAGGCTTGAACGGATTTGAGAAAATAAAATTAAATGGGTTTAGGCTCATAGAGTTGAACTTGATATTATTATTTTTCAGTATCCGATATTATCACGAGGTGGATAGGTGAAAGGAGGAAATGCGTAGGAGTTGCAAAAGGTAGTGGGTAAAAGGCGACTAGCAAAAATCCTTCAAGATTTGATATCCATCTTAAAAGGGATCCTTGCATGAAGCATGTACAAAGTTCTTCCTTACCTTCCTACATGTGATCCAAATGATGGAATTTCTTTGGATCTCACTTTCCACTTCTTCCGTGTCATAGTGTTTTCTTGCAATCAAGAAAATCCAATTACATTAGAAGATCAAGAGAAAATTTTTAACATGATTTCATAGGTTGTGCACCTCCATTTCAAGCACATTGTTCCTGAAACTCTAGTAAGTAGGCCATTTCCTTTATCCTTGACTTTGTTTGAGGTACTACACACAATTTGGTGTTTTTTTAATGAAACAATGAAAGGACCTACATGCAAGGAGTACACTACTTTGTCACAACATGAAAAACATGTTAGACGTTGATAAATGAAGAACTTTATAGGTGTTTTATGCAAAGGAAATGGGGATGACATTTATAGGTTTGACGAGAGTCCATCATTTCAATTTTTTCGATTACCCTAAGGTTGTAGGATTTCAAGACTTGGTTTTGGTTGACCATTCTCCCAAGTGTGATTTTGTGAATGTTTTTCAAGTTCATTGTGTAATGAAACCTTAAGTAGCATTATGATGAAAGTTTTGCAAGAGCAAAACGTGCAATTACATTAATAAGAGCCACCCAAATTGTAACCAATGCTTGGTTTTGGATGTTTTTGGGTCAAGAATTGTATTGATGTTGCAAATTTTTAATATGTTTACACAAAAACGTTTTTAATATATTACGAAAACATTTGGATTAATTTGGAATGAATGTAATCAAATAGAATATTCAAAAGCACTTTTGAAACAATGTAACTAGTGTTTTCAATGTTTTTTCATTTTTCAAAAGATTTAAAATGCTTTTAGACTAATACAATCATTTACAATAATTATCCACACCTTTACACGATAATATATTTTGATAATTTTTTTGGATTGTAAATTGTGTTGTCAAATTACCATTTTGGACCTAAACTTACTAGTGTATCATTTAGAAAATATGTTCTTCAAGACTGAATTGCCTTAGCTTTTTGTCTCACAAATTTCAAAGCACAAGGACAAACATTTGACAACTTAATCATAGACCTTCGGCAACCTCCTAACAATGTGTTTTAAATATGCACAACATATACCTAACCTTATCATGTCTATGATCCATAGATGGACTCATAATCCTATGAAATATTACTATGCGGGACATATGCAAAGCTAACTTCAAAAAAGAATCCCTAGAAATGTTAGAACTTATTTCAAAACATAATATAACCAAAATAATCCAAAATAATAATCCACTAAAATCCTACAAAGAAAAAACAAACATTTAATTGTGATCGGTGATTTAAATGATGACAATATTGACAACAATATCATCAATTACTGGCATGAAGAATTTCAATTAACTAAAAATGATGAGAATATTATTTTCAATTGAAATGGATGGTTGAATGATCAATATTTAATAGTTGCAATGTAAATATTGTATGTTCAAAACTTACAATTGTTAGGATACCAACAACACACAAACATAATCATAGGAACTATACATAGAAACTTAATTACTAAATTGTCTTCAACATATTTTCATAAATAATAATCATTGGATTTTAGTCAAAATACACGCCTCCACACTAAACCTACATTGCATAGTATATGATTCAAATAGACCGACAACAAAAAAATTACTAAATGACACCATTGAATTATTAATTAACATCATAAATGTAAAATACTTATTATATTCATATGCAAATGTTATGCAACAACTAGATAGTTCATCTTGTAGACTTTTCACAATAGCATATGCAATCGATATAACATTCGAACTAAACTCAAAAAAATCTATTTACAATGTGCCACAAATGCGATCGCATTTACATAACAACATAAACAATAAAACTGTATCTCCATTCCCCAAATACTCGCATTTAAACACTATAAAAATGAAATGGTAGATCATCATCAGTATTCCATAACAATGTGGAGCCTATATATATATATATATATATATATATATATATATGGCTTCATTTTTTATACATTAATTGAGCAGATCCACCATTTTTCTCAATAGGTGCATCATAATAATATATTATGACACTATCCTAGACTATCACATGAATAGGTAATAACCTACCACCAAAACAACCATCTCATTTTGTGATACCTTTTCATTATCTTCTAAAAATCATTAAACTTTTGATGTAGGGTTTGCAATGTAGCCTTGTGCTTGAAGATTTCAAAAAGTGATTAATGATAGAATTTAACAAAGAATCAACTTCTTTGGAAATGATATCATATGGTTTAGTTTTAATGATTTCAAGGGTTGTAAGATTAGTTCTAAAGGTAACACAATGCACTGAAATGATGAAAGGGTTTTACCTTTTGTTTCAACATGGTCTAAACTCATGTCCTTTGCCCAACCATTGTTGTAGCTCCATATGATCCAAATGCAATACATTTATCCAAGTCCAACCCCCATTTTTTTATTAATGTTGCAAAGATAATGTGACCTTTTTTTCCTTTGTAAACATTAATGAAAACTTTATCAAATTAATTGAATTTGATCCAATAAAATAAACTATACCATACATTCTTCCATGTTTTTTGGGTAGCCTCAATAGGATTCACATTGTTTTTACCACGATGAAGAAGGAGAAAAAACAAGGTTTTGCACATCATGAAATTGACATCTAATTTTTTAAAAGAAATCTTTTTGACTAATTTTGATTATATGACATGTTCAAGAGAAATGAAAAAGATAAATGAAAAGTTTTCTTGATTGTGAGTAATGTTGAATAGAGTAATAAGATTAAGGGTTACAAATAATGTCAACAAATCAAGGAATGTAAAGGTGAGATGTCATTTAACTTTTGAATGAAATGTGAAATTATGAGGTGACATTTGACTTTTGAGCAACAAAGTGGTGAACATGAATGTGAAGGTTGCAACCACCAAAAGCAAATGAAAAATGTGAAGCACCACTTGATTTTGGTGAGTAAATGCCCTTCACTCTCGAACAATGAAGTAGTGAACAACAATGTGAAGTTTGGAAACATCGAAAGAAAATGAAAATTGAAAGAGAAAATGAGTAGATCAAGGTTAGGGTGATCTAAGAAATGTTAGGTAATTTTCTGTTTTTTTCAATAGTCAAAATCCATGATAAAAGCTTCTAGAAATTTATTATCTTTAGAAATTTTGGTAGGCAATATAGTTGTCCATGAAAAAAAAGTTTAATTGATTTCCACATTGTCATGTTTTATGGGAAATTTAACTCCCTAAAATTGAGAATTTGAATCAATTTTTGGGCAAAAGGCTCAACTAGCATTAACTAATTGTCAATTATTCCTATACATTGGATTGATTTACTATTTCCCATGTCCCATTCATAAATATAAAGTTAGAATTGAAAAAGGTACTAAGGGGCACCTTCGATGGAGGTGCAAAAGGAAGGTACAACAAAATGGAACAATCCAGTTGGTTGAGAGTCATAAATTGGACCCCCAAGGCTTTTAAATGAAGATCTGAAACCAATTCAAGCCAATTTGAGAAGGAATCTACATGACATCATTTGCGAAGGAAATTCAGTTGGTTTGGACAAAAACTTAAACTAGAAGGCGAGGTCATGGTTTGGAGAACCAAGATGGAAATTAGGGTCTAAGGTTGTTTTTCATTGTCTTCATTATTTTTCACTTGTTTGTATAGTTGAGATTGTGCAAGAATGGAGGACATTTTGTGGATTGAAAACATTGTTGAAAGCACCTTACCACTCCATTTTTGAGCACATCTAATGTTGACATGGTTGGATTTATAAATCCACACAACGTTGTTGTTTTAAGGAACACATTTTCAACTCTTGCCAATGCACAAAATGAAAATGTTTTGAAAATGAAAATAAAAAGTTTTGATTATGGAAGATTGAAATGCCCATTTTCACAAGTTGAATGAGATTCATATTTACAAGAAATTGCTAAACCAACTCCCCTTCTCAAGAAAAGAACGACAAGGAAAAAAATGATTGTAATTACAATGAAAAAGGAAGAAGAGGAAAGTGAAAAAGTTGGAAAAAAGTGGGTGAATGATTAAATATTGCATTTGATTACAAGGAGAAATGGAGCTCAAATTTATTAAAAATGTGAAAAAACAAGATAAATTCCAATTTACTTGAAACTCTAATTGTGCTTGTTCTGATAGATGTTTTTTTCAAAATTTGTTTTCAAATCTAAAACTTTCTCTTTTTTAGATTTGAAACTTGAATGAAGTGATAATTTTTTTGAAATCAAACTAAACATAAAAAGTAATAATGACTTTATGCATTGCCCTAGTTAAAACTAAGATTGTCAATATCTTGTGCTTATTTTTACTATGTGGAGCAAAAAACAAGAAGCAAAAAAATTAACATGAAAAAAATGACCCAAAAAAAAAAAAAAAACCTTACTACTTTCACATGTGAATCTCACACTTTGACCAATTGGACCCTCAAATTGAACCCAATGCCTTTAGACACACTTGTGGTACATTAAATTTTTGAAGAAAAATTTAATGTGAAAAAAGGACCAATTCAAGGATTCAATCAATTTGTTGGCCTCACCTACCAAGGTAACGATATTGTGTTTAAATTCATTATAAAGGATAGGAGCTTAAAGGATTTTGGCCCTTAATACATAGGTCTATTTTTATATGAAGATTTTTAAAAGATGATATTTTGGCTTATGTTGAAACTTGAAATTAGTTATGGGGTGATCTTTAAGTCTATTTTGGAAGATGATTCCATTTCCTCAACATCCAAAGGCCACATTTGTTATTGTTTGAGCAAGGGGGCAAGGCTATGGTTAGTTGTTAGGCCATCTATTTGTTCATTTTGCATTACACACTTCACTTTCACTTCAGCGTTATGTTTTCATTCACTACTAAAAATTTTGGGTTTTACAACTGTTGTTTGCAACTAAAATTCAGTTGCATGCGACACATGCAATTGCAAATTTGTGTAGTTGCTTAAGACAAGTTGCACATGACATGCAGTTTCATGCGACACTACATATGCAACATGTACATACAGTGTTAGTATACATGTTCATACATACATACCAATCCAAATGTAGTTGCACCTTATGTTCAACTTTCCTTGCAACTACATGCAACTAATCAAAATATGACACATGTTTAGAAATTAGACAACTAGTTGTGGACACGTGTCATTATTTTAATTTTTTTGTGTTTTCAAAATTAAAAATTCATTAGATTAATCTCAATCATTAAAGGTTTTGCCACTATGATGATGACACGTGGCACACCATGGAACGTTCATTGATCATTTGACACGTGTTCAATATTTTAACACCAATTATATGGTGACATGTGGCAATCAAGGCCCATCTATTTTTAAAATCTTTAATACTAATTAATGAAATATAAGTCATCCAATTTATGGTTAATAAGATGTTCACACATGGTGCCTAGGTAGGTAGATAATAATTAAACCCTATTAAATAAGTAGGTTTATTTAGGTATGTAAATAGGTTGAAAAATAATTAGGCTTAGGTTATATAAGTAGGTTTAGAATAATCCGATTTTATTTTTAGGTTTGACCATTTCATAAAGGTCAAGTTTTTTTCATTCACTCATCCCCAATGGCACTTGGTATTTGGTTTCAACATATCTATTGCTCCTACTTATATATGGAGCCAAATAAAATTGGAAGCCAAAGGATATGGGTTAAAGCATTCCATTGCAAACCTCATGAACCAACCTAGTTGCACAATGGATGCAACTACAATATTAAAGTATAATAGCTAGGGGAGGGCTCTATTATTTTTGGTGTCCAAACAAAACTTGAAGCCCTCCTCTTGGCGCATCTAACACACTAAAAATCGTTGAAAACAAATTATAAATCAGAAAGTTATGGCCCTTCAAAGTAAAGGGGGTCAAAAAACTCAAAAAAGAAACTATTAAGGCCGGTTCTTAAACACCTAGAAAGTTCATTTTATGTTTTTTTTTGCTATTAGAGTTCCAATGTGATTTGTAGGATTTCAGATGGCACTCCTATATCATTGTAAATTGTTTAAATGAATAAGAAATAAGAAAGTTATGAGCTTTGAAAGTAGGAAGGGTCCTAAGAAAAAAACAAAAAACATAACGTTTTATAACTTGGAAAGCTTATTTTTCTTATTTTTCTTCTTGTTAGTTCTTCATTACTCCTTTTCTTTTGCATTTCAAAGGTGATTATAGGATATTTAGTAATTATGATTACTTAATGAAAATGTGATTTTAATATTATTATTTAATTTAAATTAATAATTAGCTTAGGATGTTTGTATACTTGTAGGTTAATTAGTGTAGCCTATTTACATTAATATTTTAACAGAAATAATAAAATTTAAATATATAATACCTATATATATATCATTGATTATCACTATAATTATAACAAACATTTAATTAATAATTATGATTATTTATAATAAAATATCCCAAAATAAAATAAAGTTAAACATATTTAAACCATGGTTTAGTTTAACTTAATTTAGTTTAATTTATTTTAGCCATAAATATTATAGCCTAACTTAATTTAGCCGTAATTAATTTGACCTAACTTAATTTAGCCATATTTATTTTAGCCTAGTTTAATTTAGTTTAATTTAATTTAGCCTAACTTGATTTAGACATAATTAATTTTGTTTAACTTAATTTAACCATAGTTAATTTTAACCTAATTTAATTTAGCCATAATGGGTTTAATATAATAAATTTAACCATGGTTAATTTTAGCCTAATTTAATTTAGCCATTATTATTTTAGCTTAAACTTAATTTAACTATGGTTAGTTTAGCTTAATTTAATTTAATTTAGCCATAATTAGTTTAGTTTAATTTAATTTAACCATGGTTAATTTAACCTAGGTTAGTTTAGGCTAGCCTAAGTTAGCATGGGGTTAACCTTAGTACTAGAGGTACATAATAATATTATATATAACCTATGTAGATATATTAAATATAATATTTAAATATGTATAAGTTTAGGCCATTATTTTTATGACACGTGTCCATGTTGTACACATTTAGTTGCACACATAATCGTATGGCCTAAAATTTATACAATACCAAATTTGTAGTTGCAAACATGACCAAGATAGTTATAAACGACAACCAGTTACATGCTAGTTGCATAGTGACTGGTTGCAAATGACAAGATTTCTAGTAGTGATTTCAATTTGATTTAGCCCTCGGCATTTAGTCTTTTCATATGTGAGTGTGAACATGGGTGGGATGCATTTGACATGCACTTAGCTCGTTGTTCATTTGGAAGTCAATGAAAAACCACACATGACACCATTCAAAATTTCATGTATGTCTTTGTTTGATAAAGTGGGCACGTTGCATGGAGAGAACGATGGTACACCCTTACATTAGGAGTTTCATTATGAACCGATCTTTACATGACTTGGGAGGATTAAGTCTTTGTTGTTAATGTGGTGGTTACTAATTCAACACATGAAACAGTGGTTTCAAGTGTCATTAGTTGACTAATAGGTGTAGTTGCAAAATTTAGTGCCATTATTAAAATTTGCAAGTATAAAAGGCTTCATGAGAAGCACCACTTTATTACAATGGCCATGGAGGTGCATGACACATTCAGGCGTGATATGGATCGTTTCATTAAGGAGTGTGCTCGTCTTTTCGATGATAGGCAATCATGAAATCATTTATCCTTGTCTTTTTCCATTCAATTTTTCAAGCAACGTGTTAATATTGTTTTTTAGCGTGCTTTAGCCTTTGTTATAAAGAGGAAGATTGTATTGGTTAGTGATGCTTGTTTTAGACCTCCCATTATTATTAAATCTCACAATTTGCATGCAGGCAACATTAGAGGGCCGTGGATGAAATGGTTTCTTGCCACCACGAGAGGGACTAACTCTCTCCCTCTTTTTTGTGTTCTTGTAGGTTGTGTGTCTTTTGGTCTTTCTTTGGCCTTCCTTTTTTGTCTCCCATGTGATGGTTCCGGCCATCGATCTTTTGTTGAATTTTTGTGATGAAAAAGTTATAGAGATATAATATCTTGAAGCATTTTGGTTTTTTTTTATGGTTACATTTGTTCAAATTGGTTCCTTAGATTTTGGACTTGGATTGTCATCTAAAATGTCCTCGTCAGCAAACCACCTAGACCAATCAACAGAAGATGTTTAACCATGTAACGCATTTTCGCCAGCCATAGCATCCTGTGCACAAATGAAACGCCATTTTTCCTGCCCCCAAACAGCAGTAATATTTACTCTTGTTCATCCAAAACCTGCTTTCATGAGCGCCAATGGGGATGGCTGTTAGTTGTGGATTTCTTTACACTACACGTTCCAAATTTTAGGGTTCGAACTTCGAACTTGTGAACCGGCCGAAGGAATGAGGGTGGGGGTGTCCGGGGAAAAAACCCTAGCTCATGGTGCCAGTGAACTCTGAAGCTCCGATGAGAAAGAGGACTCATCTGACTCGAATCCTGATGCGAATTCTGACGCTCCGGACGCATGTGACGCAGTGGGTGTAAGAAGAACGAGAGACACCGTTTGAAATCCAACATAGGAGTTTGACTGGGAAAGATTTGAGGAATCTTGCAGGCCGAGCATTTCATGTCCACTAAAAGGGGTCAACGTAGGCATTCGAGACGACGGAGGCGGCGAGCAGGATTAAGAGATGTTCGAAGAGGCGACAGTGAGCAAGTATTGGAATCTGTAAGAGTTTGGGAGAAAGGGAGGGCAGGCGAGTCTGACCGCATCCTGTGATATAAGAAGCGGCGCAGGAAGATTTTATTTATTTATTTATTTCTTTTTTGGTGTTCGACATGAGAACTTGAGTAGAAAAGAATCTCAGATGTGGTGGAACAATTGCAAAGAACCAAGAAGAACCGGTACCTACATGGAGGTGATAGACACAGTCAGACAGCGGGAACAGAGATCAGGAGCAAACGGCGGAGCAATGGTTTTGGAACAGATGGCCAGGGAATAGGAGGAGAGCAAATTTTGGTATCTCTTGAGGTCAAAGGAACACAAGGTCAGGCATGGCGGGTTTGTTGGCATGGGCAGCGGATGTGGTGGGTGGAAGCGGAGCGGGATCTGACGACCACACGCTGCGTATGACCCCTCAGCAATGGCAGGCTGTTAGTGCGTTAGATGCCCGCGCAGCGGCTTTGCAGCACAGTCTGCAGCAAATCAGGCAACGGATGCCTCCCGCGCACATTGCCGAACGTCTGCCTCATCTACATGCTGACTCGGTGGCAGCCCATTCCGCTCTGGCTCTCGAGATTCATGCACACTCTGCCACCCGCGAACAGGTCTGTAAAGGTTTCTTCACTCTTGAAGTATACAAAGGTTTATTGGCAGCGGTCTCTTATTATGCATCATTCTTTGGCAGTTGCAATTGCGGGAGACCTCATTGCAAGCAGAGAATGCAGCATATGCTAAAGCGTTGACGGCCAGACAGGAGCATATACGTCAGAAGGCTCAGGAAGCTCGTCACCTGGAAGGCAGCTTGCAGGTTTTGTTGCACCTCTTCTCTATCTCTAGGTCTTTGTGGGAACACATGTAGCATCGACATGTTTCTTCAAACACCAATACAGATTGCATGACTGCAGGATTTTTTCTTTTTATTTGCCTACTTCATTGATTTTGAATTTTTTTTGTTGAATGAGATTTGATATCAAAGAGATTGTACTCCTGAATCAGGTCCTGCTTACTTATCTCTCTTTTTTTGTGATTGTTCTGCTTACAATAACCGCAGGAGATGGAGCATAGAGAAACACAACTTAGGGATGAGCTTGAGCAGCTCCAAGCAGCTCTTGCTGAGAAAGAAAGCTCTGCATCACAAGCAATGTCAATTGAAATGCAGCAAACTGAGGATGACAGCAAGCTGAATGATGAAACCAATGCAAAAGGTGTCCGATCAAGTGATGAACAGGGCGTAGAAATAATAAAAACAGAGCTGGTAGGCTTCCATCGTGCATAAACCCATTTCTGGGTCACAGATAGACTCAAGCAAACTTCTATGTGTCTTCTAGCTGGTTGATGGTGCATCTGGTTCTGTTCCTCAGAATTCATGTAGTCAGAGAAACAACTTGTTGTGAGTCCAATGCAGGAGAACTGGAAAATCAAAGTCTCAAAGTTGGAGGAGGAATGGATGTCTTTGCAACAAAACACAGCAAGATGGCCCTCTCCAGGTAGATTATTGTTATGTTTGAGTTGATCTGCAATTCAACAGGTCAGCATGGAAGCTAGTCATGTGTTGAGGTGGAAGCGTCTAGCATCTGAAGTTTCTTTAGAGCTTTGCATCAGTCTTGTGGTTTTTTTGAAGCAGTTAAGACATAGTTGAAACAAATGTTCTGAAGGGGGCATGTGTCATGCAGTCCAACGAGAAAAAGATCTGGAGCGCAGGTTACGAAGCTTAACTGAGCAATTGGTGACAAAGCAGGTGTGTCTGGATCTGTGATTCTTCATAATTCTATCTGTCTAGAACATTTTTGCCAGTATCTTCACTGCTGATAAACTGCAAAACAAAGCAGATTGTTTCACAGTAATGAATAAGATTATCCCCGGTGGAGCTCAAATATTGTGCAGTGTGTAGATCTTTCTGGATGTAAGGCTAATCCACAAACATATCCTTCTGGACTTGCTTTGAAGGTCATTGTGTTTGCAGTTATTTTCAAGCTGCAAATTAGGCTTTGCCCAAGAAGTAGTATTTCTCCTCACTCCCTACTGGAATATATAAAGTATAGAAACCTTTTCGCAGGCACAACTGGAGTCCCTTGCCAATGAGCGAAATGCACTGGAACTTGGACTTGAGCGAGCTAATACAGCAGGGCGAAATCTTGTTGCTGGAAATGGTGACCTTGACTATTTTAAAAGAAACAAGATTGGTCGGTCATCATCAGGACTATCATCAGCTGCAGCAGCATTTGCCTTGGAGGATTCCAGGCTCCGGTCAGCTCCAGTGCGCCAAAGGGGTGCTAAGGGAGTTTCAGAGAATGTTGCTCAAGTAGCTCTGAGAATGGATGCTTTCAGTCTTCATGCGGGCAGCCAACTGCGGCGCAGCAGGCTCCTTCGCTTGCTGACAGTGGCTTATGTTCTAGGTCTCCATGCTGTTGTGTTTGTGATCCTTTCTTCAGTCGGATTGGGCCACCTCCATCAACACTGAAATCAAATCTTTGTTCGCTGTTTCCAGAGCATGCCTTCCTAAGTTTGAAAATTGCATTGGAGGGGTTCCATGTTGAAAAAATGCATGGAGTTAAAATCAATGGAAATCCTACAGTGGTGGAGACAGGATTCAAATGATCCATGTGTTCAGTCCGATAAGTTCACAAAAGCAACACGGGTATGCAAGCAGGGGATAAACTACCTGTGACCAAGAAGGCCACAAAGTCCTCAGAATGAAAGTAAATATGTACCTATATAAATGATCAAGTAGTGAAGTAGGAAGTTCAAATTTGTTGATTGCACATGAACTAATTACTTGGACTTGTCTTGGATGGTTTTAGGCAGTCTCCATGTGCAAAACTGGTTGTGACATTCATGATTATTATTGTATGGCATTGATGATCAGGTGATTATCTTGGCTATGGCTATTTCAAATTGGGAGTGTCTATTGGTGATTGCAGTGTGAAGTGAGCATGGTGCATCATCCTCCACAAGTTAGCATGTATAACATATGACTACCATAACATGGACATATGTCACCCTTCCTATTCCCACTAGTGTCTAGCTTTTCAATGTGCTAATCTGGCACCCACGTTGACATATCATTACTCGCATCAAAATTGGCCATCCCACTGGAGCTTGAAGCCGTTTTTGGGCATTACAATCTCCAATACCTAGGTCATTCCATTTGGCAGATGTGGCAACAAACTAGCTATTTGAAACCCTAGCTATGGACACAATCATTAGATTCAATTGTGAAAGCATACATGACGTTTTGGATGGTGTCATGTGTGGTTATCCATTGACCTCCAAATGAACAACAAGTTAAGTGCATGCCAAATGCATCCAACATGTGTTCAGAGTCACATGTGAAAAGATTAAATGTCAAGGGTTAAATCAAATTGAGATGAAAATGTAATGCTGAGGTGAAAGTAAAGTGAGTGACACAAAACAAACAAATAGATGGCCTAACAATTAACCACAGCCCTACCCCCTTGCTCAAACAAGAATGAATGTGGGCTCTGGATGTTGAGGAAATGGAGTCATCCTCCAAGATAGACCTAAGGATAACTCTATAACTAATCCCAAGCTTCAACATAAACCAAAATATCATCTTTCAAAAATCTTCATATAAAAATAGACCTATGTATTAAAGACCAAAATCCCTTAAACTACTATCCTCTATAATGAATCTAAACATAATATCATTACTTTAGTAGGTGAGGCCAACGAATTCATTGAATCCTTGAATTGGTCCTTTCTTCACATTAATTTTTTCTTCAAAAATTCAATGTACCACGAGTTTGTCTAAAGGCATTGGGTTCAATTTGAGGGTCCAATTGGTCAAAGTGTGAAATTCACATGTGAAAGCAATAGGGGATTTTTTTTTGGGTTATTTTTCTCATGTTAATTTTTTTATTTCTTGTTTCCTACTCCACATAGTGAATGAAAAATAAGCACAAGATATTGATGATCTTAGTTTTAACTAAGGCAATGCATAAAGTCATTGTTATTTTTTATGTTTAGTTTGTTTCCAAAAAAATCACTTTGTTCAAGTTTCAAGTCTAAAAAAGAGAAAGTTTCAAATCTGAAAACATTCTTTTTAAAATTCTATCCAAACAAGCACAATTAGAGTTTCAAGTGAATTAGAATTTATCTTGTTTTTTCACTTTTTTTATAAATTTGAACTCCATTTCTCCTTGTAATCAGATGTAATATTTAATCATTCACCCACCTTTTTCCAACTTTCTCACTATCCTCCTCTTCCTTTTTCATTGTAATTACAAATTTTTTTTCCTTGTTGCTCTTTTTTTTAGAATGGGAGTTGGTTTAGCAATTTTTTATACGTATGAATATCATTCAACTTGTGAAAACTAGCATTTCAATCTTCCATAATCAAAACTTTCTATGCTCATTTTCAAAACATTTTCATTTTGTGCATTGGCAAGAGTTGAAAATGTGCTCCTTAAAACAATAACCTTGTGTGGATTTACAAATCCAATCATGTTAACACTAGATGTGCTAAAAAATGGAATGGTAAGGTGCTTTCAACAATCTCTTTAATCCACAAAATGTCCTCCATTTTTGCACAATGTCAACTTAACAAACAACTGAAAAACAATGAAAAATAATGAACACAATGAAATACAACCTTAGACCCTAGTTTCCATCTTGGTTCTCCAAACTATGAGCTCACCTTCTAGTATAATTTTTTGTCCAAACCAACTAAATTTTCTTTGCAAATGATGTCATGTAGATTCCTCCTCAAATTGGCTTGAATTAGTTTTGGATTTTCATTTAAAGGCCGTGGCGGTTCAATTTATGACTTTCAACCAACTTGATTGTTCCATTTTGTTGGACCTTCCTTTTGCACCTCCATCGAAGGTGCCCCTTAGTAGTTTTCTACCTTTTTCAATTCTAATTTTATATTTATGAATGGGACATGGGAAATAGTAAATCAATCCAATGTATAGGGATAACTGACAATTAATTAAATGTTAATTGAACATTTTACCCCAAAAATTGATTCAAATTCTCAACTTTAGGAGTTAAATTTCCCATAAAACATGACGATATGGAAATTAAATAAACTTTTTTTTCATGGACAACTATATTACCTACCAAAATTTCTAAAGATAATAAATTTTTATAAACTTTTATCATGGATTTTGACTATTGAAAAAAACAAAAAAAACCTAACATTTTATATATGACCCTAACCCTAATCTACTCATTTTCTCTTTCAATTTTCATTTCCTTTTGATGTTTCCAAACTCCACATTGTTGTTCACTATTTCATTGTTCAAGAATGAAGGG
>Ga0116231_10008927_pt1 | contig 17295 bp, 16 predicted proteins | sample S1TSphgellanicum_2_FD_89695 | JGI IMG/M metagenome (GOLD analysis project Ga0116231, IMG submission 89695) | Host-associated microbial communities from peat moss isolated from Minnesota, USA - S1T2_Fd - Sphagnum magellanicum MG | ecosystem: Host-associated > Plants > Peat moss > Unclassified...
AAAAGAAAAACAAAAAAGAATTAAAAAAAAAAAAAAAAGAATTAAAAAATTAAATTAATTATTTTTTTTAATTTATAATATAAAATAAAAAAAAAAAAAAAAAAAAAAAAAAAACATTAAAAAGCAAAAAAAAAAAAAAAAAAAAAAAAAAAAAAAACTCTTTGTAGAGAAATGGAAGTTGGTTTCAAAGCAAACTTAGGATTCCATAGAAATAACCGCCCGCAAGCATTTTCCGGCTTCCAGTAGCTCGAAGGCCTCATTGATTTTCTCGAGCGGAAACTTGTGTGTAATATACTCATCCACCTTAATCTCCTATAAAATCACCGAACACTTCCGTAAGCTATTAAATATCATCCACCACCCACCGATCGGATGAATGAATTTGACGGAACTGAATACAAATATTACATAACCATAAACCTGGTCCTCATAATTGGCACTTTGTTTCCTCTGAAATAAATTTAAAAATAATTAATTAATTAATTAGTTAAAATAGAAACAGGTTCAATTGTTGTTGTTTTTTTTTCTAGAAAAGATTCTGAAAATTTTGGCAATTTTAAAGAGTTAAAAAAGAAAATTATGAGTTAAATATATATTTTTTTTAAACACTGAAATTTGATAACTAATAATAAAGTGATTGAGTTGCCAAGTAATTAATATTTATTTATTTACTTAATTCATTTGACACTAGTCGGGGTATGACGGATGTGATGCGTGCACCTGCTTCAAATATTCATCCACTAATTTGGGAACATCTGTTCGGCTTTTGTAACCACCGAATGCCGTCCCCTTCCACACCCGGCCCGTCACCAATTGAAAGGGGCGGGTTGATATCTCTTCTCCTGATGCGGCCACTCCGACGATCACCGATGTACCCCAACCCTAAACCCCGAGATTAGGGTTAAACCATGCACCCAAGGTAGTGTGATTTTAACAAACCCAAAAAACAAATGTGGGCAAAGAGAGTAGAGTAAAATGACCCAAAAACAAAGCAACAAAGATGAGCTAAGTGAATGGTCCTTTAGGTAGGTAAGTAAGTAGGTAGGTAGGTAAGTAGGTAGGTAGGTAGGATAATAAGTGTTTCACCGACGTACCCCAACCTAAACCCCAAGTTTAGGGTTAAACCATGTGCCCAATGTAGTGTGATTTTAACAAACCCAAAAAACAAATGCGGGCAAAAAGAGTAGAGTAAAATGACCAAAAAAAAAAGCAACAAAGACGAGCTAAGCAAATGGTCCTTTAGGTAGGTAAGTAAGTAGGTAGGTAGGTAGGTAGGTGGATAGGTAGGATAATAGGTGGTTATTAGGTAGGTAGGTGGGTAGGTAGGTAGTAGGATGAGTGGAGTTTTGAGAGTCTTAAAAAAATAAGAGTCAATTTTTTTAAAATTAAAAATTAAAATTTTTTTTTTGCGTTCACACCTTGTGACAAGCCTCCAAGGCAGCTCGCATAATTTGCACCTTGCCAATGCACTCAAAGCTGTAATCGACTCCCCCATCCGTCATCTCGATTAGCACCTGGCAAAGTTCAAATTGTCATCCATCCAAAAAAGCATGTCAAAAGGCCGACTCCGAATCCGTGACTGACTTAGTAGTGTTTTTTTTCTCTTAAACCCATTCAAAGGTCTCGGATTTAGGGTTTAGGGTTTAGGGTTTAGTTTTCAAAATTGCACAAAAGGAAAGAATGAAGAAGAGAATGGAGCAAAATTTTAGTGTACACCGCAACTTTGCCCATTTTGCAAAAATGGTTCCAAATTTTGCTGAACCCTAAACCCTAAAACCCTAAGCCCTAAACCACCACCCATTTTTTACCTCTTGGATAGGCTTGTTAAAGTCCTTTGGATTCACAAATTCAGTAGCTCCAAACTTCTTAGCTGCAGCACCCCGCACCCAAATCACACACTTTAAAAACCAGATTGTAAATCAAAAAAATTATGACCCATCATCAACTCACAACTACAACAAGGATGACTCGCTTGTATACCTCTAATGGCAAACTATAACCTCAAAGCTTTGTGTATGTTTCCCAGATGTACAGTTTTTAGCCACCAACTGCGAGATGACACAAGTATAAGAAATGTGTTGAAATTGTAAAACCCTAAACCCTAAACTTCACACATAAAAAAAATATTACTCTGTTTTTAAGGGGCACAGTACATCATACCCAGCTCAAATTTTGAAGGATCGGTGTCAATTCCAATCACTCTCTTAGCTCCTGCCTTCTTTGCACCCTCACAAACCTGAGGAAGGAAAAAAAATAAAAATCCAAAATATAAAATAAAAATCCAGCATTTCAATGTAAGAATGTTCCGATCTCAAGTATGATCCAGTTGAAGGAAATTTCATTCAAGGGCACAGTGAAATGTATTTTTCCTCCTTATCAAAACTTTCTTTTTCTTCTCTTCTCAATCTCTGAATGTTTTGAAGATAATGGGGGGAAGAGTAAATTGCAAGTACAACAGAGTTCGAAGTCCAAAGACTCAAATACTATTTTGAACATTAATGGGGGAGACTAGTATACCATACCGCAAGTCCAACAGTTCCAAGTCCAAAAACTGCCACATTTGAGTTGGGTTCAACTTTTGCGGTATTCAACACAGCCCCTAATCCTGAACCCACAAAAGTGATCACAAAACTGTAAGTGAAGCATGCCCCAACATTTGCTTATGGTGCTTGGGTGGCTTCTTAGAAGGCTAGAATAGTATCAGAAGGTATAGTTGATAGACGGATGAAAACAATAGCACAAAAGAACTGGCATTGCAAAAACAAAAACACTACACATTGTACCTGTTGGGATGCCACACCCAAGAAGGCAAACTTTGTCAAGGGGTGCTGAGGGATTAATCTTGGCGACAGACACATCGTGCACAACCGTATATTGACTAAATGTTGATGTTCCCATGAAATGGAAGATGGGTTTTCCAGAAACCGTGAATCGAGAATGGCCATCATTGAGCATCACACCCTTGCCTGTTGCAGGCCTCACTTTTCCACACAAGTTTGTCTTCCCAGATTTGCAGAATTTGCATTCTCGACACTCTGCTTGATAGCACGGAATCACATGGTCACCCACCTTCACCTCTGTCACTCCTGGTCCAATACTCTCCACTATTCTGCCACCATAAAAACACAGAAGCTCCCACTCAGTTTCAATCTCAGATCTGGTATCCATGTCAAGCTCTGGCAGAAGCAGATCTTTTGTACCTGTTTGTAGAGAGTGGAAACCCATCTGTCTCTGAGGTCCACAAAGAGCAAAAGTCCACACTGTTTTTGAGCACTGAGAGGCACAGAGACTCGTGGATGTGAAAACTCATTGTAGAGTGTCAAGCTCAATGACAAGCACACCAGAGGTAGTTTCCATCACTGCAAAGACCAGGCTAAGAAGAAACAACAAAAAAAAATCAGGTTTGAGAATTTTGTCTTACCCTGCAGCTTCATGGCCCAATATACATGGGAATAGTCCTTCTGGATCCTGCAAAGTACAGCATCAAATGTGCTATTTCCATTCAAGAGAGATCCTAGAATTCCCTCAATACATACTCTATCATATTCTACCCATATCTCAGCAAGCAACTGAAACCCAATTGCAACAAAGATTTTCTCATACACTATCTCACAAAACTGCTATAAGAGCATCCCAGCGGGACTCAGTATGTGACCCTGGAAATTAAAATTGGATGAAGAAAAGTTTGGCTCAGCAAAATGGTTTAAGCCTCGCATTTTTACACAATTTGCTGAGGCTGGTAAAAGGCACAGCAAAGCTGAACACCTGCCCTGGAGAAGAGTGTAATAAATATGATATGACTGCTGCTCCCTGTTTCTGATTGGCCAATCATAATGATTTGTCCAGGTAGTTTGCTATTAATAGTCTCCTACCTATTTGCAGTCTCAGTTCTAGTATTATTATGGGTGGGGTTTGCACAAAAGTAAAACACTAAACTTGGATCTGAGAAATGTTTTTGCAGGGTCACATACTGAGCACCACCGGGGATGGCTCTAAGTATTTGCACTACAGTAGTGTGCTGGTGAACCAAATTTCAGATACACTATGAAAGATTTTACAAGGTTTTATGCAAAGATTTAATTACCTTCCCACTGAGGGTATAAAAATCAGTGTGACACAGTGCAGTATGTGTGATTTTGATTCGCACTTCACCTGCCTGCAGCACAATTGATCATCAATGTGAAGTTTTGCAATATTCAGTCAGACCCACAAAAAACAAAACAAAACAACAGGATAGACAAGAAAGAAGAAGCAGAACATGTTTGAAACAAAATGTTTGTTGAATGTGTTGGAAAACAAAACACATTTAATGGTGCATCTCGACATCATTGAAAAATCTTCCAAAGTTGAATTCGAATGAATCTCTGATCTTCCAGTCCAAGCACTGGCATACCTTCCTGTCAGGTGAAAAGACAAAAAAATTAGGGTTACCTGGGGTGGTGCAACTTCCACATCCTCAAGGACAAGAGGCTTATTTGGTTCATATGCCACCGCCGCTGCATTGATCACATACATGAACATCAGAAATTTATCACACTCATGCTTTTGTTTCTTCTTCTTCTTTTTCTTTACGGTGCCATTGCAATTCATCAGAAAATCTCTCTGAAATTCTGGGAGCCAAAAAATGGGTGACAAGAAGATACCCACTAATCTAAGAAACAGCCAGTTGAAAGAAGGAAAAAATAAAATGGTGCACAAAAATGCAAACAAGCTGCTGGTGTTACATGAGTACTGTCAAGTGATTCAAGCTATGTGGGGAAAAAAAGAAAAAAGCAAGGAAAGAGTTTCTCTCTGTCTTTCTTTCTTACCTTTGCAGATGATGGGCTTCCCTTCTGTTGCTGACCCCATAGATCTGACCCAAAATCCTCCTCCAAGCAATCTTCTAATCCCACAGCTAGCCACTGGGGCTTGTAGCTTTGAGTTCCAGGAGCTGGACACAAGCTGAGGAGCAGTACTGGAACTAGTAGTAGAAGAAGTTGTAGAGCTGGTTGGGAAGGTGAGGTGGGTATGGAGAAGAGTGGAGAATAGCGATGAAGAGCATAGTGGGTAAAAAGGAGGAGGAGCAGGAAGATTGCGAAGCAGGCGCTTGAGAGACGATGAGGAAGCCATGCGAGCTTCACAAATGCATGAGCGGCTTCACTCCACAAAGTGCCAAGTGTGGTTCTAGGGTCACTTTGCTTTTCTGCCGCCAAGTGTGGATGCAAAAACCCATCCCTCTCTCGTCCCCACACTCACATTCTTTTGCAATTTTGGTCTGGTCCCACAAAAAATTCCCCAATCTCTATTTTCTCTCTTTCTCTCTCAAAATGAGAGCCATCTCCTCAAGCAGGCAGGCAGGATGAGAGTGAACGGGTGTTGGGCGGTTCTTTGACTTTTCAAATAACCGTCAGTTCTCATTCTTTCAGCAATGCCAGGGTCGAAGAACCATCGATTCTGGTTCTTTGAAAACCCTTACAGAACCTGCGGTTTTCATGAAAGAACTGGCGGAAGAAGGAATGGTTCTTTTGCCGGTTCTTTGACTCATTGTAGATTTTGAGAACCGTGGTTAATATACCAAAACTATCATATACCCGGTTGATAATCACTGAGTATCACTGTACCAGATTCTAATAACCGCCCAACATTGACCAGCACCCACCAGGGCACGATGAACGAAAGATGGATGATAAGGTTTTTGTCATCTGGTTTGGATATCAACATCCTTTCAAGTTACTTCATTTTCAATTTACATATTTGTGCCTCATGATGCACTTTAGTTTTTAAAATTGTGAAATATTTGAATTAATGTTAGTTAAAATATCCACATTTGCATGTGATGCTCACCTCGAAAGTCGTGAAGATAACATCTGCATGGGATGATGACGTTAAGCATGTGATACTAGGGAAGGTAACATATGCATGCAAATGCTAATTTCTTATTTAGAAATATGATGCAAGAACTCTGAGAATGGATTATAAAAATTTACTAGTTTGAACCCCGTGCCTAATGCATAGGTGTGTGTGTATTTGACGATACATTACGTATGTGTCAAAAAAGTATATTATGTAGTGACGGCTAAATGTCGTAGGTGACATGCAACAGCTTATCAGACAATACAAAATGTTTTCCCATATTTTTGGTCAAACAAATCACAAATTTATTTTTTTTTAAATCACTAAATGCGAGTATGCCAAAAAAGTCATGTAACACTAATTTTTCTAATGTTTGGAAAAAAATTATTCGAATTATAGAAAATTGGCAAAAACCAAAAAAAAAAAAATTGTCCCAAACACTAAAACCTATGTCCAAATGTGACAAAGTATTTTTTTCCTACCAAAAAAGAAGATGCATTTTTCAAAAAATTGCAATTTTTTTCTTTGAAAAAAGAAAATTTGTGAAGAAAAATCCTCTTTTATTTTTTTGAGAGTTCTAACTCATATTTTGAGAGAATCCACCATGAAACAAATTGGTCAGATTTGGGGTTGGGTGGATTATTTTATTTTATTTTATTTCTAATCTAACGATATTCGCTAAAAATGTTATCAATTTTCAATTCATTATATGTGTGTGTGTGTGTGTGTGTGTATTCCACTCTTTCTCCACCTCGTCGGAATAAACAAACCATGACGGGACGGATGGATGACTAGACGGATGTGAAGCATCATTTCATCCATCTATCCTATCGTTGCAGGGCTTTGGCATGTGTGCCATGTCTTCCTATTGCTTTCTCCACCACGCCGCATTTGTATTCCACTCTTTCTCTACCCTGTCGGAATAAACAGACCATGACAGGACAGATGGATGATTAGACAGATGGACAGATGGATGACGGGACGAATGGACCAGGGTTCGACAGTTATTAGTAACTCCACCAAACCCTCATTGGGTATCAAGGCAGTTTTTAAGGACGATGACCATAGTTTTCAAAAAATCAAATACCTGGTTCCAATATATAACCACAATTATCACAAAGTAAAATACCTAGTTTTGATATCAAACCATGATTATCAATTTTTAGGGTTCTGGGTTAGGGGTTTTAGGTTTTGGAAATTGGACAACAAAATGTACCTGAGGAAAAAGTTCCGAAAGTTATAATGTCATTATGTAATGTGTCACCATCTTCATCTTCTACAACCGGACGTGAAACATTATACTCATGATATCGTAAAGAATTGATCTTCTTCTGGAAATCCCAAATACCTCCCTGAGATGTCATCGTTAGTAACATTGGCATTTCTACAGACAAAGAAGGTGTTGAAAGCAGTCGGTGGTGGTCCAGGTCTGGAATTGCTGGAATATGACCATGTTTTTTAGAACTTTTATCATTGTGAGATGCAGGTAGCTTAACATTGAGAGTGACCGCATCTTTAGCCATTGCCTCCTTTAAACCCTCCCTTGCTTCTTGTAAAACACATAACAAGAGAGGCACAAAAAAAATGATTTTCACATAAAAGGTTTAACCAAGCCATAAAGGAAGATGGCACCATCGACAGAACATCAAATCACAATAAAATAATAATGCCAGAGACAATTGAAACCCAAAATGGGTTTAGGGTTTATGTCTCTTTTTCATTTTCTCTTTCTCTATTTCTTATGTCGGCTGGCTCACATTGAGGAAAAGTGTTATTTGGTCCACGATTGCAACTGGTGCACATTGAAAAGCTAGATCATCCACCGTTTGTATCACATGAAAGCCACCCAAAATTAGACCCACACACACATCATAGCAATGCTTTTAATTCTAACAAATAACTAAAGAAAGGGAGAGACAATCACACATTTGCTCTTGGAGGTTCAGAAAACAACACTTCTACAAGGCTTCTTTTTTTGGGTGTATTTGTTGCCATGCTTGTTAGTTAAACTACTTGTTTTCTTCTACTTCAAACTCACCCTATTAGGATCAATCTCCCCTTTGTTTACACAAAACACTCCTCGTGGCGTGACCATAGAAAGTGGGTCAAATTTATCCAAATATTTCTCCACTAACATCCTCATCCTAGCTCACATTAGAAGGAAAATAATGTTCTTTGGGAAGTAGTGTAAGTACCGCACACACTCTCGACACAAATAAAGCCCGCAAGAAGCTCTAGCTTTTGCATTGGGCAGGACTTAGACTTGCACAAAAAAGCTAATAGTGTTTTTGTGTTATTTGATTAATTCTCTTGTTCCTTGGATTTATCCAAAGTCTATAGTTTCAAGTGGTATATATATATACTACAAACTTGTAGTATGATGATATTAAACAGACCATGACGGGACGAATGGATGATAGGACAAATGGATGAAATGATGCTTCACATCACGACGTCCTTTAATATATGTAATAACAACTTATGTGATCCTAAAGCAAGTTGGGTGTCGAGCTCTTCATAATAATTCTATGTTTTTTCTCATCTTTATTTTCCTATTGTTTTATTCTCAAGCTAAGTCCTCTTGTGGATGAAAGTCACTCCACCTACCTACCTACCTACCTACCTACCTCGCAAAATTCAAAAACACAAGCCCTGGAATGGGGGAGAAATAGAGAGCTAGATGATGTCTAGCCATATTTTTAGTTTAGGCCCACTTCAAATGAGGGTCAATAGAGGGTCCAAAATTTGTAGGAACCAAGTTGGACTCATTTGAAGCAAATTGAATCCTTGAGTTGGACCATGGCTTGAACCCTAGCTTACCTCTTTGTTCTTCAAATCATGAGCTCTCCTTTTTTTTAATTTTTTTTTTCTTTTGTTCGAACCAATTGATTTTGTTTTCCAAATGGTGCCATGTAGGTTTAGCCTTGATTTGCCACTTTTTTGGTCGTAAACCTTCATATAAAGGCCATGGGTCCAATTTATGACTTTTAGCCAATAGGATTGCATTATTCCATTGGACCATGGACCTTGGACCTTTGTGATGAAAAGGGAAGGGAGGATGAAAACCTAAATCGATGAAACAACGGCATCAAAGTTGTATGCAACAAAGCTCTGGCAATTAATGGTTATGGGTGGTGTTGCAACTTCTGGTTTTGTTTGTTTTTATTGTTGGGAGTTTTCGTTCTTCGCCTTAATTCTCTTAAGGTTTGTTGGGCCCCGAGACTATTGCATTAGATCCAACTTTTGGAAGTTTTACCTTATTAAAATTGGTTTCACACTAGGTGAACTGGTTTTTTTAAGGAAAGTGTTTAGACTGTTTAAATTAAAACATATTTTTTGGGTGTTCAGAATGTGGACACAGTAGGTAGATGTACAACACTTTATCTATTGACAGGGCGAGTGTGTTTGTGATGCCTTGTTGTTAAGGAGAGAGTACCCACATGAATGGGACCTCCGAAGTGATGATTTGTTTGGAAAGTAATTTAGTTGTTCATGGGGGCAAATATGTTGGAAAATGTCTTGGAATTGTGCATCATTTTTGTCAACCTCCTAAATCAACTTGTTTTGTGACCTGTCTCCAAATTGTCTATGTTGTGGGTATATGTCATTTATAGATATGGGGATTATTCTAAAGGAAGTGTTTAGAATTGTATAACCTTCATTAATGTTCTTTTTTGGATTGTTGCACAAGGAATGTACTATGTATGTTCAAATGATGCAAGTTCATTAGAACTTGGGATGGGTTGTGTCACAATTGGATCTACCATAAAAAGTGATTAGTTGAGCTCATGAGTGTGAAATCATAATGGTTTCATCTTTGAAAACTCGTAGGTTATTTAAATTTAGTGATTAGTTAGGGACATCTTTGATGCAAATGCCTTATAACATGTAACTATATGCCTTATAATTTGTGCAATTGAAGGTATATGTGTTACACTTAATCTAAAAGTGGCCCTAAGTACCGAAACTTAGGCCATAGTGAACCATTGGCCATTAGCACACAATGCCATGAGGGATGGATGATGAATGGACACAAAACACTTTTCCATCGGATTGTGGTTCCCTAGTTAAATATTTTGATTAATTCAGTTTGTATTTTTTATTAACTAAGTCTAAAGAGGCCCTTCCAAGTTCCCATGGTTGGTGCATTGGTGGTTATTGGTTCAATTTGATAGACCTGCACATGGTAGAATCGATTTTTGTGAAGTGGGGGAAGGGCCAAACTTTCAATTTCATGTCTTCAAATGAACATTAAGACAAGGTTGGTGGGTTTGGTCCTCTTGTAGACTCATTTCGCTCATTGTGTGGCTACCCAAAAGCATTTTGAAAGCAATTGTAATTAGTGTTTTTATCATGTAAAAGGATTCATAACTATTTATTTTTGGAAAATTTTAAAATATTTTTTAATTAAAAATTTTCAAAAATATGTTTGATTAAAAGCAATGACTTAAGGGGGCGAGTGTTTGCACTCAGTCATTTTCTAATGTATTCAAATGCTCCATACTATAATTCTGTGGGTGTATTGTTTACTTGGATATACATTTCAGATATGGATAATATATATAATATATTCCATCTTATTTTTAAAAATTAGTATACGTTAATGAAATGCATACCCAAAAATAATTTAAAAATATACACCTTGTTCATAACCTTAGACATATGTTTAAAAAATTCATACTCATAACCAAATGTGTTTTGTTGTTTGGGTTTTTAAAATTAGGGTTACATCTAAACTAGTGTTGGATGGTTTTCACTTTTATTTGATATTTGACTAGTTTCGATTCTTACATGATGTTATGAGAATATGATCGATTTTTTAATATATACATATTTTTGAGTTGATGAAACTGACTTGGGTATCAAGATTCTTATTTTTTTCAAATTCACTTGGTTCTTAGATAGGACAATTTTGCATACAATAATAATCAATTTTCACAGTTGGTTTTCACAATTTGGTTATTAAGTTTTTCATTAATTAAAATCAAATTTAATAATTAATTAATCAATTATGTACTTCACCATGCAAGAAAAGTAATAGCAACGGGAGAAAAGCAATAACACCATGTGAGAAAAGAAGAGCAATCACAAAATATCTGTTTGTAAAGAAAAAATTCACCATATTTAGAGATGCATTGAAAGGATTTCATCATTTTGTGATGAAGTATTCTATTTTGAAGGAGCTTTTCATCACAATTGGACAATTTTGAAAAAAATATTGCTAATTAATGCAAGATCTTCCTTGGAATGCTCACAAGTATTGTTAAATCCTAAAACTGAAAAATAAAAAAACACTATAAGAAGTTGCAAATATTAGTGCAACAACACAAATGGGCACATGGATTTTGAAAATTGGATGTAAATTTTATGAGAACACCAATCCAATTTTCTCAATATGTATATAAACCCTAAACCGGTTCTCACAATTGATTCTCATTCGTGTGAGCATTTGAGGTTGGTTTGTAACCGAACATGGGGTGACCGAACAACGTTGCTATTCTGATTCTGATCCTGATTTTGTTTGCACCATCACTTGGTTAGCGGCGCATTACTTGTCATCACTAAGATAATGCATGGCGGCTGTGTTGGTTTGATCATGGAAGCTCACCACTTGAGGAGGACGGCATAGGATTATGGCAACGGAGGTGCTGGCCTTTATGGTATAAGGTGGTGGGAATGCATGGCGGCGCCAGAATTGGCATTCATGGAGGAGGAGAGCGGCAATGGAGGTCTGGTCCTGAGAATTTGGCAGAGGCTGAAGGTGCTAATCAGTAGAGAAATTGTACAAAGAGGAAGTAGGAGATTTTAGGAAAGCAACAGAGAAGAGGTGAGCAACTTTCGGAGAATGAGCAAGAGCTTAGGAGATTGCTAGTTGCTGATTTCTTCTGCTGCGTTAGTAACTAGGGGATGGCTAGCTCCTGAATTGGGTGAGAGTCTGATTGTGAGTAAGGATCGAAGTCGTAGAACGGAGAAGTTTGGGAAATGCATAGGACAGACAGCTTGAGTGGTCTGCTTTTGGGGAGAGTTCGATCGTAGACAGAATAGTTGTCAGACCATTGTTCAATGTTCTGGGAAAGTGGATGCTTGTGTTAGCGAGGACTTTTTTTGTGCAATCTGAACTATGCATTTTTATCCTGGAAGTTCTAAGTAGGATTTGTGTCTGCAGAGGTTTGGGCGAGTCTGTTGTGCTCCAGTGATGAAACTCTCGTTTGGATATGGATTAGTGATGTTACTGTGTTGTTCTCTTGATGTGTGAATACCTGATGTTCGCTCTGTCAGAAGCAAACAGAGCTAGAGGGGTCTGGTTGTTGTGTGGTCCTTCTCCTTTTTGGTGACATGTTCTCCAATGTTAAGGAGTCAATTGATTTTCATTGTGAAAACTAAGCTAACAATCAAATTAATTAGAATTGAGTAGACATTTGAGAACTGCCCAACATTAACCTAAACGTTAACTATGTTACATGTTGATGACAAGTTAATTAGAATTGATGGACATTTGAGAACCACCCAACATTAACCTAAACGTTAACTATGTTACATATTGATGACAAGTTAATTAGAATTGAGTGGACATTTGAGAACCGCCCAACACTAACCTAAATGTTAACTATGTTACATGTTGATGACAAGTTAATTAGAATTGAGTGCACATTTGAAAACCGCCCAACACTAAGCTAAATGTTAACTATGTTAAATGTTGATTATCATCATATGTATGCTCGTAGTTTTGACTTTTGTTTGTGTGATTGTTGTGAAGAACCCTTACATTCAAACTGATTATGTTCAAATGTTCAAAGTTTTTTTTAATTGAAGAATTGTTTGAAGATAGTGTATCTGCAGTTACTTTACAAAATATATTAATCTAGCTCCTAGGGACACTTAACTTGATTAGCTATAGTTTGAAGATGGTGAAAGTGAACTAGAATATTCAAAATCAAATTCATAACTTCATATCAAAACATAAGTTTGATACCCACATTTACACAAATAATAATTATCCATAATTAAAGGTATATTCAACATTTCTTTTTTAGGTTGCCACATTGAATAAATTTTGGATTTTAAAAGAACTAACATATGAAAAATAAATCATGATATACTTGTGGGTGCTTGTTCAATTTCACTTTCATAATGTGGGCAAAAATTAGATCTACGTATGTAGAATGCACAATGAAAGTGTATTTTTCTTTGGGGGGGGGGAGGTGATTTATAGTTAAATGACGATTTATTTTTTTTAAATGAAAAGAAATTAGTGTTTCTTAGTTGTGAAATCATATTTTTCCTAACCAAATTTAGCTAAATCATTTGATGATGATAAGCTACATCACAAAATTGGGAAAAAAAGAAACATTAACAAACATAAAATATTTTATATTTTATATTCTAGATTTTGAGTTTTATATTTTATTGCATTCACTATTTTTGTGTAGTTTAATTACAAGGCTATTGTAAAGACCTAGGCATATTTTTAGAGTGTATTACAAATCTACAAGGCATATAATATGTTAGAACTTTTCCTTTGTGAAGGGTGGGCATTTCAAGAAACATAAAGCCCTCTCTTGTGGGTGTTTCATTTTTCAACATTCTCACTTTCATTTTTTTTCCCTCCATGATATTATTAAGTATTCATTGGGAATATGAGAGAAAAACAATAAAATAAAAATCTAAAATAAAAATCTTCTTCAACTAGGTGAAACAATTTGAGTTTGGCAACTTTCGAAACAATTACATAACCTTCCAAAACAACTATGTAAGTAAAATGGACCTCACAAAACCCAAGTTTCACTTGGTTAAAAATTACACTTTTGTTATAGTGCACCAAGGTCTTTAGGTTGAGTAAAGCTTGTGGCTAAGGGCTTTACCCTACACTTAAAGGTATTGCTTATTTTTGAGTTGTCAATTCCTTTAATATCATTAAAAAAACATCTTCAAAGTACTTGATTTGCATGATCAACATGTTTTTGATCTTTTAACAATGTTAAAAACATGTGTTCCCGTGTTGTTTTCATTGTTGTTGAACAATAAATCCCAAATTTGAGATTTGTGTATAAAATTATTCTATATTTATCTCCAAATTGACTCTTTCAAATTATGCAAATTATAATTAGGTCCCAAAGATTGTACACATAAAATCTTTTCAATTAAGATCCCAAATGACATTGCAAGTTACAACAATTGAGATTTGAAAATTGAAAATCAAAACCCCAAAACCTCGAACTCTTTTTGCAAATTGGTTTTACAATGAAGTTGATAAAAGTTCCCAACAAAATGATTTGAGCAAAAGCAACGAACCTATTGCACTTTTCAACTATGAAATGTCTCCATTGGTCTTGACAATTGTTTTCAAGTAAAAATGCACATAAAGCCTATAAGGCTTAGACAATTTTTGTGAAATTTTGATGTGAAGAATTTTTTGCATTGTATAATTCATTTCACAATCACTTGTTATTGTAACTCACACATTCACAAAACGAGTATTTAATTGTTTCAAAAATCAATATGTTTGAAGATTTTTCAAATATTAATTTGTCACGATCTACAATTGTTTATTATAATATTGTCAAATGAATAGTGAAATTATTCAAATCATAGCTTGCAATAATTATGATGATTTTTCAACACTTTAGTTTCATATTTTGACAAGACAATGTTTCAATAATGATAGGATCATTTAATGACAAAACTAACCTTAAGGTAAGATATTTAAGCTTCTTTTGAAAGGATAGTTTTTAAACTCACAATATATGGGCATTTTGGACACAAAAGGTTTAGCCCCCAAAATAATTCAATTGTTGGTCCTTAATTACATTATTATCAATGCGATAATGAAAAACCAATAAAACTAAATGGATTATATTTTTGTCATGACTTGTTGAATTTACATCATTCATCCTTTACCAATGTGACCAACATCCATGCAATAGTAAGTTTCTTTTTTAATAATTATCATTTCATGGAAGAGCATAATTAACCAAAATCAAGTGCAAAATACAAGTTTAAATTTTTAGTTTTTTAAAATTATCATTTTATGGAAGAGCATAATTGACCAAAATCAAGTGCAAATTGATGGAATGAAAATATACATGTCCATTTCATTGAAGGTTGAAAAACTATGCTATTCACCTAATTTTAAAAAAGAAATGGAACTTATTTAAACAAATTTAAAACTATTTTGTATAATTTTCTTTCATTGATTGTTGCATTACCATGGAAAACCAATCACTCCCAACAATAGTTGGCTAAATTAGCTTGGCTCATAACTATCACCAATACTACTCACCTTGATTTATCCATGGTTAAAAGCAAACACAACCAATGAACAAAATTATTATTTAAATATATGTAGTTTTCACTACAAGATAGTAATTATGAAATGGTTCTTATATGTTGAATTAATAAAAAATCTATGATGAATTTGAAGAGGAAATTTAAATTAATAATAAATAAATCATAATTGCCCAAAATTCCCTAACTCAAGGTGTGGTTGGTATTTTAATATTTGTATTTAAAAAAAATAAAAAATTGTTGTGGGTGGGTGCTTGGGATGGGGGTGGGGAGGAGACTTGGATTCGAGTTTGGGGACCTCGAATTGTTACAGAGAAGAGAGACAGGGTCAGAAACCAGCCATCTGTCCAGATCCCGGGATCTTGGTATTAAGACATGGATGGGTTTGGGACCTCAAAACCTGGACAGATGGTTTGGTCAATATTCAAGCGGGCCCTCTCGATGTGATGGCGATGAGACCTGAATCCAGATCCGCTAATCTCTAGATCAGGACCTGGATAGAAGGGTAAAAAACCAGACCTGTTTCCTGAGCCCTGGATGTCGGTATCAAGACATGGATTGGGTTTGGGACCTCAAAAGCTGGAGAGATGATTGGTCAATACTCAAAAGGCCCTGGATGTGATAAGAATCGGACCTGAATTCAGACATGGATTGTCTTGGGACCTCAAAATCTGGAGTGATGGTCGGTCAATACTCAATACGGGCCCTGGATGTGATGGTGGTGGTGGGACCTGAATACAGACATGGATTGGGTTTGGGACCTCAAAACCTGGAGACACGGATGGTCAATTGGTACTCAAAAGGGGCCCTGGATGTGACGGTGCTGATAGGACCTGAATCCAGATCCACTAACCAATGGATCAGGACCTGGATCTGTGCAGTGCGAGTCTGTGTTTTGGGACCTCAAAACCTGGAGACATGGTTTGGTCAATAGGTGTGCACTCAAGTGGCTCACTGGATGTGATGGCGATGATGAGACCTGAATCCAGATCCGCATATATGTGGATCTGGACCTGGATATGTGCAGTGTATGTCTATGTTTTGGGACCTCAAAATATGGAGACAACTTGTTGGTCAATAAGGTACTCAAAGGGGCCCTGGATGTGATGCAGATGATGGCACCTGAATCCAGATCCACTAATTTGAGAATCAGGACCTGGATATGTGCAGTGTGTTGTTTTGTGTTTGGGACCTCAAAAGGTGGATTGATGGTTGGTCAAAACTCAAAGGTGCCGTGGATGCGACAGTGAAGGGACCTGAATCCAGATCCGCTAATTTGTGGATCAGGATCAGGACCTGGATTTGTGCTATGCGTGTGTGTTTGGGGATCTCAAATCCCTTTGCAAAGACAGGATAGAGAGAAGCAAGCCAGGCCTATCCGAAGAGAGCGTCGCTGCTGTTGCCTTGCGTTGCGCTGCGCTCTGCTCTGCTGCTGCCAGCGGTCGCGAAGCTTTTTCTCCTTCGCCGATGCAGCGCTCAATTGTCAAATCTTCTGCTCCATCAGGTACGTTTCGTTCCACATTCTTCTACTCTCTGTATGCCACAAGCGCTAGGAACAGGAAGCGGTTGTTATGGAGCTCCAGAACTGGTTATTACTCCAAAAAAACCTTTAAGAGATTAAAAAAAGTTCAGTCTCAGCGGAGAAAGACAGAAGAAAGAACACGAGCAAACGGACGCGACAGAGAGAGAGACAGAGAGAGGTTTAAATGTCGAGTTCGTTTCTCAGTTTTGTAAGTATGGGAGTTTTTGAGAGAGAGCGAGAGAGGTTTTCTAAGCCTGTTTTGTTCTTTAAGGATATGCTGCTATAAGGTTTTTGGAGAGAATTTTGAACCTCGTTCATTGCAAGGAGGAGGAGGAGGATCACTTCTTTGGCTTAGAAATGTTTGGAATTAGAAGAGGAAGGGCAAGTTGCTGGCTTCATTGAAGCTTAGTTTCTCGCTCTCAGACCTCAAATAGTTTCAAGTGCCCCAAGTAGAATGATCTTTTTTTTCTTTTTGGAGTGAAGAATGGCGGTTTCCAACTTTTCCAAACAAGAGCGAGAGAGAGAGAGAGAGAGAGAGAGAGAGAGAGAGAGAGAGAGAGAGAGAGAGAGAGAGAGGGCATGAAATGTTGGCTCTCTCTATGTGTAAGATTTTGTTGCGTTGTTTTTTTTTTAAAAAAAAAGAAATTGGTAAAAAT
>Ga0116231_10008928_pt1 | contig 17294 bp, 13 predicted proteins | sample S1TSphgellanicum_2_FD_89695 | JGI IMG/M metagenome (GOLD analysis project Ga0116231, IMG submission 89695) | Host-associated microbial communities from peat moss isolated from Minnesota, USA - S1T2_Fd - Sphagnum magellanicum MG | ecosystem: Host-associated > Plants > Peat moss > Unclassified...
AAAAAAAAAAAAGTTTTCCAACTCACGAAACTTGTTTTTTTTTTTTTTTCTTTTCTTTGGCCCATCCTATTTTCAAAGTTTTTAACTTTCTCATTTTTTTTGTTCATCTTAAACGCTTTAAGGAGCATGATCTGGCCTGCCATGAGCGGTTTTTTAATGTTTAAAAACAATTTTTTTAATTTTTTATTTTAAAAGAATTTAAGACTACATCTTGGATGTGATAGAGATAGAGGGACCGCTAGAGATGCTTAATGGGTGAAAAGGACCGGGTGCCGACGTTTCTGCGGGTTCGCCGAACCGGGCCGGGCTCACAGCTCCGGCTGCCCCGGGCACCCGAGCTCGGTCGTCTCTCTCTCTCTCTCCTTTTCCGTAGCTCGCGCTCCTGACGCTTTGTTGCAGGGAACGAGCGGAGCGGAAGGAAGGAGCACTTCCGACGACGGACAGACGGACGGGGTCAGTTTCGATATTATTGCCGCATCGATTGTCTGGAATCATCTCCTTTTCTGTGTGCATTATTCTTATTCTTATTATTATTATTATTATTTTCTTCCTTTGGCGGAAACTTTTCTCCGGTTGCACTTTTGAGCGAGTTTTCGGAGCTTCTGTACCTAACAGGTCGTCGTCGTCGTCGTCGGCGATTCTTATGAGTTTCCGAACATTTAGCCTGTTTTGTGGAGTCTGTTTTTTGGTCGTGTCAGTAGGTGATGGTAGTCTATCTGTTGCGTGATCCAGGTTTTGAAGATTGTCGTGACAGGTAGATTCGAGAGTGCGGTTTTGTTGGGGCAATTTGCTCTTCGTGTCGCCCTTAACTGCAAAAACGTGTCCCTGTTACTGGGTGGTGGTGTAATAGTAAGAGTGCAGGTTGCTGCATTGCGTGGTCTTTGAAAGGCGTCGATGATACGAGAGACAATCGCGCTCTCGTTGGATCGTTGCGAGGGTTTTTCTTCGCTCAGGACCTTGGTTGTTGAATCGGAATTCGACGGAGGTCGCAAGACATAATAGTAGTAGTCGAGGCGGTGCGTGAGTAGAAAAGCGGGGTGCTTCGTATGCGGGAGCGGCCTGCATGAATGCAGGCTATGCCATGGGAGGGCAGATGGAGCAGCAGAACAATGTAGCGATTCAACACCAGCAGCTCCTCCACCACAGCAGCAATCATGCGGCTGTATCATCGGACAGCCCTAATGGAGATGCAGTACTGGCACGTTGGTTGCAATCTGCAGGTCTCCAGCATTTGGCAGCTCCATTAGCCGCTGCCGCCCTTGACCACCGTTTACTTCCCTCTTTGCTCATGCAGGCAGGTGGCTTCACTCTCTTTCAACCCTCCTTCGATGCATGCATGCACCACCGCCTGCCTTGTCCGCCATAGTATCCATAGTTATGTACATCCTCTTTCTCGCTTGCATCATCAGCGCCTTCTCAAGCATGTAAAATTCTGGCAGTGTCTGGAATCGTGATACAAGTTGGGCTGGAGTGTGGTTTGTGATGAAGCAGGACTATGCAAGGTATGGAGTGCAGTCATTGGAAGACAAGCAGAAGCTGTTTAGGTTGATAAAGACAATCAGCAGTGGTGTTGAGCCTCCTCCACCAGCTGAAGAACCCACAACTCCTCCTGCTTGTTCTCATTCTGCAAGCCAAAGTGGCATGGATGATGTGTTCTTCTCACCAGAGTTTAAAGCTGACTTTGGCCCAGAAATATTGGATTTGCACTCTATTGACGATACAGAGTTTTTTCCGGAGGTGAGACAAGTGTTTAACGTCTCTTCTTCTAGTCCGTTGACTGTCTGTCATTGATCACTCTATTCTAGACTGAATGGCAGGAATTCTAAGCTGTGATCAGCTCGGGTTTGATCACTCTATTCTAGACTGAATTACAGGAATTCTGAGCTTTGATTGGATCAGGTAAATTTTTACCATAACTGACCAATCTCCATGCATTCATCTGTAATGGAAAGCAATTTTATTGATAGTGCACCTTTGTAATCTTTTACTAGTGTGTATGTCCATAATGTGCAGTGATGTAAACCGAATTCAGACTGTGTTTCTGCACCTTAATAATAAGGTGTGGTATTCAGGATGCTTGTGGTTATGGCAGGGTCTTTCAAGTTCAAACCAGCAGAAGCATGTTGGGGGATCATATCCATACATCTCTGTTGGTATGTTTGTAATCTGAACCAAAGCATACCCTTGACTGGATGCTGCAGACCTCCATTCCAGAACCATTTCAGCCATCTCCATTATTTGAGGCTGTCACTGAAAAGGAGTTTGAGAGTGAAGATGAGGGACATTCAGTGAACATCAAGCAACAGAACAAGTCACAGGTTGTCTCTGTAAGCAGCCCACCCAGATCTTCACACAATGAGAAAGACCGGAATGGCAATAGCGTTGCTCGAATCAAAGTCGTGGTATGTGCTGGCTCCTGTCAATGCCCAAGGAATCTGTATTTTTATGTCTTCTTTGGTTAGTAAAAATTTCTGTTATATAGTTGCAGTTACAATGAAGAGTATCCTTCGAGTCAATTGCAACTAGTAATTTAGTGCTTCCCATGTGGGCTTTCTATGTGTTGATCAAAATGTTGTACAATGGCCTGCCTACTGCAAGGTGAAGTGAGGATATAACCATGTTATACATTATCCTGCATTTTGGATTGAAGTCTGTTTCAGGAAAATATGCTTTTGGGATGGACTTCCCTGTGCACTGGTGTTGGATACATTGCCATAGCTTGGAACTCACAAATTGCAATGTAGGTTCGCAAACGGCCCATTAACAAGAAAGAACTGGCACGGAAAGAGGAAGACATTATAACAATAAATGATGCAGAGGCCTCTCTAACTGTGCATGAACCCAAAGTGAAGGTACCTACTCTGAGCTTTTGGATTCAAGGTTCTATCTCTCGCCTCCTCTGTAAGTATGGATTGGAGGACACTTTACCTCATTGCTCTCTGTGTAGTCTGTTGTCAATCTGACAACTGTGCTGTGCTTTTAGGCTGTCAAGTTCATTTGTCAATTACCTCATGCCTACTGGCCCTGTAGCTCATGTGTTAAAATCACTGAGTAAACTTGATGCCTTGTATAATGGTTTGCCCAAGTATTTAGATGGATTATTGTGTACTTATCTACACCCACTGTTGGGAGCTTATGATGTTGGTGGGTAATCATGGCAGCTTGTCATTGTCATTCCTGATCAAGGTTATGGTCTCATTATGTTGTGAGCAACTCTCATAAGGATATGACCACACTCACATTTGAAGGTGTTACCTTCACATGGTTGTTGAGGAGATTGCTCTGCATTCTGATAGAAATGAGTTAACTTATGTTTTAAACTTGATGTTTTTCCCATGGGTACAGGTGGATCTGACAGCATATGTTGAGAAGCATGAGTTTGTGTTTGATGCAGTTCTGGATCAGTATGTAAGCAATGATGAAGTAAGTTACACATTTCCTTAAAATTATCAGTTCCACTTTTCCTTAAGTGCACTGACAGCTATTTAAGCTCCCCCGCTAATGATGATGCCGGGTATGGTAGGTGTATCGTACAACAGTAGAGCCAATTGTACCCACAATTTTTCAGCGCACAAAGGCAACTTGCTTTGCATATGGACAAACAGGCAAGCACCAAGGAACTTCTCCCCTGAACTTTATTATCTCATGTTAATTCTGGTTCTATTTCACCAGCTTTCACTGATTTTCATGAGGACTTCGTACCATGCTTGGATAGGGCCCAGTGAGTAGGTGGCACTGGCCTCCATCTGTTGTATGTCTGCCTCAGTCAGCCATGCCCAGTGATGGTACCTGCACCTTTGTGTGCAGGCCTGATCAGCCCAGAGCAGTGTTTCTGATTCTTGGTTGAAAAGTTCTTGTGGTTTTTGGCCTTTCTTATAGGAAGTGGGAAGACATATACAATGCAGCCATTGCCTCTCAGAGCCACTCAAGATATAATGACCTTGATGCAGCAGCCAAAGTACCGAAGTCAGGGGCTTCAGCTCTGGCTAAGCTTTTTTGAGATCTATGGTGGTAAACTCTTCGATCTTCTGAATGAAAGAAGGTGCATTACTCAATCCATACAGTTTGCTTGCTGAATCACAGACTACTTGGTGTTACATTATCCTGTTGTTGGTGTTACATTATCCTGTTGTTGCATTCCAGTGCATTCTAGGCTGTAAACCATAAACTGTCATCCAGTCCCCTTTACAGAAAAGTTATTCAAGGGGATTAAGTGTTGAATTGTGATAGAATAAACCTGGATTGACTGTCCATATCTGTGTGAGATTTGCTTGTTTATTCTGCTGGTGAAGAGAGCAATTTATTGTCTCCCTTTGAGAATTCCACCCAGTGACAGCATTTTGAAGGTCATTGGACAAGGGACTAGAGTGATGAAACAGGGTGATAGTGGTGCAGAAAACTGTGTATGCGAGAGGATGGACGACAACAAGTATGCATTGTAGGTCTGCAAGAGTATTGTGTGTCGCACGTGGAGCTGGTAAAAGAGTATATTGACAAGGGCAACTTATCTCGCAGCACTGGCTCCACTGGAGCCAACGAAGAGTCATCTAGGTCGCATGCAATTCTTCAGCTCGTGATCAAGAAAGCACCCGAAGGCAATGATACGAAGGGAAATCGTGTTGTTGGCAAGATATCATTCATTGACCTTGCAGGCAGTGAGCGAGGGGCTGATACCACTGATAATGATCGGCAAACAAGGTTAGACCTTAATGATTCTTTCAGCTTATTGCCTAGAAATATACCTTTTTTCTTCAAATGGATATTGAGGTGTGCTTTGTGGTGTAGAATGGAAGGAGCAGAAATCAACAAGAGCTTGTTGGCTCTCAAGGAGTGCATACGAGCACTTGACAATGACCAGGGTCACATCCCTTTCCGGGGCAGCAAATTGACAGAGGTGCTACGTGACTCATTTATGGGCGATTCACGTACAGTCATGATCTCGTGTGTGTCTCCAAATGCAGGCTCTTGTGAACATACTCTGAATACGCTCAGATATGCAGACAGGTAGGCAGAAACGTGATGGTACCCTCCTTTTTAGTCTATTTCCCTAACACTGGTTGTGCTTCCAGTCTTACCTAAGCATTTTCTATTGCTACTGAGTTTCTTACCCTGCCTTTTGAAGTATCTCCAAATGCTAATCACTAAAGCAATTTCCTTAGGGTGAAAGGACTGTCCAAGAATAACAACTCAAAGAAAGATTTGAGTTGCACAGCACCGATGCAAAGGGAGGCTACAACATGTCTGCCACCTCTTCCAATCCCAGCACAGCTAACTCCACAAGTGCCAGATTATGTGCTCGAGAACAGAGCAGCAGAAAATGGCCAATGCCCATCCTTTGATCCCGGATGGTATTCACAGCATGTGGAACGTGATGAATTAAACAATCAATCAAAGGAATGTACTTTCTCAGGAAGGGATGATAGCAGGCCTTCATATGATAGCAGGGCTTTGTCAGCAACCAGTGAAAAAGATATGTCAAGCCATGTGGACATGAGGGATGGGGGACTGTATGAATTACATGGGGCAGAGTTTCATGAGACTGAAAGGGTTCAGGTTGTCTTGCCTTCTCGACGGAAGGTGGGTAGGGAAGAGAAAGTGGAACGACAATTCAGTCGAGATGATGTGGTCAAGCCTGAGAGTGTTTCAAGGCGGCAGAATGGTGAACAACTCCCTATTGCCATTGCCCATTCTAGGGTAGACTCAGAAGTGGATATTCTGCATTTCAACCATGAAGGTCATATCAATGCTATTCTTGAGGTAATAAAAATTTGACCCTTTTTGAAATATTGAGAGTTTGACAAAGATCCTGATGGCAGTGATGCTTTGCTAGTCACAAATGAAAAATGTATTGTTACAATTGTCCGGATATGGCATGTAAAACTGGACGGCAAGCATCTCAATTTGAACCTATCAAATCTTCTGGTTGAAAATGGAACAGTCCTCTGTCGAGCATATGAGATCACACTCGGGGACTAGAATTTCTGCTACTGTATTCTTTCCTCTTGCAGGCTTTCTCAATCAGTTCCAACTAGGGTTTTCAGATCCAAATATGAAGGAGATAGGCTTGGAATGAGACAAGATATTGAATTAGCAAATGGTTTCCACGATTCAAGAAAGGTCTAGCACAACTCTGTACAGGTCGTCTTTGATCACTTCTAGGTGCTTGATGGACTTTGGGGACTGGGAGAACAGGTTTCTAGTATGCTGCTGGCTTGACAAGGGGGTGGATGGTGCAGGAAGAGGAAAAGGTCATTTCAGCCCATCGGAAGGAGGTAGAGGATACAATGGAGATTGTACGGGAGGTAATAAAATAACCTTAACTCTTGGAGCCCTGATGTGCCCATTTAGCTGTTGTTGTGTTGCAGAGGAATTAAAGGAATAGGCAAGGATTCTTACAAGTTGGCCTCCATGTTTTATGCAGGAGATGAAGCTCTTAGCAGAAGTTGACCAGCCTGGCAGTCGAATAGACCACTATGTGTCTGAACTCAACTATGTCCTTTCTCAGAAGGCAGCAGGCATTGTGAACCTGCAGGCTCGTCTGGCCAGATTTCAACGACATTTGAAGGAACAGGAGATTCTGAGCCGCACAGGTGGCATCCGACAATGTAGACAGTTTCAAAGCACTTAGCATATAAAGTGCCAAATACCATCAATGGGCATTTTTTATTACTTTGCCTATGATTTGTTTCGGAACTGAATAATGACCTATTGCTTCAGGGGGGAAAGCTAGCTTGCACTACATTTCCCTTTTTTGAGAAAGAATGAGTCTCTTGGGGGAAATGAAGTCTGTCCTGCTAGAGTGTAGGCTCTTGGACAGCTCTTCCTGTTGCTACTTGCTACCCTATCTATAATAGACTGTTTGGAACCAGGTACCGAGACAAGGAGGTTCATGAAAACAGCTTTAGTAGTTGTGGCTACAGTGGCTGTCTAAAAGCCACTAGTGGGGTCCCAGAAGGCTTTCCATTGATCCCCACTGTGCTTGCCCACCTGATTTTTGACTTCTGTGACTTTATTGCTTAATAGCTTGTGTTTTCAGGAGCCAGCCAGCAGTCTTTTCCATCTGTATTTATACAAAGAAACACAGGACCTCGTAGTTTTTTTTACCCATTATGCTGTCCCTAGAGTTCTGAGTGAGCCAAGGGTGGATAGTTTTGCTAGTATGAAATATCAAGGTCAGATATGTGAATATAAGGAGGGATGGGATTTGTGAGTGGTGTATAAGGGATCTCCATTAACTGGATCTCTATTAATGTAGATGTGATTTCTGCAGAAATGTTCTTTCTTTTCAAATACTTTTCCATGATTATGCTGTCATGCTAAAAAGCTGTTATACATGGGCTGGATTGGGAGTTGGTTGAAGGCAGTTGTTTCCACAGTAAATGAGATGCAAATGCGGAGCTTTGATCATTGCATGTGCAACACGCTTTGTTTGATTTGTGGGAATGCAGGTATGAACTCTGGAAGATTGATTCATTTGTTTTGCAATCTTCTTGGCTTGTCATCTGTTGAAGATTTGGAGTTGGGTTATGATCAATAGCTTGATTAGAAGTAAATGCCATTGGTTTGGTTAATTCCCATTTTATTTCTATTGGATTAGTTTTCCTTGTCAGAAGAAAGTTCATTCATGATTTTTTTAAAAGCTCAAGAAGAACAACTTTAGTTGACGTCAATCTTTATTTGTTTATATATTTATTTTTACAAGAAAAACAATCACATTTCTCTCAGATTCATACACAATACTTGGAAGGATTAAATAAGCATTCACAAAACGATACAACCCTATTTAATGATACATTTCCTTTTGTGCAGATTTTGTCAACTGTTAACTAGATTGGCTCCCGACATTATTGTAATATTATTATGACAAACTCACGTGCATAAATTTGTTTTTTTTCTGTTTTAAATCTAGTCATTATTGTTTTATGGAAGTTTGAAACTTTAGATTTTAATCAGTATCTGTTATTAAAAGAATAAAACCATCCAACACATGAAAAAGGGTAGGTGTCAATTTTGATGTCAAAAGTTTGTGTGTGTGTGTGTCTTTTTTTGTTTAGGCTTTGGATTCCTTGTGGTTGTTGGAGATGAGTTCATTTGTAATATCAAAGATGAGACTCCTTCAAACATTCCTTGAGGATAAAGTTTTCAAACAAATACGAACAAGTAATGTGCTAGAACCTTGTCTCTTACAAGAAGAGCATCATGAATAAAATCTCTTTGTTCCTTAATATGAGAAGCAACATAAGTACAATTTTAAAATGATGTAAAAACTTGGGCTTCTTGTTTAAAACTCCTTACAATTTGCATGTCATTTGCATGCAACATGTAAGAACAAGTTCACTAATGCAACTCTTAAAATACCTCAAAGCATTGATTTGACTAGTCTCGTTGGTCATAAACAATTTCTTTGCTCCTAGGGACAAGCTTATGATGCTATTATCACATTTTAAAGTGTGAGTTTGCTAAAATTAACTCCTCAAAACAACTCAAGGCTTCCATTCTAATTGGCCATATAAGTGTTTTTTTGTCCTTAGGCTTGTGCCTACTCTGCAAACTGCATGTATGTGTATAATGATGTAACCTTTTTTTATGTGTAAACAAGGTTAAACTTTCGAAACTTCATTCACATTAAATTGGGTTCCAACAACAAAGAACTACCATAGGTAAATAATAGGTTTGATAAAAAGAAATCTAAAACAAAATGCTGAAATTTTTGGAAAAAAAAAAAGTTACATTTTCAATTTTGTTATGAAATAGATTAGTAAAATGTCAAAATACACACAAAATTCCTCCTTAATGTTTATGAGTGCTTTGTTAACACATTTTGACATTGTTGCAGCAGCATTTCTTTGTAGCTCTTGGAATTTTGTCTTTTTTCAATGTGGTTCTAAAGTTGATTTCAATAGTAGTATTGTAGGTTGATGTGCGAAGGTTGTTGTGTAGAGGTTGTTTGTTGTAAGTTATTATGTGATGTGGGAGGTTTTGCATGGCAAGTTGCAAGGCACATGATGGCAACAATATTGAAAGCATGAAACATAAAGGTGGGATCATCAAAAACACATGTTTAACATTGTCATCTAGGCACAATGGTATTGTCACCTAGAGTTTAAGGGTGGTAGCAACATTCAATGTGTTTGTACATAACACATTACACCTGCAAAAACTATCAAACATGAATTAACACAACACCACATTATGTGCAACAAGTGAAAATGAATGTAACTACTCTAGATCATGAAGGCAACATTATCTAGAATGCAAGGTGTGTGTGTGCAAAACAGTTTTCTACTTGACAATTTTTTGTTCATCTTGTTGAAGCTTTTTCATTTTTTAATGTTGTTGCAAAAGAAATTCTAATATTTTTTTTTGTGTTTAGATATGGCTTGACTCAAGAAAAACATGTTTGTTTTGGAATCTAGAGTCTTGCAATGATTTAAAAATAATATTTGCCGAATTTGGGGCTTTACCATAACATTAAAGAGTTCATTTTTTTAATTTCACAATTGCATAAATAAGCATGATTTCATTAAATGCAACTTTTTGTTTTTTTCTCTATCATGTTTTTTTGTTGAAATGGAATAGATGATTTTCCATCATTTTTTTAGTTTTGAAATGTTTAAAAACAAGTTTGGATGTGATTTATGAGTGCAACTTTCTAATGTTACTTTTGTTATTTACATTATTTAGTTGAAATGAATAAATGATCTATTGTTTTCATCTCATAGGTATGTATAGTAAGTTTGGACATCATTTAGGCTTAACAATAATTTCAATATTATCACTACACAAAGTGTACTTATCAAGCTTTAAAAAAAAACTATGCTATCGTTAAAAGGAATTGACAACAATAATAAAATAGCCATGAATTCCCAATGCATGTAATTGTAATTAAAATGTGATGGTACCTAAATAATAAGATATATCACATAATATTGTTGGTCATTGCAAAAAATGTTCACAAGAATTTGTAAGCTAAAAGTGATGCGAGGTATGATTTAGAATGGAGAAAACCAAACTTGCAAAGCACCTTTGGCAACAACAACATGAAGAACATTTGACAAGATGAAAACATGAAATATCAAGTATTGGTATATGATTGTAAAATAATTTGGTTTGCAACTAACTATGTGATCAAATGTATCCCAAAATCAATATAAGTTGGAGAAAATGATATGTTTCAATCTTTATTAACATAAAAACCTTCCTGATCCAATAATCTTATGTAACTAATTTGTCATTCACTCATGCATTTCATCAACTATGCACACTAATTATTTGTGTTACAATATTTCTTCATATGCAATAAAGATTTTCAACATTGAAAAACTCGTGTTTAATCAAGTCCACCTTTCTTTCTATTTTCTACAAAGTATGAGCCCATCTCATTTCTATAGACAAGTTGGCTTTAGTTGTACACTAGGTTTTTCCATATTGTCATTGTGATAAATTTGTGTTCAACATCTTTCTATACTGAAATTGTTTTTTTTATCACCATGGAAGGAAGAATTCTTACGATTGTACCATCTTTAATTTCAACCTTGACACCCAAAATGACTTGGTAAAAGTTATGAGACATGTTCACAAGTTCAACAAAGAAAAATTTGGTATGTAGAAGTTCTTATTGAGTGTTGTTACAAGCTAGAAAGATGTTTAACGTAGTTCGTTCAACCATCAAAGAAGAACCTAATAATGAGTTCATAAATGGATTAACAAATATATTGTGTGTTTGTTTGCCATTTGTTCTTATGTTAATGCCAAATTTGTATGAAGACATGGAAAACTATTTAACAAATGTGACAATGTTTATATACTCCATGAACAAAATGTTTTGGAAAATTTCTATGTTTTTCAAATGCAAATGCATGCACATAGGCCAACCAATGACAAACAACAATGGTAGAAAAGTTCCAATCCTTGTGCAAAAACAAAGCTTGGATCTTGACTGCCTTCCTCCCCATCAAAAAAAAATCTTATAATTGGATATACAAGATCAAAATTATTTTTATTGGGCCCTTGTCAAATATAAGGTTCAACTAGTTGCTAAAGGCTATAAATAGACCTTTGGGATCAAGTATGAGCATACATTTTCTCTTGTTTTGAAATATGAACCAATTTAGAATGTGTTACTTGTTAAAGTACAACAAGACACACATATAGTCCAATTTTGCATTTAAACAACAATTATGTATAACCGTTTGGAAGAAATATATATGGAGGAACCACAAGGATTTTAAATCCCAAGGCAAAAATATTTTTTTTGTTTCATCTATTAGGGAATTCACTTTTGTGTATTTTAATATTTATGGAATACATGAAATAAAGGAGATTTTTTTGCATCTTATGAAATAATAAAATATTTTAATGCTTTTAAAATATTTGTTTTGAGGGAGTTACGAGGCTTCAAAGATTCAAAACACAATGAGCCCCAATTTTAGGAGTCCATTTTGAAACTCTTAAAATTTTTAACCATTTCAATGTATTTTTCACATTGTTAATTACATTTTGTATATTATAAGGGAAGAAATGGTGAATCCTCCCATGTCCAAGCCATGTGAGTTTATGGTGAGTTTGAGGGGAAAAATTAATCAATTAAATCAATCAATGTATTATTTTGGTTGAATGAAAAGTACCAAAATATGTCTCAAATCATTAAACATGTAATTTGATTGTGTGAGAAGATTACACAACCCTTCCCGCTCAATGTTGGGTGGATGTTCAATATATTTTGTAATAATAAAAATTAATAAGATTTTTGATCTTATCTAATATTGTTTTAATAAACATGTTACAGAGGTAGTTAAATATGTTATTATGATTTATGAAAAAAAATTGAAATTCATTTTTTATAATGTCAAATTTTATAAAAGTAGGTGTACATAGATTCAAACAATGTTTAAATCAAAAAATCTAAAATCTAAACATTAAGTTTACCATAAATTTTGTGAAAACATGTAATTTGCAAATGTTTTATTTTACTTTTGGAATGGAAATAGGTTTTCACATTACATGAAAACATGATTTATAAGATTGCATAAATATTGAATGCATTTTTAATCATTTATGTTATTTATGACTACACAAAACTAAATGATTTTTCAATCCAAATGATTAGGTTATTTATGCCAATAATCACAAACATGGCCTTAATTGCAAATGCCATTAACAACCAAGGATTCTAAAATGGTGGTCATAGAGGACATCCAATGACCCATATTGATCAATATAGGTGTTGGATTAATTTATTAAATGTAAATTATGAAATTTATTGACCCATTAAATATTGCCACTTGGCTAGCCTATACAACATAAACTAGGCATCCTAGCCTAATTGTCTATTAAGATAATCTAAGGCACCTAACTTATATTAATTTAAGGTGCCTAATTTAGACTAAGTAACCTATGGTGCCTAACTTGGACTATAGTAACCAAGCCTACATGACTTATGTAACTATAGGTCTACCTAACCTACATAGGGTTCATGTAGCTTACGTAGGGTCTACCTAGCCTACATAAAATCTCCATATATAACCTACATAGGACCTACCTAGCATTTAACTATGTCGTACCTAGGTTTACCTAGGTGTATTTGGGTTACTTAAGTCCTTACATAAGGCCTACCTAGGTTTACTTAGGCTACCTAGAGTCTTGCTAGGTTTACCTAACTTATCTTAGGTTTACTTAAACCTACTTAGGGGTACATAGGCTGCCTAGGGTTTACCTATGCCTACTAGGAGTATGTGCAATTTATAATGAACCAAAAGTGACATAGTAGGTTCCCTTAAAAATACATTTTTGTAGTGTATTTTGTTGTGATATTGATGTGACATTGTTGGATGTCAATGTTTGAAATTTTTAAAAAATCATCTTTTCCAAAAAAAATCTAATGGTGATAGGTTTTAATACATCCCAAAATATAATGTTTGTTGAAAAAAAAATGAAAATTTCAAAAAATTCATGTTGTAATGAACATCACAAATTTCCTTCAATTTTGGTATCTATAAACATCCCCCAAAAATTTCATGGCATTTTAAATGGTTTTGAAACCCTTATTTTGAATTGCCTATGACATTTATGAATTGTAAGGATTAATAAATTGACTCATCATTACAAATTATTATCATGATGAGTTCATTTATAATTTTTTATTGTATTCTTAAGATAGAAGTCAAGCACATTAAAAAGTCCACATTTGGTGTAAAACATTAATTTTCAAATCATTAAAACATTTCATTTAAGTTACATAAAATTCATCATAAAATTCAATTTTTGTTCAACATGGAACACGTTATAATCCACAAGGATGCAAAAAAACTGTCATGTTATAGATATATTAGTCCACTTTAATTTGCACATGCCCCTAGGGCCTACCTAGGTCTATTTATATGACTACCTAGCCCTATTTATACGACTAACTAGGCCTATGTATGGTCTAGTTAGGTCTATATAATTATGTAAGGTCTACCTAGGCCTACTTTGGTGAAAGCACATTACAATGTTAAAAAGTTGTTGTCACAAATATTACTTCTTGAATTGGTGTTTTCAAATTTCCACCAAGCTAATATTGAAAAGGTTTTTCATAAATTATACTCATAATAACGTAGTCGATTTTTTATTTTTTTTAAATTCCATTTTTTGATTGATATTAAATGATTAAAAATATATATATTTGTCAAAAAATAGTATTCATAACAATGTATTGCAAAATGTAAATATACTACAAAAATCATTCAAATGATTACCAAACTTGATGAAATACTCAATCATATATTGAATATGAGTTGATTGTACCATTTCAATTCTATATGAATAATTTCATTCATGTAATTTTACAAAAAACATAAAATGGGGTTTTTTCATTCAAATGAATGTAGGTGTATGAATTTTTTTTTAAATGTTAAAAAAATATTTTTAGTTGATGGGGGAACAAGAATTGTGTTGGAAGCCTTGTGTAAAATCCATTTTATTTGTTTGTCAAAATGTTAGATGAAACGAAAGAAAATTACCCCCAAAATAATAATACATGTACTAAAAATAAATATATTTTCTTGCCTAGGATATAGTACTGCAATGTGTTTTCACCCACCTAGGTCTACATAGATTACATAAGCTATATAGGCTTATGTAGAGCCTATGTAGGTGTATTTGGCTTGTCAACATGGTCTACTTAAGCCTATTCATGGTCTACCTAGATCTACCTAGGTTATTTAAGCTTATGTTAAGCCTATCTAAGCATACATAAGGCTTACTTAGGTCTATGTAAACCCATCTTGGGCGTACTTTGGTCCATCTAGGCCTACCTAAGGTTTTCCTAGACCTACTTACTTTTACATAAAGCTTATTTAGACCTAGTGAAGGCTACCTAGGCTAACTTATTTAGTTAAACTTGGTAGGCTTTCAAGAGTACTAGGTATTTTAACTTAGGCTAATCTAACGTAGCCCACATATGGTAGCTTAACCTAAGAAGGTATCGTAGTTGGTCAAAAAAGGTCAAAGGGGCACAATTCACATCTTTCAAAATGATTATTAATTATGTAATGAGAACCATAATCATGTAGTAAGTCATACAACTACAATTGAAAAAATGGTAATGATTAATGTCCATATATGACTCCATGATTATTTTTTGACATTAGTCACAACATGTCATAATCATAAAAATCATGTTTTGATGTAATGTAACACATTTACACAACTATTTCAAACATGTTTTTTAGACACTTTTATGATGTAATTGTGTTTAAAAATTTATGTTTACGTTTTTAAATGAGGTCAATAGAGGTACACAAGCTTTTATATTATAATGGGAGGAACTATTGAATCATTTTATTGCGTACATGTGAATTCAAACAATTTCATTGTCAAATTTATTTATTTGATTTAATTATTATGTTTTGACCCCAAAACAAGTTTATGACCCAATTTTGTTTCAAATGTTCTAATCACCCTCAACTTTGGATTTGTGCATTTTCACATGTTTGTGAGTTCAACTTGAGGAGCTCATCTTTATCATGTCTTGGAGTTCTTGCACACCCCTCTTGTCATAATGTGTTGAACTAGGGAGCACGCCCTTGGTTTTTCTTTCTTTTTGTTATTGTAATTTGAAGGAATTACCATTGATACCTTGGGCTAAGCCAAGATTGTGTCAATCAATTTATCTTGAGCAAATTTTTTAATGGCTTCAATTCATATACTGTAAAACAATATTTATTCGAACAAATCCAAATGTTGGTTTTGATGATGTTCCAATTCCCCACGATGAGCATGATCATATAAAATTTTCATATATTTTATTAGTTGGGAGCTTCTGGTCTGCACATATGGGATCAAGTAAGCTTGATATCTCTTATGTTGTGAACACAATTTCAAAATTTTGAACTCAACCACATCATGCCCATTATTTGGTGGTGAAACAAGTTTTTAAAATATTTTTTTGGTACCTTTAATCTTGCCTTGTGTTATGTGACAACATTGAAAGAAATCTCCTTGAAGCCGTTGTTAATGTAGAAAATGTTGATGATGTAATTGATCTAAATTCATGCACATATTGTGTTATTCTTTTCAACTAAGCTCCTTTGTGTGGTGTAGCAAGAAACAAACATACTATATTATGAGCACCACCATTGAAGTAGAATACATTACATTGCTATTAATATTTCAACCAAGGATGTGTTGATTGTTTAAAAACCTTGATTTCCATGATAATAACCAATAAATTGTACTTTAACAAAACACATTGAATGTTTATTTTCTTTAACCTAACACATTTAGTTAGAGTGAATGCTTGATTCCCAACATGTTACTATTACATATTGTTCAAAATATGTGAGAGTGCTTAGTGTATTTCAACAAACACATTGAATACTTATTTTCCTTCACCTAGCATATTTTGTTGGATTGGATGCTTGGTTAACATATTTAACAAGATTGAGTATTCTTTAAACAATGTTGTTGTTATCAATTGTTTAAGATTTAAGTGACAATGTATGTGTCGTTTACAAACCAACACATTCATTGCTTATTCTTCTTCACCTAGCACATTCAATAAGCTTGTTGTTGAACCCTTAAAAGAGTTGCTCCTAGTGATTGCTTGGGATAAAGACTTACTCACCATAGAAGAATCAAGTTGTGCTTCCCATGATTTGCTTAACACATGTTGCTTGTTGTTAGTGGTTTGTGAAATGATGTGCAATTGTAACACGATTTGTAATGCATAGATCGAAATGTTGTTGAACTTGGTGCATCTATGAAAGGTGGAACAATGAATGCAAATTGTTTTGAGGATATGCTTGAATGACTCCACAAGAACCATAGTGGGTTTTACGAAGAGAAAAACCCTTGAGTTTTCAAAAAGTTCCTTTGGCAAATAGAGAGAAGGTCAAACAAAGATTGTCAAATGACCTTGGATGAGGAAAGGAAATTATGTGTCATAGATTCATCATCACATAATTATAGAGGATTGGAAAGTTTCCAAGATGAATCCTGTATGTTGAAAAGAATGGACTCCCCCCAAAAGAAAGATTCTTTGATTGTTAGTGAAGGCACCTAGGTCACCATGGGGGGGGGAGGGGAACTTGCTCTTTCTATTGATGTCTTCTTAGTGCTTATCCTTAATTTGTATTTTCACAAGTTCTACTAGAGTTTAAGCTTTGAAAACAAAAGACATTTGGGAAAAGGAAGCCTTAAACAAAAAAAGAAAAAAAAGGTTACAAAATGACCTAATGAGGTCAACAATTACATGTTAGTCTTGGTCTGGGGTCCATTGCCTTTGGGGATAGTAGTACTCTCCACACCATTTCCTATTTGACTATAGGACAAGCTTTATGAGACTTGGGCTTGGTCAGAATTATATGCTAAAATGGGGCCTCCTCCTCATTTTGACCATGTTTTCCCTTTCAACTAGAAGTTTGAAAACAAAATAAAACTATGCCAATTTCAAGTGTGTAGGTATGTACATAAGTGTGTGTGTGTGTGTTTTTTTGTTTGGTTTTTTTCTCTTCAAGTCAATCATGCATTTTGTACCTTATTGAAGTCGTTCCTACAATTGTAAACCATGGGTGGATTTTTTTCAATGTATATGGAGGGCACATTATCAAATGGAATCTACCTATCCCTTGCAAATGGTGAAGCATGTTGAAAAATGGAACGGCCCTCCAACAAGCATTTTTCTTTTCGAAACACCCCCCCCCCCCCCCCCCCCTTTTTTTTTTCTATTTTTATTTTTTCCCCCCCAACAATTTTTCATAAATTTATTATTGTTTTTTTTGTCGTACCACAAAAAAAAAAAAAAAAAAAAAAAA
>Ga0116231_10008929_pt1 | contig 17294 bp, 11 predicted proteins | sample S1TSphgellanicum_2_FD_89695 | JGI IMG/M metagenome (GOLD analysis project Ga0116231, IMG submission 89695) | Host-associated microbial communities from peat moss isolated from Minnesota, USA - S1T2_Fd - Sphagnum magellanicum MG | ecosystem: Host-associated > Plants > Peat moss > Unclassified...
AAAACACACATTACTTTTAGAATCATTACACACCTTATAGAATTTTGATTTTTTATAAAAATATGAATTGAGATGCCCTTCACCCACTTTGCATTGTTTATTATATTTATTGAACATCAATTTTTAAAAAATTATAACAAAATTTTGTTTTGTTCCTTCTTGGGTATGACCATGCATTGCACATCCAATTTACTTGGTAGAAAAGAATTAAAAAATGACCCAACAAATAAAGGGAAAAATATGAATACCCTTCATACAATTGGGCGTTAGGCCTACCTCCACTCAAGTCCTAGAAGGGACCAACTAGTTTTGTTACCATTATTCGATAAGCATGAGAATGTTGGTTGATAGAATGTAATTCAAAATCCCCGTTGTTCCCTATTCCAAAAAATTTACCACATTTGAACAGATCTTTAAAGCTTGAACATGTCAAAACAAATAGGAATAATCGAAACTTCCTTCAATTGGCTTTTCATCAAAGATAATGTTGAAGGGGAGAAGTTGAGGCAACACCTAAAATGCCATCATAACCTTTGGACTAGACTAAAACGGAATCTTATGGCAAGATGACTATGATTGAAGGATAGATAGTCAAAAGCGAAGCAAAGAAGAAAAACAACCTTTTCATTACAATGTCTAAGGATTGCTTCCAAATGCCATTAGGTGTATCAAAAGCATCAAAGAAGCACCACCTGACTAAGTTTGAACTATCAAACAAAATTTCCATCATGGTAAACTATTTGTCAATCAAAACTCATGATTCCTACATAATTTTGTGCAAAAAATCTTTGCAACATTCTTTCCCAGGCTCATGCAAAGCACAAACTTGTAGTCTGTCCATTGAAGTCCCTCAACATATAGGTATCAACTAGTTAGCCACTCTAATTGCTCCCTGTAGCTAAGTTAATTATCATCTAACTGCTGCCAGTACAAATATTGTTGATCCAACATATCTGTACACTCGAGCAATAACATACATTGTTGTCATCATCCTCATCTGCAATGTCACTATTAAGCCCATGGTGACAAATAGATCAAGAACATTTCAAAATCACCATTGTGGCCACTTTTCCAACAAATGTTGTTTGCTTGAATCATCTACTCACCCCATATGTTGCAGAAGAGAGCTCCAACCTTGCATGATCTTCTGGCTCCATGTCCAAAGTTCAAAGCCTTCCTGCTGCACGTTGCAGATCCATAGAATTCATGGTTGTGGAAGCAATGAGGTAACTTTGCTATCCATGTATGCACTTCTTGAACTCCAGTGTGCTACTCAAGGTACTCAAATGACCAAGACCAGGATCCATTGGCTTCATAAAAACTCCAGGGCATTTCAAATCAAGCTTCAAGTCAACAAGGGATTATCACTCTCCAGCCCATGCATACAATAGACAGAAAATCCAATTAACTTGAAGAAATGCTAAAAGAGTGTTAACCTCCATCTCCAAACAAACAGAACAGAACAGAACAAAGCCTCATGCAGAATCAGTAAGTATCAATCATTTGGTTGCCAGTCAAGATCCACAAGCAGCAAGCAGCTCAGCTGCTATTCCTTGTCACAAGGCCTGTGACTCCTAATCTAGCTCATTATGGTTCTCTGTTCAGTAATTCTGCATTCTTCCTAACTTAGATCCTGGTTTGTACAATGGCAAGTGAAAATGAATTGATGCTCAATGCCCTCACAAGCTTGGCTGCAGCTTTTATGAGGATATACTATTGTTGTGTCTCTTGACCACTTGTGTGTCTTGAGTGATAGTTAACATCACAACTGAGTCTTCCTGATGTTGCTTCCAAAATTAATGTGACAGAAACTCACAATACAGATTTCTGTATAATAATTTCTTGCCCAAAATTTTGAGCCGCAGGATCTGATGAAGTCAGTGTGAAGTATTGACACAATTCATGCTGAAGATGATGGTCTGTACACTCACAAGGTTTTTCCTTCAATCATTCTTGTCTTGTTTGTTTTGATTTTGCTGGAACTGACATAATATGGTTCCCTACAAAGGACTATTGTGGAGTTTTCTTTGGAATTTCATAGATCTCTATGATCAGATGTGTGTAACTTGCCAATACCCAAATGTTGAGACTTGCAGGTAGTGCAGCTTAACTTGTTGAAAGATCTCCAGACACAGATTTGAGAATTAGTAAAGTTGATCACACAATGATTCTGCATAAGCGATGGTTGATTTGCAGGGTGTCCTGTCAAAGATACTTTAACATGGAAGCTTTCTTGATGAATTTGCAGCTATCAAAGAACCCTATTTGAGCATGGAAGTACAATTGATGCTTCCGGTCTCTAAATCTCTAACTTTGTGGTCTTGAATCACTCTGATTAGGGTTCGTTCCTAATTCAAATCTTGCTGGAACGTGTGCGTTTGTAGAACTAATGTTTAACTGATTCAGTCCTTTCCAGTCAAAGGTACTACTGTGGGACTTGCAACAAATGTTGTGACAGAACACTTGAAGCACAAACCTGTTTGGCGGAAGGCTGCTTCTTGAGGAAGAAAGGAGAGTATTTTCACTGCTGTGACTTCTATCTCTATAGGAGAACGGTTTACTTTTAGACCCTTCGATATTTGAGGATCTCGTCCCGAGGCTGGTAGGCCGAGGGGAGGAGCTGCAAATCCGGATGGGTCTAAAAGTAGACTTTTCACATGCGGAAAGAAACATTTTCTTTGCGCCATATTCCTTTGCCTTAAAGTGGCTTGTACAAGGTCCTTCTTTGGCACCGTTAGATTACATAATTGGCTCTTGCAGGTTTATTTGCTGTCTATCTCAGCTTTTTCTTGCCGCATTATTCATGGCCACCTGACGTTCTTGTCGTGGCGAGCTTTTCTTGTTTGGGTTTCATGATGCTGCTGCTAAGATCATCATCCTGTTTGTTTGTTGCTGCACATTTTGATTTGTTTGCTGTTGGGCATGCTGCTATTGCCTTGGGTTCATCTGACTTGGGTGCTGCTTAGATATGGCCAATTTTCTTTTGGTTGCATGTTGTGTTTTACAATTCCTTTTCTTCTCAACAAACTCTCTCTCTCTCTCGCTTGCATCTCTCTTGCTTACATTAGTTACAACTTACTACTTCTTGGTTTTCTTGAAACGTTAAGCTTTTGGGGGCTTCTCTATATTAGCGCTCAATCTGCTTTTCCATCATTGGCATTTCAGCTCTGCGAAATTAGATGCGATCATGGAACCACACTAAACGTATGGGATCACCGCTCTCTATAAACAATTGGGTCCCAAGAAAACCTTGAAAGTTTGCACATATGTGGTTGCTATTCTTCAATTCTCTTTAGTTGAAGAAGAAGCAGTAGCAGAAGAAGAAAGGGTGGGGTGAAGAGGGTAAGTCTTGCCAAGGCTTCCCTTCTCAATTTGCTTCAACACATTTCTACATGGCTGTTGCTCTTTGTGTTTCTTTGTTGGGCTGTCCTTTTCAAGCATTCTTGCTTCAAGGCTCAAGCCTTCTTTCTTTCTTTCATTATCTTCTTCCCCTCTTGACTGTTTTTTCCTTCTCTTAGTTGATTCCGTCAATCTTCCTTCTCTCTCTTTCCTCCACACCGCTCACAGCCAGAGGTCAATTAGTGTGTCCTGAGACCTATTGATAAATCTTTTGTGAAACTATCGCAAATTATGTGCAGGCAGGAATTTCGCATCTATCTCTCTTTCTGGCTTCAATTCACAAGGTGAAAAATGAAAAGAAGTAAAAAGAAAAGAAAAAGAAAGGGAAAAAATGAGAAAAGAAAAATTCCAGAGAAGTAACTTCCGAAATTTGGAAGGCCTGGTCATAGGCTGGCCAGGGTCTGCCCCATTTCAGAAGTTACACTGAGAAATATGCTGGGTGAGCGTCCTAAAAATACACAAAAAAAAGCTATGGTTCCTTACGTTAGTAGAATCCTTTTTTCTTCTCTGTAGTTTGGCTCTCAATCTTTCCAGCTTTATGCAATTCATCTTCTTATTGTCTTGAGAATAAAAGGCCTAGCACAGTTTTCTATCTTATTGTGCCTGCTACTGTATCTGCTTAGATCATCACATGCGGTCAGTTTTTTAGCTAGAATCACCCTTGTTCATTAAGACATCTACCAAACATCTAAAGCATTGTGTATGCATGCCAAATTTCGGATCCCTGACCATGGAAGCAGCCATGTTAGGTGAATTGAAGATCACCAGAGCTCACATTAGATGGCAGTGGTTAGCAAGGGACTTTGTACTCTCCAATTTCTTGCAAATTGTGCCATCTATAGAAAGTAACTTAACATGTGGGAAGTTTCTAGAAGTGGTTTAACCATATCTATAGTATCGCCGCACATGAGAGTGGGCTCTTCTTAGTGCCGGCAATATTATGGCTCCGGGTTTCTCTTTGCTTCTGGGAATGCAACAAGATGATGACTGGGTCTTTCCCTTTGTTTCTGGAATGCAACAGAAACTGAGGACACATGATTTTGTATGATTGTTTGCCCGACATTTTGAGCAGATCATTATACGCTTATCTACAGTCACCACAAGGAGGGAGCAATGATGACCACTAGTCACTGCAATTCATGATGAAGATGATGGAGTGAGACTTTGAGAAAGGGTCTGATATTTTGTGAGTGGCACGCACTTAAGGTATGACTGCACTCATTCTTGTCATGTTTGTTTTGGTTTGGCCAGATCTTGGACGCAAATTGATTACCTTCAAAGTGCTATCGTGGAAGCTTTCCTGCAATCTTGTAGATATCGTTGGGGAAAGTCATGACTGCATTTATTCTCGGCCTCCGACACATATTGATTACCTTTCTATTATGCATGTGAAATTCATTATTCACAAATAGGAAAGCATCTTTTTTGTTTTGAAATGAAAACTTTATGGGCCTTGTTGGGTCACCCATCAAGCCAAGTGCACCTACAGTCACGGTGGTTTGTTCCATGAATACTTAGGTGTTCCGCACCTACCGACTTAGTGCCACTTTTGGTTGGTAACTATTTTTAATTTTACTTGTTATTGGAGGCAATTAGATATTTTTGAAGTAGATAAAAAGAAAATGTATTCCAAAATGAATATGTTCAGATTCTTGAGTTGTTTGAGTTGTTATTGATAGTTGTTAGTTATTGGTTGCATAAGATTATGAGGTTGAAATCCTTGTTATGTTGAAGCGTATTTAATTTTGGCTTTGTAAATTGTTTTGCACTTTAATGTTGCATATCAAATTAGAGTTACTGGAACAAGAGGACTATAAATCATGACAACCCCCCATGCTCAATCATTACTTTAACATTCTCAGGACGTTACAGAGGCCGGAAAGGCCATAGGAAAACCACTACGCTCATTCAGCAATGTGGCTGGAAGAGTAATTTTGGGGCTCCTCCTTGGTTGATATGTGATAATCAGAGTCCGTTACATGTCCATTACAATGCCTTTGATTTTCACACAGAAATAAGAAAGAAAAATAAGAAGAGTGCGTGAAAGAAGGTTAGTAGACCATCTGACCACACCTGAAACACACAGAATAGTTTTCCACCTTCATTCCAGTGCTCATATTAAAATTATTCTGCTCCTTAGATTTTGGAACTATGATGATTGGATACATTTTGACCCAAAATGGATGTAAAGTACCTCAGAGAAATTTATTAGTATATTTGGAAGGCACTTATATCTGTGATTATCCATCCTAGAAAAAAGGAGGGATCCTCACCTATATCTAGGTGTAAGATCCGTCCCACTTATAAGGAGTAGGTGTAAGGACCCTCTGCATCTCATAGTCTCTATTTATTTTAAGTTCATAATAACATTCTCCTCATGATTTGTGATGGGTAAAACCCTCTGCTGAGGAAACTTCTCAAAATCCAGGGCTGGACTTGGCTACCACATTGTCCTAGGCCCCTTAGTTTGGGAGTCTACCCCACCTTGAGCTTTACTATACACAAAACCATTTCTCAAAAATTTCCTGAAGTTTTAAAATGCACATAGAAACAGGGAAAACATTGTTGAATAGTGAAAGCAAAGGATGAGATTTTCCTTTAGTATTTGAAGACCCTTATCGTTGTCAACTAGACCACATCTTCCATTGTGTCTTATATAAAAAGCTGGGCTCCTAATTTGTCTCTTACATTTGCAAGTACCTTTACAAAGCATAATCTTCCTCATAACCACTAAGCCACACTTTGTATTTTGTGGATACCCCTTGCTTTCAGAAGGTATTATATGCTACAAGATTACAAATAATAAGTGTTACTATAACTTAAAAAGGAAGGGCCATATGGAAACTAATGAAAATGTGCCATCAACTACAATAGCAACCCATTTTATTCACACAAACACTTATTTATTTAGCTGCCTTAGTCACATGCCTAGACACAACATTTCAACAACACAATCTACAAATACAACATTCTGGAGCATAATTGTATAGGCCTAAACTAGCACAGTTAGCCAAGCACAAGAGATGACCATATGCATGCACACAAGTACCCAACAATTAAAAGCCAGAATTGGATCAAACACCCAATGTCCACCTGTCTTGGTCTTCCTATCTAGGAATGATCCCACACTTACCGTTTACAACGCAAATTCACTCAACAGCATATATCCATCTACACACTCTCTTTCAGGGAAAGCATGATAAAATAAATGCAAAAAATAAACATTTGCACATAAATCTTGCATCATGCATATAATTACAAAAACTCGCATAAATTTGGATGAAAATATGTGTCAAATACCATCCATGTTCCATATTAAGCTTCTAAAAATCTAGTTTCAAAAAATGCAAACCAAAAGAGATTTAAAAAATCAATAAAAAATACATTTGAAACATACTAATTTACTATGTGTTCAAATATATTTTTGTGCTAGAAAATTTAATGAAATAAATAGGTATTAAGCTAAGGTATGAAGATCATCATATATTTCAAAAAGTCATTCAAAAACAAATCTTTTTGTTAAAACCTACTTGACACATATTTGACACCTACTTGAGACAAAGTTCATGCTCAAAAGTTGAGATCAAAAGTTATTTGTATTTTTAAAAACTTACTTGAAACCTATTTTTTAAATGTGAAATTTGAAAATCAATGCACACAAGTGAAAAAATATCTTATCTTCGATAATTTAATTAAAAACATTAAATTTTCCACAATTTTATAATGGGTTTTGCTACTACTTTACGTCTACATTTACTTGCATGTAGTTTTACAAAGGTCATCAAATGTTCACTTTATCTTTCTTGCTTACACCCAATATTTCTATTTCTCTTTAAACATAAACCCAAAATCTTATTACAATCTTAAAAGCACAACAATTTCTTTGCCCCTCAACACATCCTCACCAACATCTAGCGGTGAACATGTGCCTATTTCCCTCATCTCACACAAACCCTACTCACAACAAAAAAAAATTCAATCAACAATCACTCCCAACATGCAACACCAATACATATTCCATCTCTCCACAAACCCACCCTAAGATTAAGCTTACAACTTCTCTAACCTAATCCACACAACACATAAACTAGGACAACCACCCCAAGCTCCCAATCCTCCCACTTTTTTTGCCTTTTTTTTCTTTTTTTTGGGCAAATGTAGGACCTAACGAACCATGAACCTAGATTCATTCATCATATTCATCCCTATTTCTAACTATTAAGAAACCGAAAACATAGTATCAATTTTCTACACATATATGCACCAAAAAAACTTTTGAATCTTGCACAATGAAAGTAAAGTGTAGTCTCTCTAACACAAATGAGCTAACATGAAAAACATGAAACAAAAACTTATCTTGTGAATATGAAAACACCTATTGCCAAATTCCTCAATCACTTCCCCATTTATCTACCAATGGGTCTTCATCTCCATCATCCAATCCTCCAACACCAACAACATCCTTGCATTCGCAACAACGAACCACAAACAAAAAAAAACACAACTATGTCTACACCATTCTTAAAGTTCCTTACACATCGTAGGATTGTTATCATCGTCTTTCTTCATGAGTGAAGAAACAAAGACTTAGAGGTCAACATCCACAAGCAACCTTAGTAGTAAGCTTCAAAACTCACAACTGTAATGTTCTATGGTAACCAACTAAAGTTCTTTTCAAGTCACGTTACTATATACCATTGTTTATTGGCACTCCAAGCATAGGGCAAAGACTACACAATAGTGTAAGATGTGAGCATAATTTGTTTGCTTCAATTCAACCCATGTGTGAATGATGTTGGGAATATTACATATAGATTTGATGCATGAACTTGTTCCATAAAAGTGCAAGCATTTGGATGAAGAGCTTTAGATTAAGTAAGGAAATTTTTTAGTATGAAGTTTCAACCTACCATAAAGGGCAATGTCATTACATTATGAGCAGTTGCAATTGATACATGTAAGATTTATTTATAAACAAAATAAAAAATCTATAACTATATTTCTAAATGCCTTTTTTATTTTATGAATATTTTCAAGTTTGGGCAAGGGTATAATTTGTATTTAAACTATAAGTGACTCCCCCCTAAGGCAAGGAAAAAGAAAGCATACAATGCTCTAATCTAGAAATAACAATGAGCAACTAAAGGCAACGCAAAGAGGGAGCATCAAATGTTCCAATACACCAATTGCACTATGTGAAATTTGCCATAGGAAGTACTAGTATGCTTTGATTTGAGGATTTGTAACTACCAAAGATGGTGTTCCAGACACTCACAATATCACATGTTTTGTCATTCTTCAACTAATTACTTCCTATTGAATTCCAAAATGGCAATGAAAGTGGGTTAGTGGGTCAAAAATTGAAATCTTGGCTTGGGCATATGGCAAAAATTAAAAGATTCCAAGGCTTGAGACCCCACAACATAGAATTTTGGTTTGACCCTAAGCAGACACTAAAATATTTTTTTACATATAGTTTAGAACAACCCAAAGTCTACCTTGCTTTGAGCCCCAACCAACTTATAGTCAGTTTGTCATGATGGCTTTAACCCCAAGTCACCATGTCTTGGATATTAAGCCACCTTATCCTAACCCTATGTAGCTTAAGGTACAATTGCCTAGAATTAACAAACATGATTACCTAGATAGACAAGTAGATAGGTAGCCTATGTGGATGCATAGTCAGTAAGTTGATAGGTTGGGGTAAATGTAAGCTAGAGTGAAACAATATATATGGAACTAGACAAATTTTGTATATTCTTGTGGATTATAATGTGTCTAAAATCAAATTGATTTGAAAATGTTGTGAAAAGGGACATAAGTATATATATTGTGATTTTTATGTTATATAATTAAATATAATATTTTAATTATTCAAAAATGAATGCTTTAAACTAAATGGGGACTTTGAAAATTGCCAAAACTAAAAGAAAACAATGCAATTTCTTATGACATGAATTTTGTGAAATTTTTATAACATTGTTGGGTTTTTAAGCATGTATGTATTTATTTACTTACATACATAGCAATTTGATCATATGTTATTTGGGGGTTTGGACAAGGTGTCCTAGGGCCCACAACACATATGGTGCCTTGGGGTTAAGGCCACCATTAACAAATGACCATAAGCTACTTGGGGGGCCCAAGATAGGGTGGACCCTAGGTTGTCTAGGACCCTAAACAAGAGAACTATTTAGTGTTTGCCCAAGGGCCAAACCAAGATTTGATGTCCTAAGGTTTGAAGACATGAAATTTTTTAATGTTTGCTTTAGGCCTAAGCCAAGATTCTAATTTTTAACCCTTCAACTCTCATGACCTTTTTGGAATTGGGTACCCTCCACCTTTTCAATTTGTTTTCCCAATTCATGTCCTCTTTGATGAGTTTATTACTTGCTTATAGCCATGTTTTCAATTGTTAGTTTTATGTGGAATTTGTAGCTATGTTTTGCTTTCGAAATAAATGGTATATAAATGCAGTAGTTATGATGATTAAGGGCCCAAGGTGAGTTGGAGGAATACATGGTCATGGTTAGATGATTTATGTTACTACTCCACACTTTGTAAGCATTAAACAAAGACCATTGATGGAAAAAACTTAGCTAGTATCTTCTAGAGCCATCAAAAACCATTGTGACAAAAGTTATGAATCTACTTAACATTTCAAGAAAAGGAATTGGAACAAGACCTTAAGTAAATTATGTGTTAGCTATTAGTTATTGCTGAAGTGTTATTATTATTGTTAGTTTGCTATATAGGCATGTGCCTAGTGTTAACATCAGTATCAAGAAGCTTACTAGGTTGACATCATTTGATGCAATACCAGTTTTACCTAGTTCTAGCTTGGCCGAGACTCAAGATTTGAGGTGATATTGATTTTGTATTGGTTTTATACTAGTGAAACACAAGCAAACTCCATTTAAAAAAACACTTAGCAAGGGGGAAAAGAAGGAACAAAGAACGGAGACCCAAGTCTAAGCCCAAAGAATAAACACAAAGTGTGTAAAAAAGGCACTAGAACAATCATGTTCCAAAGCCCCCACCAATCACAAGAAACATATAAAAAGAAAAAGGGATGGAAAACTTGAAAGGGCAGAAAGCTTAAAAAAACCTTTGCCTGCAGTGATAATGTGCTTCAAAATAGAGGTGGCTTGAGCTCTTTGCAAAACTACTAACACCCTTAGAAAAGATTAAAAAATTCTATTTATAAAAAACACACAAAATAGCAAGAGGAGGGCTAGTGGAGCCCTTTGCTATCCATGCCATGTTAACACATTGATGAAAAAAATTGTCTATTTGTTGGTGCATGCAACCAAAAACCTTTATAACAAGGGGGAAAAACATGTCTTCTAGGTGTTAATCATGATAAAGTACTTCCTTTGTTTGAGCTAACATCATCGTGGCCACTTCACAAAATGAAGCAACCCACAAAACCAAATATGTTCAAATGGGATTGGTAATGAGAACATTAGCCAAAGGTGCAAATGCCATTAATCAATAACACGATGTCAACCAATTGATGAAAAGACTGAAAGGAAGGTGATGGAAGGACATGAGTTATTCATGTAAGATATGAAATATCACGTCTCTCACAATGAAAGCAAAAACATCCCAAATGGCATCATGGGATTAAATCTATTCCCCACCTAAACCCTACAAGGCAAACATCCAAGGTGTCTTGCAAAAAGGAAGAAATAAAACAAGAAAATGCAAATGGGACACCCAAAACCCTAATATTATTCAAAAAGCAACAAAAATCAATCAAAGGAAAGAAACCAAAAGATAAACAAAAAGGCGACCAAGTTGAGCACTTGCGAAGTTAGACCACTGGCCCCATAATAGCCAACTAAAAAACAAAATGGTCAAAAGCAAAAGGAACGATAGAAGCAGGGTCAATGATGTGAATGCCATCAATAAAGGAAAGGAGAATACAAAAAAAAAGAAAAAACCCTTGCAAAATAACAATTACAATTCATGGTTTTCTTAACTAGGTTTTTAAGTCCCAAAACAACAAGCATAAAAAATACCACCTTATAAATTTGGAACTACCAACATGACTGGGTAGTTTATTTAGACCTTATCATTTTGACTAATAAAGTATTTGACTATTTGACTAAGTAAACAATGGACCATTTGATTAGGTCAAATTTGTATTTAAATTAAAATCATTTATGGACGATTATTCTTAAAATTAATAGATAGGTAGGTAATAAATAGGTCTAGGTAGGTTGAAAAATGTATTTAGTTAGATAAGTGTTAACCTAACTTAGGATACCTAACAAATAACCTCATTTCACCTCATTGAATTACATTAGTTTGCTTTATTTACATTAACTTTCTAAATATGCATATAGGTTGCAAGTATAATGAATTGAACCCCAAACCTCCAAAATGATCAACCAAGTCCTTACCAATGGATTACACCATGAAAAATGTTTAATTTTTGTCAAGGTTTTTACACATCACCAGATATAATGGCTAAACTTAAGCAACACCTATAGGTTAAATTTAGTTTAAACCTAATGATTAAATCAAGTGGTTAAACATAATGGTTAAACCTTGACTAAACTTAATGATTAAATTTAATGGCTAAATATAATGACTAAATCATGGTTAAACATAAAGACTAAAGCTAATGGCTAAATTTAGTGGCTAAACATAATGATTAATTATAATTTAATTTAATAATTAAACATAATGATTAAACTTTGGTTAAACACAATGATTAAACTTAGGCCAAATCTAATGGCTAAACCTAGTGGCTAAACTTAATTAAAACTAGTGGCCAAATTTAATGGTGTAACTTAAGTTAAACCTAATGACCAAATCTAAATGGTTAAATTAAAATTAAAGGTCAAAGCAAAATAAAAATATATATAAAATAAACGTCTCCAATTAAACCATTTATCACATATATAATTACAAAAATATATATATCAAATTAAATGAAAATACATGTCAAGCAACATTCATTTGTTGCATTAAGTTTGTGTGTAGTTATGTTAATAGGAGCCAAAAGTAGTTGTAACCATTGTTTAATAATGTGTTTTTTACACCAAAGATTTTTTTTTTAAGTGTTTTTTAAACTTGAAAATAAATAAATTTTTTTGCACATTATCAAATTCAATATCTTATTCTATAAATGTTAAAAATATGAAATTATTTCATTAACATTTGAACCTTCAAAAGTAATGTAAAAAGACTTGTAAAAAGACTTGAAAAACTTTGAAAATGATATATTTTTGGCAAATTTTTAACACAAACCTTAACAAAAAAATACAAATAAAATTTGAAAAATTTTTAAAATATTTTTTTGAAGAATTTTTTTGTGAATATTTTAAGAATATTCCCCAAAAAGTAATCACCTAAAGGGGGTGCTAGTGGCTCCTATTAGCTTATTTGCACCCGTTTATAGAAATATAATTCCCAAAACGTAGAAAATAAGCATTGAACTTAAAAAGTAGATGAAAAGTAGATGTAAAAATAATTGGCTTATAAGTGTTCAAACCTATTTTTTCATTAAAAATTTAAGCAAATACATATGTACTAATTTATGATATGAAGGTCATTTATTTTAACAAGACATCAATTTTTTTGTTTTTTTCTTTATTAAACCTTACTTGACACCTATTTGAAGCAAAGAGGCCACACTCAAAAGTAAACATCAAAAGCTATTTATATTTTTTAAAACCTACTTTAAACCTACTTTTACAAGTTGGAATTTGAAAATTAATGCACATTAATGTAAAAACATTTTATGTTTTATCATTCAAGCAAAAACCCTAAATGTTTCACAATTTTATGCTATAGTTTTGACAAGGTAAAAAAGTTCACTTTATCTTGTTTACACCCCTAAACCTAATGGCCAAATCTAGTAGTAAACATAATGGTTACATTTAATGCCTAAACTTCATGGGTTCAATTTAAGCTAAAATTAATGGCTAAAATTTGATTAAACTTTGGGTAAACCTAATGGCTACACTTAGTGTCTAAACTTAAGTAAGTAAGTGGGTAGGTAAGAAGGTGGATAGGTAAGTAAATAAGTTTTATGAAAGTGAAAAAATTCAAATAGGTAGATACGTAAATAAGTAGGTAGTTAAATAGTTAGGTAAATAGGTGGGTGAATAAGTAGGAGATAAATACATAAAGTAGCAAACTATGTCATATTTGACTAAAAAACATTAGCCATTTTGACTAAATGTTCCATTTGATTAAAAACCATCGGCTATTTTTACTAAAGTTGTACAATTTGACTAGATGTATCTAAACAAAGAAATCATTGTAATCAAGATGTATTTAGTCAAAGAAATCATTATAGTCAAAATGTACATGTCTATTAGTCAAAAATGATAAATTACGCAACTTGAACCTTTTTAAAAACCATGACTTGTAGTAATGATGTCACGAGCATGAAAAACTACAAGAACAGAAACTAACCCAAAGACATAACAAGGAAAACAAATCACAAAAAATGCAAGCTTAAATGTAATCCAAGACTAGAAACACAAAGATGTAAGGCAAGAACACAATATATGATAGAAAGTGATTCAAACAAAACTTTATTTTGATGGCTTATGAAAACAAAGGTTATGACAGGAATGTGCACCCAAAATTAATGTTGAATAGATTAAAAGTAATGAGAGGTCCTACCCCTATTTATACCCCATTGGGAACCTAGCTCAAGGAAGTTTCCATGGAGGCTTCCATGTGTGCACCGACCAAGGAAGCTTCTTAACTAATAGTGAATTAAAAATCAATTAAAACTTAAGTAAGCATTAACTTAAATTATACCGCATTGGGACTTAATTCAATGAAGTTTCCATAAAGGCTTCCATGTGTGCACCGACCAAAGAAGTTTCTTAAGGAGCCTTTTAAGTAATAGTTAACTAAAAATCAACTAAAACTTAAGTAAAGGTTAACTCAAAGTTAATTCAAACTTAACTAGGATTTAAATAAGAACTGACCAAGAGTTAACTAAGATTTAACTGAAATTTAAATAAGAGTTGACCAAAAGTTGACTAAGATTTAATTAGGACTTAAATAAGAGTTGATTAAAATTTAATTGGGATTTAAATAAGAGTTGACCAAAAGTTGATTAATATTTAACTGGAACTTAAATAAGAGTTGACCAAGGGTCGACTAAGATTTAACTGGGATTTAAATAAGAGTTAACCAAAGGTCGATTAATATTTAACTAGGATTTAATTAAAACTTGACTAAAAGTTAACCAAAAATGAATTGTGAGTTAACTGAAAGTTAATGACAATGCAAATAATGATGTAAGTGATAATGTAGGTGACTATCTTGATGCCAATGCTGATGCAAGCAACAGATGATGGTGCTGTTTGTTACATCACCTCCCCCAGTGGCCTTGGGCTTGTTCAAATACCACATGTGAAAGTCTTTCATTTTTTCCATGGCATTTGATAAGTTTTTGACTAGTTCCCATGTACCTCCACTAATGTCATAACCTTGTTAATGAACTAAATATTGTAACAAACAATGTGATATCCTTGGATTTAGGATTTCCTTAACCTCATATTTTTGTTCATCATTAATTACAATTGGTGGAGGTGGTTCGTGTGTTCTCCCTAGAATGGTAGAAACATGGTAGGGTTCCAATAATGAAACATGAAACACGGGGTGAATCTTCATGGAATCTAAAAGCTTGAGTTAGAATGCCATTGTGTTGATTTGTTTCATGATGGTAATCGGCCAAGTTTTTAATAGTACAATTTTTTTTACGATCAAATTGTCTTAATGTTTTGTTGTTGAAGCCAAATTTGATTCTACCTTGAAATTTGGTTGGTCTTTACAATGTTCACCGACATTTTCCTAGTATTGCTTTCGAGTTTCTTGAAGGCTAGATACAAGTTGTGCCCGAATGTCTACTAACCACACAACTCAATCTTTAGTTACAGGATTCATGACATTGTTTACACCTTGGATGTCAAACTTGGGATGCAAACCATGATTGGCAAATAATGGTGTTTGTTGCGTTGTTGAATGCATAATGTTGTTGTAAGAAAACTTTGCCACAAACAAGACATTCGACCAATTATCTTGGCGACACTACTACAAAATTTGGGTGTAGTTCATTAGTCCCCATTCATTAAACTTGTGAATTAATTACTTCCCCACAAGATCCCATTCACTACAACTAATGAAGACATTCAAACTCTAATAAAATCACTTGGCATACAAGGACATTTTTTGTTGTAGTGTGATAATTAGTCATACATTATAGGTATTATTCCAGGTCTTGATTGACCTATTCCATTTGCCCATTTGTCTCAGGATGGAAGGCTAATGATAACTTCACCTTCACACCTAATATCTCAAAATGCCATTTCTAAAACTTGGATACAAATTGAGGTCCATGATCAAAAATGATGTATTCAAGAAGTTCATGATGACAAAAAACATGATCAAGGAATAATTTAGCTATTTTTTCACCAATTATTGATTTGTTGCAAGGAATAAAATGAGCAATTTTCATGAAACAATCCACCACCACTAGAATGGAATCAAATGAATTAGATCATGGAAAATCCATGATGAAATCCATGGAAATTGAAGACCATGGTGAAGCAAAGATTAATAATGGTTAAAGAAGTCCATGAGGGCGATGACGAAAATTCTTTGCATGAGCACAAACATCACATGAACCCAAAAATTCCTTCATGAACTTCTAAAGTTACAACCACCAATAGTCATGAGACATTAACTCCATGGTCTTGTTGAATCCAAAATGGCTAGCAACCAATGTGTCATGTTTGGCCTTGAGAATTTGAAGTTGCGTAAGGTGTTTTGGTACATATAACAATTCTTCGTGATATAGCAGACCATCACGAAACTCAAATTTGTCAAAGTCGCTAGGAGGGTTCTTTCGATGACTTTTGACAACAATAGTAAGAGAATCATTAATTAAATCTTCACAAATGCGTTGAAGGAAGGTCTTATCTTTAGGAATTATTAATAATGCTTAAAGTTGAAGGTTTTCAGGGTTTGAAAATGGTGTCACATTGTTGATTATAAGCAACATCCCCCTCCTTAGGCACGAGGTACGAACAATGGGATAACACATCTTTTTGTCACCTTAAACTGTAGGTAATCACAAACTAAAATTAAGACAAGGATAATGCCCATTGAGTTTGATGTCAATTCAACACATAAACCATCATGAAATATTAAAAATTCTTGTGATTAGAGTACACAATGATTTCATGTTGAGTTCCTTCAAGTAGATGATACCATTCTTTAAAGGCATCCACGATGGCCAAAAGGTCTTTGTCATGAATCTCATAGTTAATATTGGCAAGATAAAACTTATAAGAACAAAAACCAACCGGATGAAAAAAATTATCTTTTCTGGGTTGTGAGAGTACGACACGTAATGCATAATCATAGGTGTTTATCTTTAAGACAAAAGGGTTGGAAGGGTTTACATGAATCAAAAATGGGGTAGTCGTGAAAAAGGCTTACAAAGATTGAAAGGCATTTTCAGCTTCAATTCCCCAGGAAAAATGTTGATCTTTCTTAGTTAGACGAATGAGATGGGTCGCTATCGTGAAATAGTATGCAATGAATCGCAGATAGAAATTGGCGAACCCAAGAAAACATTGAACATCTCGGACAAAAGTTGGGGTTGCACATCCACAATGGTTTGAACCTTATGAGGGTCCATGTGAATACCATCTCTAGAAATAATATAACCCAAGAATTCCACCTCAGATTAATGGAATCCACACTTTTCCAATTTGACATAAATACCAACTTTTCGAAACTTTTCCAGAACAAGACGTACATGGCGTTCATGGTCTGCCATGTTCTTTGAGAAAATGAGGATGTTATTGATGTAACAAACCATAAAATCATCCAAATACTCACAAAAGACA
>Ga0116231_10008930_pt1 | contig 17294 bp, 9 predicted proteins | sample S1TSphgellanicum_2_FD_89695 | JGI IMG/M metagenome (GOLD analysis project Ga0116231, IMG submission 89695) | Host-associated microbial communities from peat moss isolated from Minnesota, USA - S1T2_Fd - Sphagnum magellanicum MG | ecosystem: Host-associated > Plants > Peat moss > Unclassified...
ATAATTGAAATATAAAAAGATAGTTTTATGGTTTTTTTTTTAAAAGTTTTTTTTTAAAAAAAAAAAAAAAATTGGTTTGGTTTGGTTTTTTTTTTTTTTTTTTGTTTTCGTTTTTTTTTTTGTTTTTTTAAATTTTGGATCACATATGGTATCAAGATTAAATAATAATAATAATAATTTAAAAGATCTCATTGATTATCAATTTTGCTGTCAAAAGTAAAACCCTTAGTTATGATCAATTTACTTGGTTTACTTTAAGAATATGACCGACCACCTGGTATGCATAAGGGTTGGTTCTCAAATATCTGGTTTGAAAACCGCCTCTTATGTTGCCTAGGTAAGGCAGGTTTTCTGAGTTTCTTTTTTAATATTTTTTAATTAAAAAAATACATATGATTATGTATAATATTAAAAAGGTAATAATTACTATTAATGAAATTTTAATTAATTACTTCAATATTAATTACTAATTATTAATTAGTTGATAATTAATGGTGGATATTTATGTTACCAAATTATTGATTACTATTTATTTAATATTTTTAATTATTTATTCAAATAATCATCAAAAAAATTAATCACATATAAATCATAAGTTAGTTATTTCATTATTAATTATTTGATAATGGCTAATTTATAAATAATCTGACATTAAATGTTATTTATTCACAATTTTAAATTTTGCCAAACTTTAAAACGATTTAATTTTTCCATATTTTAAATTTGCCAAAACTTAAACCACTTTTAATTGTGTCGAGGTTTAACTAACTTTTAATTTAACCAATGTTTTGTCAAAATTTAACCAAATGTTTGTACAATCAATGTTCATAATGAAAAAAATGGGTGTTTTGCAATTGGCCTTGTAACTCAATTTTTGAATTACAAAAGAACTTGCAACTCACTGTATTTATACACCATGAGTGTTAACAAACAAGTTGCATGAGTTACAAACTTGTAATTCATTGTACATATGATGCAACTCACTACAATTCAATTGCAATTCTATCAAAACAATTCATTTTCAACTACTATGCAACTCCATTATAATTACACCCATGATGTCATGTTAACATCATCAATTGTCATCCATCTATTAAAATTTAACAGGTGGCACTATGAAATTTTTTAGACATAAAAATTATTATTTTTCAAAATATTGATCTCCATCATCCATTATGATTATTTATGATGGTTCAAAATTGTGACATATGGCACAATAATTTTTTTGCCACATGGCATATTAATTGTGTATATATATATGTCATGCATAACCAAAAATAGGTAGAAAGATAAGACCTACTTACTTACCTAGGTATAAGATGTATGAGTGAATTAAAGAATAACCATGAAATTTTATTTTTTGCCTTTAAGTTAAGCTTTTTTGAGCTCAACCCAAAATGGCAAATATATTTGAATGTGAAAACATAAAGGAACAAACCTTTTTTATATAGTTTGTAACATGGGATTCAAAGAGAAGACATATGGGTTAAATCTTTTAATTGTTTATTAGTTACAAATTGAGTTGTAATTGAGTTGCAATTATAAGACTTAAACACTCAAAGCAAACCTAATCCAAGGGGAAGGCTTGATTCTTTAGTGTGCATACAAAACTTGAACCCTCCTATTGATGCATTTGGTGCATTAAAATTGTCAAAAATAAAATAGAATTAAGAAAATTATGGCGCCCCAAAGTAAAAGGGGTAAAAAACAAACCATCAAATGTTACAAAGGTCGATTTTTGAACACCCAAAAATTCCTTGTATGTTCTATTGTTATTAAAGTTCGAAGATGATTTGTAAAACTTCAAGTGGAATTCTTATAACATTTTAAATTGTTTAAAATGAATAATAATTAAGAAATTCATGAGGTTTGAAAATAAGAGGGGTCCAAAGATAAATAAATAAATTTGTAACTTGGAAAGTTTATTTCATTTCTCATTAAATTTTCATTACTCTTTTTCATTTGCATTTTAAAGATGATTTCTAGAGCTTAAAATAGTAGTCCCATAACATTTTTAATTACTCAAAATGAAACACATATGATGAAGATATAAATAATTGATGAATATGTATCATCATTAAGTTATAAATAGTTGTATTATAATCATAACATAATTGAACAATAATATTTTAGTATGGTGCACTAGTGGTTATACCAATTGTATCAATGGGAATCATAATTAAAAACTAGTTGCAAATGTATCCCATAATGGGTGGTGAAAATGTGAACATGTGGCATGATTGCATGTATGTACATTGTACATTAGTTGCAACATAATTGTTGTTTTAATGACACATTTACAATAGTTTTAAAGTAGTTGCCACATGTAATTACAATGGAATTCTTTAAAAAATCAAACATGGTTGATTACATAGGTATGTGTGATGTGTATAAATTATCATATAAAAGACTTGTTTTCAACTTACTTGCAATTATAGTACAATCAATTAGTTTTCTAACATGACAATTCATTTATTAATACATTATATTTCTAAGGGGATAATTGTTCAACAATTGTAATACCTAAGGGATAATTGCACAAATTTTGTATATGTGTTATTTTTAAAGTTTTAGTTGTAAGGTAGTGTGGTTTCAATAAACACAATTTCTCATAATGGTTTAACCAAGGTTTAAGTAACTTTTTGTTTAACTAATGTTCATTCAAATTTAAACCAAATGTTAATTTAATAAATGTTTAGTCAAGGTTTAACCAACTTTTTGTTTAGCCAATGTTTAGCCAAGGTTTAACCAACTTTTTGTTTAACTAATGTTTAACCAACTTTTTGTTTACTAATGTTTAACCAATGTGCAGCCAAGTTTTAGTTTAAACAATGTTTAACCAAGTTTTAAGTTAGCCAATGTGTAACCTAGTTGTAGTTTAGTTAATGTTTAGGTGATGTTTAGACAAGTTTTAATTTAGCTAATTTGTGTAGCCAAAATTTTGTTTTAGTTAATGTGCATCCCAATTTTAGTTTAGGTAATGTGTAACCAAATTTTAATTTTTAAAATGTTTAGCCAATATATAACTAAGTTTTATTTTAACCAAGTTTAACCAACCTTTAACCAATTTTAATTTAGCCAATGCTTAGCCAACCTTTAGCCAATGTTTGGCCTTGACCTTTAGCCACATTTTAATTTAGCGAATGTTTAATCAACCTTTAGCTAAATTTTAATTTAACTATTGTTTACCCAAGGTTTGGTTTAGGTTTAGGCATAAATGCCATGTGGGCCTAACCTAGGTGTGAAATAGGTTATTTTACTTAATAGGTTAAGTTAATTAGTAGATAGTAACTTGAGTTAATAGGTAGTAGGTTAAGTGGGTATGTGATATCTAAGTAGGTAGGTATGTATGTAAGTACGCCTAGGTAGGTAGATTTGTTCTTTGGAGGATCTTAATTTAATTTGGGATTAAAGAATTTATTATGCACATATAGTTATATAGTTTGCAACATAGGAAAAAAAGGATATGGAATATTTATTTAATTGCAAATTAATTTGCAACTACATTGCAATCAAAAAATTTATCACATAGTTTTTGTCTTTCATTTCAATCTTGTAAACTATATAAAGAGGTGCATTTGAAACCTTGAAAATCCACAAACAACATTAAAAATAACATGTCATTTGGGATGAGTCAATAAAAAGGCTTGACCTTAAAGGCTAAACATAAAATAAATTATCTACTTACTCCCTACCCATCAATGTATTTACCTACCTATTTACTTACAGATTTACTTATGTATTTGATTACTTATTTACCTACCTACCCACCCGCCTACATACCTACTTACATGAATTGAATATTTATTTATTTATAATGCCACATGTTGTGCATTACTAGATTGGCACCCAACACTATCAAAACTACCAAAGCCACACACATGAAAACATGCACACAAATCACCCCCCCAACTAGTGTAAAGGTCTTCTTACACTAAATAGACAAATCTATGATAAAATAGGACATAATGTGCTAAGGTAATCCATGAAAAGAGTTTGGTTCCATATATTATGAGATTAATAAGCCATGTGTAGTGTGAGCCCCATCATTAATCATTTAGTTGCAATCTTTTTATGTTTGGCCAAATTGCACAACCTTCCTTCAAATATCACCCATTATCCTAATCAAGAACATGCATCTATCTAGGTAATAAGGCTTAACATGATTGAACAAATCACATTTCTATTTGGTATATCATGGACACACCCAATATCTATTTGGAACTTCCATACGAGGTGGTGTCAAACATCCTTTATGCTATCCTTTAAAACAACAATCACAAACCAACATGGTTGATACACCTCGTGATTCTTCACATAACATACATTGTAAACATGTTCAAACTATGGCCAATTATGGATCCACCTGGCCATTCACATGTGAAAGGTGACATGCTATATAATTTTGTTCATGATCTTTCCATACTCAATTGTTTCAACCTTCCAACAACAAAACCCCGAAAGGTAAAACCTTCTTCACAAGAAAAATGACATGTATAATTGTCACATCCAATGTGATAGGTGTTGTTTGCCACAAATAACTATAATCCTCAATTTCAAACCTCTAAACCTTGGGTCAATATCCACCTTCATGGACAATGGCATATTGTAATGTATCTTGATGTTGTGTAATGGCTAAGTTTTCCATTACTATGGGCATGACTCTTTTGAACAAGGTTGCACATTATTGACAAAATGAGCCTACACATCATTAGAAAAAATTCTTAGATTTATGACTCCATATACGATTGATCTTTTGTAGTCATACCATACATTATATGACTAATGGCCTTTAGTTGTAATGAACAAGTAGCAAAGGACAAGTGGTCATTAAATGTTCAATGTAACATTTTTCATCCTATAGTCATTAAGGACAAATCATAAAAGACAAGCCATATATAATGTTGAGGTGTCATATAATGAATGAATAAAATATGATTGATAAACGTTAAACCAATTGATTACTCAAATTTATACCTACATTAAAATAGTTTTTCTAGATTATTATAAAATAAAAAAATTTAATTGGTAGGTAGGTAGGTAGTAACTTAACCTACTTAACTTATGTAATGTATGTAACCTACCTACTTGACTACTACTTACCTTACTTCTTTAGGAATGCACATAAGTTGTAAGTATTAGGAATTAAACCTTTCACTTTCACAATGATAAACCAAGTCGTTACCAATGGACTATAACATCAAAAGGTGTTCGATTTTGGTCAAGTTCTTTATTTCACATGTTTATTTCATTTTAGTACAAGACTATGAGGTAGATAACAGGTTGTAAGATGATGGGTAGGAGGTAGGTAGGTTATAGGATATAAGAAATAAAATGAAGGTAAGTAAATATGTAGGTGGGTGAATGGGTAGGTAAATAAGTGGGTGGGTGCGTGGGTACGTAGGTGGGTGACTCATGTGTGGGTGGGTTGGCATTTAGGCATGGGTAAGTGGGTAGGTGGGTAGGTGGGTATGTGGGTGGCTAGGTCACATGTAGGTAAGTAAGGGGGTGGGTGTGTGCATGAGAAGGTAGATAGGTTTAAGTAAATATAGGTGGGTGGGGTGGGTGGATGGTGGGTAGGTATGGAAATGGGTGGGTTGGTGGTGGGTAAATAGGTAGGTGGATGGGTAGGTAAATAGGTAGGTATGTAGGTAATGGGGGGCATGGTTGTTTATGTTCATATCAAATGACTTGTAGTCATTTTTTAATCATTATAACGACAATTGGAGATCCACAAACAATCATGTATGCAATATAAATGAAATAAAAATGATGAAAATTAACACCTTCCATCTTGTTACCACTTCATCATCTATTAATCACATGCCCCACTAATATATGACTATGATTTTTTACACATAGGATTCAAAGTAATGGTTTATGATTAAAATCATATATATAGTCATTTAAGACTTGTAAACGTAGATTTCTTGTTGCAAAGGGCATAATTCCTTCTATTGCATTGGGATCATCCAAATTAACCACATGGACCACATCCATACGAATGGGTGTCAATAATGGGGTTCATGTCCCAAGGGTGAAAACACATTACATGTAGACAATTTTAAGGAAAACTGGGACGACATATAATATAAAAAATAGTAACATGTAAGATTTCACTCACTTTGAATTTTTTTAGAAATCACATGTAGTTTGAGCTTCAAATAAAATAAGTAATTTAACTCATCAATATGCAATTGATTGGTAGTTGTATCATTATCTAAAAATAAACCAATAATTTTATAAACATTGATTTAGATATCCTATTTTATAGCAAAATACCATTTTTTAAAATTAATTTTGAAAATCCATTTTAAAATTTAAAATGATAAAAACAACATTTAGCCCATCTACATCTTCAATGGAAGAACATTTTACAACTTCAAAAGATCAAACATTTCATCATTATAACATCATAATGTATTAAAAAATGTTTTTAAAACATTTAATATGAACTTCACAACTTGAAAACATTACAACAAAAGGTGTCCCTATATGCCAAGTGATTTCATTGGATTTTGAGTGAATTCATTGGTTGTAGTGAACAAAGGACTAGTGAACACCACCCACATTTTGTAGTAGTAAAAGAAATTGAAAATTTTATTAAAAAAAATTCTTCTTCATGATTGTTTTTTTACATGTGCACAATTTCATGGATAAACTACCATTAAATTTAGTCTTTCATAGTTCTTTTGTACAATTGCAGCATTGTGACAAGGTTGTTGCAAAGTGAAAATGTACTCCGATTATTAATTAATTTGTTCATATTTGCTCCAATTTCATGATACAATGATATATTGGGATGTAAACCACCATTAATTGAAAATTTTATTTTCAAATAATTGTTCAAACATCCACCATGGTATATCAAAGTTCCATAGGTATCAAAAACTATCAAATTGTGATAATTTTTTGTTTACATCATAATGTGTTTTCACCATAAAAAAAAGGGGAGGCGGGGGATGATGCAAGGGACATTTGTTTACTAAATTGATATCCCATGGCCAACCGTGTACTTGTATGTCCCAATCACATGTATGTTCCTTTTGTAATCCATATTTTCAAAAACCTTTCCTCATTGTTTGTACCATTATTTTAACGAACCCATCAACTTTAGGACGATCACAAGAAATAGTCTTATGGTCAATCAAAATCAATTCACACAACTCTTGAATTTTTTTTCAAAATTCCCTACCTTAATCCATGAGTACCTGTAAAGCACCACATTTATTTAAAATTTGGTCTAAAAATGCATAAGCAACCCCTTCATTACTTTTGATATTTTAAAGTGGTGACAACTCAATTCATTTGAAAAAATGTTTAATCATGACCAACACATATTGGTTATGAAAAACAATTAAATTTAATGGCCCAATAAAATCCAAGTTCCATTGGTATTCAAACCCCAATGATTGGTAGGTGTTGCAAATGAGAGACATGTGCATTAAATGATGCACAAACCCAGACACACACTGTGCATCATGAAAAAAATTGTTGAACTTACAACTACATGCTTTTCCACACATTTATAACAACACACTTTTATTTCATATGATTTTGTCATAGTAGAGCTTTCATATGATTTAAAGTCAACTTCCACATTGCAAAAAAAAATGTTTTTTCAAAATTAATCATTCTTATATATCCAAAATAATTCATGATTTACAATAATGTGCCATGATATTGTCATATTAGTAGTGAAATTCTTTAAATAACATCCCACAATAAGTATTAAGGCTTTTCACATTTCAATTTCATATTTTCCTAAAGATCCATTAAAAAATATTTAAGAATTATTTGATGATGAAATTGAGACTAGGATAAAATATTGTAATACCTTTACCATTTCGGCAATAGATTGCCAAATAAAGAATTAAATTTTAAATCATAACTTCAGCACTTGGTTTTTAAGATTTAAAATTTTGGGAGGTAATGGTTATACAAAATAATAAATAAACTACTATTATTGTTATGGATTAGTTCAGTATGTCTAAACTGCCTCAATGGGTCCATTATTCCTGTAAATCCTCTATCTTAGGGCTTTACCTTACACTTAAATATTCTGTAGATTGGTTCTAAGGCTCTCATGCACTCAAAAAATTAGGTCACCACGGCCAATTTCATCAATTCCTACCCACCCTCTCTAGCTTATGACCAGTCTTGGGCGGTCATTAGAAATGGCTTAAAATAACTGGAGGTTATCAAGGAAGTTATTAAAGGTGCATAACATGGTTCTCAAATACTATGAAAATCACGGGTTGTGGTATACAACCATGGTTCTCAAATATTTAAGAACCGATCAAATAACCTTCTATAAAACTGTCAATTTCTTTACCGGTAATATATGAAAATCCACCAGTTCTTGAATTTCTCCTCGGCAAACCACAGGACATGCTTTTTGAAAAATGAAATCAAAATTATTAATTTTTCCTCTGATATCCGGTGTTATACCCACCGGTTATCACAAGAGTTTATTTATTTATTTTTGGCCAGAAAAGGGAAGTGAATGCTTTACTTCAAGGTAATGCCATTGGAGTGGGGCATTGCTGAAATAATTAATTGGCCCTTGGGCTCAGTTTCGGGCAGTCACTTGTTTTGGGAACACCCCTTTGCTTGGAGATACGCTAACCTAACCATGCTAGGTTAAGAGCTATATGAGGACCTTTAGGCTAGAAATCACACTTTACGGGATGCATTCCGTCTTCTAATTCGTCATTCGGGCTTGGCCTGGAATGCCTCTTAGTTTGTCACTAGGTCATGGCCAAGCCCTAGTGACAAACTATCGGCTCCACTACCCTAATGGTAAACTAACTAGGGGTCAGAAAAAGCCCCTTATAACTCTAGTGACGAATTAAAAACGCAGAATGCGTGCGCTAAGGCGGGTTCTCTAAGTACATAAAAGAATTGAACTTAAAAACAAATTCGTACCTTAAAAAAACAATTATGATTCCCAGAATCATTACAGAAGCAGAACCTTCCATTTAGGGGTACGGAAGGCAGGCGGGCGGGCAGGGACCATTTATTCTCAAAGCGCCGGCCCTAACTTATTCCGCCGCGTAAAAGTACGTACCCGTCCATTTTAATTGCGCCATAATCCTCTCCTATAATAAACGTGGAATTGTTTTGTTTAATATTTTAAAACAAGAAGTCAGGCGTTGAAGTCGTTTCCGATAGATTAATTGTTTTTTTTATAAAAAAAATTCCCGTCAGTGCAGACCGCTACCACAGAGAACAAAAACGGGCAGCTGCTGCTAAGTTATTTGTTTGTTATTTCTCTCGGTTCCTTCCTTTGCCTGCCTGACAGTAAATGTTTTTTTTTTTTTTTTGCTTGGGTCAATTTTGTGACGTAGCCAAAGTGGTGATCATCTACAGGAAGCTTTAGCCAAATTTGGCTACAAGCTAAATATGAAAACAGAAAAAAAAAATCCTTCTATACTTTTGGCTACCTACTTGAATGATATACAGAAATCTGGTGATTGTTCTTAAATTTTGATGAATTTTCAGCTATTGAGAACTTCAAAAAGCTCTTGATTTTTACCTCTTTTGATTTTCAATTTTGATTATTGGTGTATATATATAGGCAGAAAAAACAAGGTTGGATAGGTTTTCTTTTTTTTGGGGGTCAATTTTGTGATGTAGCTGAAGTGGTGATCATCCACAAGAAGATTTAACCAAATTTGGCTACAAGATACGCGGACAAGTAATTCGGGCACGCGGACAGGGACCAAGGAACGCGACAACGGAACTAGAGGAGCGTCTGTCAGTCATTGCGAAGGACCTTTGGATTTAGAGCTGACAGAGTTCTGTTCTTACCCACGCGCAAGGATTTGGTTTTTCCACGTTCGCTTCTTCGCACGCTCGCTCGCTGCTCTGCTTTGCTCTGCTTGGCTTGGCTTGGATTGATTTTGCTGTTGCTGTTGCTGTGCTTACTTTGTTTCTTTTTTTTCTGCTATTTTGCATCTCTCCTTTCTGTGCATGCTTGCCCATCTAGCTCTCTTCTTCTGTCTGTACCATATCTGTGTAGTCGACTGTCTGTCTGTGTGCAGTTTGTAGATAAAAAACTTGCAAATCCAATTTGGGTTTGCACAAGTTGTGTACCATTTGTGTAAAGAGAAAAAAATTGTTGTGTTTTTATTGGGTTTCGTTCTTTATTTGTTTTTTGTGTGCATTGCGATTGACGGATTAAGTATTGAAGAACAACAACAACAAGAAAAAAGAGAAGGAGCAAAAGAGGGAGGAGCAGGAGAGGGAAAGAAAGTTGTGTGTAAAGCTTTCAGGAGGAGAGAGAAAGAGTTGGGGCACCGGGGGGGGGGGCGGGGGGGAAGTTTTGGTCGTGGTGATGCCGTATCAGCTGATGCAAGGAGCACAAGGACAGCTGATCTGCGGCGGATGTCGCACGTTGTTGGTGTATCCACAAGGAGCCAGTAATGTGCGATGTGCGCTGTGCAGCTCGGTGACAACGGTGCCACCACACGGGGCCGCAGAGATGGCACAGTTGGTATGTGCGGGATGTCGGACTTTGTTGATGTACATGCGAGGAGCCACTAGTGTGCAGTGCTCCTGTTGTCACACGGTGAATCTGGCGATGGAATTAGCTCCTCCTCCTCCTCCTCCTGCGGCTGCTGCTGCTGCAGTGGCGCATATCAATTGTGGTGGTTGTGGTATGACACTCATGTATGCATACGGGGCTCAGTCTGTCAAGTGTGCTTTGTGTCAGTATGTGACTTCCATTGCCATGCCTCCTAACATGCGGATGCCATTGCCTCCCACCCAACAACAGCAGCAGCAGCAGCAGCAGCTGAGACCTATAGTACCAACAGCACCACAACAGCTTCTTCCTACTCCTCCAGTCTCTGTCGCATCCAACACTCAGTCTCACCACACACAGACAGTTGTTGTGGAGAATCCTATGACTTTTGATGAGAGCGGGAAGCTGGTCAGCAATGTGGCTGTGGGCGTGACCACGGATACAAATTGAGCTGGGAAATCTGCCAACAACAATGACAACAACAACAACCCTACTTATCTCTATCATCTTGTATGCTTTTGCAGGCCCTCTGTGTGCTTTCCAACTGAACCCTTGAAACTTCTTCTATTTGATGCTCAAGACAGCAACAGCAGCAGACAGGTCAGAGTTTATCTGCAACAACAAGCAAAAAAAATCCGTAACAACAACAACAACAAACAGGTACAGGCACATGATATAAGAAGATTACACAGGCAGGCAGGCAGATCCAAGGGGTGTGGGAAAGAAGAAATTGTCATCACAAGGAAGGAAGGGAGTCAAGAAGCGCAGCACTTCCATCGGTTTTTGGTTTTCTCACCCTCAATTGTTGAGATTCTGAAGGTGTTGTGGTAGTAGGGATGTAGAGAGTCATGGAGGACTGTGGTGTGTAGAAGTGGTGGTGGTGGTGGTGGTGAGAAGCTCCATTTTCTGCTATGGTCTTTTGTCCTCTGCATAATTTCTTGTTGGGAATAATTAATTTTTTATGGTATCCTTCAATCCATGCTGGTTAAATCTTTCAGTCAGATGGTGTCACCCAAATGCTTGGATCTTTCTTTTCTGTGTCTTTTCTTCTAGGTTAACAAGTTCTGCTTGATGTCCAGGAACCCTAGAAACCCTAGGTGTTTCTGTAGGGTTTCTTTCTTTTGCAAGGATTGTTAGATTTTTGCAGCATCAAGAAGCATTGTGACTTGGATGAAATGTGTGTGGGATTGTCTTTGCATTCTGGATGTACAGAGAAGGAGAGGGGGAATCTTTGACATTATGCTATGGATCTCCCATGTAAGTAATTCCAAGATAGTTCTCTTCTTGAAAGCAGTGTGTTTTCTTTCCTGAACTTTGTATTCTTTGAATGGGATGTTGTTATTGTATGAGGCTTCTGTTTTTTCCTCCAGAGGATTCAGAATGCGTGATCTGAGGAGGTTTCTGTTTCCTCCTGCAGCAGCTTTAGAATGTGGGATCTGCCCTACGGTGCTGTATCTGCTGCATAAGTTATTTGTGCAGATCCCTTGATGCCACATTAGTGGCTGATTGAATATGGAAGAAGAATCACTAACTTTGTTGCAGTTACAGGACTTATCTAATCAGTTTGAGGGGATTGGCATGGTAATAGAGTTAGATGCATTTGTTGGTCCTGTGATGGCAGTGAGTTGTTGTAAGTAAGAGGCAAGAATCATTTCTTCTTTGCTGTCTGTGTCTTGCTGTGTTATTGTAAGTATTACTCAACAGTGCAGCTGTCATGTCTCCTTTTTTGCATTCGGTGAGAAGCTAATGCTGGTGGGATGCTAATGCATCATCGAATTCAGCAGTCTTTCTGGGATACCTGTGTGCTTTTGGTGACCAGACAGGTTTCACAGAAAGATTGCTTCTGATCTAGTGGAGTTTCTTCTTGGCATAAGGTTGAAGGAGAGGGTGGTACATGTTATTTTTTCAGATACCTGGTAGATACCTGCTGTTAGTATCATATGCCTGAGGAGCAGGACGATTCTGAAATAAGTGCTCCTTGGTTCCATGTCTGGCAGGCACTTATTTGAGGAGCTCCCTGCTCCTCAAGCATTACCCTACACTTACACTTAAAAAGAGTGTGTATGATCAGTCCCCATTTTTCTTACAGGGAAATTCACATATATAAGGTGCCCACCAAATACACTAGGAAACTTCAGGCATCAATGATGAGCATTCAAAAAACAATATAGCATGAATTGGGCATACATTTGTAGACATTATACAGCATTTCAAGTATCCTTTCTATGATTTGAGTACCTAGGTGAAAATCTAGCAAATTTTCACAAAGAAATTGCAAAATATTTCAAAAGATGGGGAAGTTCACTTCGAGTCTGTGACAGTATATATATGTATTGTTGTCACTGCAAGAATTCATTAAAAAAAAATATGACTTGAGCTTAAGCACCATTCACATTTAGTGCTAAGTTGATGTTAGATTTTCTTGATTTCAGGTGCATTTGTGGCCAAAAAGAAGGGGTCAACAGAGTATTCCCCTCATACCTACAAGTTCAACTGCATGAACATAACTTAAAATAAAGCTGCGCAAAGCTTAATCAATTCATCAAATCAATTTCCACGAGGCAAAACCAACAACTGTCTTGATTTCTGCAGCAAAAAATTTATGAGTCTAAGGGGGTTAGATCGGTCTGATCTTTCTCTCATGAGCTTCAACAGACATTGTTTGGCATAACAGAACATACAGATTCCCAAATCCCAAATATGCAACTAAACCTCATAACCCTGACAGTATGTGGAGGTAGAACAAGTTCTTGAAACAATGCACATAGTTTAGACAACAGAGATAATAGTAGTTTATACTAAAAATATATATGTAGTCCTCTAGAGTCCTGCCAAATATAACCCATCAACCCTTATTGGAGTCCCTGATGAAAACCCATAACACAAACACATTGTGTATATTGAAAATCCCAATAGAACTTCGTACCCTCACTTTTCAGAATTGCAGATCCAAAATCCCAGACGTGCAAATACATACCCCACGTGAAACATACAATTGTCAAACTCTGTCACTCGCAAGATCCTTATTGATCTTTATCATTCCCTCATCACAGACTCCTACACCTAGTGTTCAACTGCATTAAGCTAAAGGACATAAAGCACAACGGAGACAACTTATCTTTCAGAAATATAGCCATTTACACTTTCAGGCATTCTTCCTTCCAGTGCAACTAGGTATTGCAATCTGTCTAAAACACTAATGCACACATCTCCCACCACGAAAGTAAAAATAAAATCATAGGAAACTTAGCTTTTTCTTCCTCCCAAACCCAAAAAGATGCCTCCCTTGTAGAATTGCCCTCCTTCATATATGTGCAGCTCCTCATCCTTCCGTAATCCCAGGCACCAACTGGAGTCACATTCACAAGAGGCTTCATGAAGAACAATACCAACCTAGATGAGCTTGCAAGCTCACACCTTAAATTAGGAAAAATAGAGCACCCACCTTTTTCTTCCTCCTTGAATGCAAACATAAAACACACAAAACAAAACCACATACTATTATGAGCACCATACGGTTAGCATGATCATAAAAGTTACTGTTTTCCATCAATCAGCGTTTTAGGGTAGTACCTGGGCAACCCTTTTTCACTTTAGAGTTCCTTTTAGGTCACACATTCACATATGTAATGTTAGGTAGTATTGTTGATGATGCGGCAACCTTGTTGGTATGTGGTGTTAACTTGGTGTTAGCATTTGTGATAGTTACGGTTACTTTATATGAGAGTCCAAAGGGGCGGGTCCAACAAAATAGAACAATTTTGTTGGTCAAAAAATGTAAGTTGGACCCAAGGCTTTAGATGAGGATCAAGATTGATGAAGTCAATTTGAAGTGGAACTTACATGTCATCATTTTGGAGGGAAATTCAATTGGGCCTAGATGCAAAAATGGAGCTCATGGTTTGGAGAATCAAGATTTAAGTTAGGGTTCAAGGTAGTCGTTTTCATGTTTTTCATTATTTATTTCTACTTGCACTCGGCCACCCGTCTATCCAACAAAGCTACCATGGGCTTCACTCTTCTATTTTTTTAATGGTTTTAGTGACTACTACTCTCCTCAGTCTGCGGCCGTCCAAAAGGCTTCTAGTATTTTAAAGAATATTTGTACTTCTTCCTTTGAAAACATTTTTTTGTCTTAGGGCTGACCTTATGAATATCTGAAGTGTTTTTCAAGTCTTTTCTTGCCATTGAAAGCTTTCTTCTTTTAACATAGCCAAAATATGTTATGTTGCCATTTTGATAGTCTGTCCTTTGGCTTTGTCCTTACTCAACTCTTGACATCATTTCTCATATTTTTTCATTTTTTGAAGTTGAAATTGTGCAAGAAATGAAAGACAATTGTGAATTGAAAACATTGTTGAATGTACACCCATCACTTCATTTTTAAACACATCTAATTTGACGGTTGGATTCTTCATGTATTAATTGCCTTCTCATACTTCATATGAAATGAACTTTTGACAGCATGTCAACAAACTTTGAAAAAAATAGTAATACATTCCTCATGCTCCAATGTTGTGCAATAGTTATTCATTGCAATGAGAGCAATTGTGCAATGATTCAATGGATGACCATAATAAAAACTAGGTCCATCAATATCTTGTGCCTATGCTATTGTGTGTAGTAAGAAGCGGGGGAAAAAAAAAAAAATCATGAAAAAATGAGAGAATGGGAAAATAAAAATAAAATTTAAACCTAATTGTCTCATTTGTGAATCACACATTTTTCCAATTGCACCCTATGCCTTTGGACACACTCACTATACTTTATAAATAAATAAAATTAATATCAAGAAGGGTGCAATTCAAAAGTTCAATTAGCTTCAAATTGATCATTGGGATTTTGAATCTCAAACTATCATTTAAAGTGGCCCTTAACATCCAAGCCTAACCTAAAGTCTAAGTTTTGATGTCTTAACTCAATATTATGTAAAGAAATAAAAAAATCTTTAATTCAATGTTACATAGCACATTCTTGATTGTGGGGTCTAACTCCATATTTTATTACATTTAACATTAATTATAATAAGCAATCTTGCTTGTGACTACTAACAAGTAACATTGATCATGATGATGTGAATCCATCATGACAAAGGTAAGTTGCTTTATTTTTTGATACTTAATTTAACTTAACACTAACGTAGGTGTGAATGGACATCAAAATTGCTAATTAATATTTTAAGTTAATACTAACTTTAACATAAGTATTTTTGATTTTATGATATTATCTAAATGTTAGGTTGTCTAATTAACTATAAATCTTAACATCAAGTTTAAATGCTGCTAGATAAGTAAAGCATGCACACAACAATAGTGCTTTTCTTAAAATGTCAGTGAAGAAATGTGTTTGCCTTATATTGACTGGTCAAATTGGCTCATGTGATGTTTAGAGTTTAGAGCTCTAAACTGTCCAACACTTCATGGTTAAGGGTGGGGATGGGGAAATACATTACACATATTAATGGAAATCAAGTCCAAGCCAATTTTCTTCCAATACAGCTACCATAGGGCCAGAGTGAATTAACAACCACCAATGCACCAGTTGGCTGTTTTGTCCACTGGATGGGTTGCGTTTTTTCATTCAGTGCCGAATGGGGCTCATCACAGTCGATTTTTTTTTGCTGCTGACCACTGTACTTTTTTTTTCTTTTTTTTTTGTTCTTGGCCGTTTTTCCTGGACCTGACTTCACACATAGCTACCCTGCTCACTTTCCTACCCTCATAAGTATTGCACCAACCTTCTGACACAACTACCCTAATAACTAGTTATCCTACTGACCTAGCTATTGTACTAATCACCTACCCTACTAACCTAGCTACTTTATTAATTACATACCCTACTAACTAAACCATTAGGTTTAGGGTTGAGACACAAATTAATTAATAAAATTTTCACAAATGTATAGTAATTAATCTAAAGTAGGCTAAATTTGGGGGGAAAATTTTAGGGTTTACACATATGTGAAGTAATATAGTTGCATTTTATATTTTCTTCAAAAAGAGTGGAAAAATTAGGTTGGAAATATCACACAAAGATAAAAGACATATCTTCTCTTTTGGTTTTATATGAAATTTATTTGATTATTTTTAAAGATTAACGTATTTTCTTTCAGTTAATAAATATTTTTAGTTTAAAACCTTTGAATTTTGGTTTTTAATCTTTTTTTTATGTTCTTTCAAAAAAAATTATTTTGCATTATATGATTTGTATAGCTTGTATAATTTTTTAGGTTTAGGGCATATATCACCAAGACTTTTTTTTGTTAAGGTTTGATAAAAGTAAGTACAAGTGCAAGTATTTAAATTATGCCCCAAAATTCTAGTTGGTAAAAGTAAGTACGGGTCTAGGTATTGCAACGAAACCCCAAAATTCTAGTTGGTAAAAGTAAGTATAAGTTTGGGTATTTCAAGTTAAAATGAAAAAACAAACCTAAATGTAATACCCACATTTCAAAAAAACCCATCTAAATGGTTTGGATACCCTTAAGTGAAGACCTAGCCCTAAACACAATATTCATATGCAAAGTCATTTTGAAATAACCCAACCTTAAATGCAATACCTGCATTTTGGGTCATTTCGAAAGGACGCATGTAGGGTTTAAGCTTTCTTTTTATGAAGATCTTACCTTAAATGCAATACCTGCATTTAGGGTCACTCTGAAAGTACGCATGTGGGGTTTAGGGTTCTTTATATGAAGATCCCACCCTAAATGCAATACTTGCATTTATGGTTTAGGTTTAGAATTTAAGACATATAAATTAATTAA
>Ga0116231_10008932_pt1 | contig 17289 bp, 17 predicted proteins | sample S1TSphgellanicum_2_FD_89695 | JGI IMG/M metagenome (GOLD analysis project Ga0116231, IMG submission 89695) | Host-associated microbial communities from peat moss isolated from Minnesota, USA - S1T2_Fd - Sphagnum magellanicum MG | ecosystem: Host-associated > Plants > Peat moss > Unclassified...
AAAAAAAAAATAAAAATCAAAAAAAAAAAGAAAATAATTTAGTAAAAAAAAAATAAAATCAAAAAAGGATCAACAAAAAAAAAAAAAAAAAACAATAAAAAAGAACTTAATTCCCAAACATGAACCAATCAACTTGAGAAAGAAATTTTTTTCAACAATCATGTCTATGGATTAGTTGCAAAAGAATCATAAAAAAGGAACAACAAAACAATTGCAAATTACAAAAGTCCCTAGCTCTAGAATCCCAATAGAAACAACAACAACAACAACAAAAGATGAATCCTATTATTGAATTTATGTTGAGCCAAAAACATCACAGAAACAAGAAGCAAAGGAAAAAGGAAAGAATTCCTTGAAATTTTCATGTGTTGAAGAGCAAAAATTGAATTCTCATGGACCACATGGATTTTCAAAGGGTTCATTGCAAAAGGCTAAGCAGGTTCAAGAACAGGAATCAAACTAAAAATTGAAACTAAAAATCAAACTTGATTTCTTATTTAAACCATGGGACTTAAAAAAGCCCTGAAGGTAATTTTCAAGATAATTTTTAGGAAGAAAACACTTAGGAGTGGTCAAAAAGACAAGCCAAAGCACAACTATAACAACTAATGAGAATTATGCTATATGCTAGGGAAGAGTTGTTACATTAGGAGACATATATAAAATTCATGCACCAAGAAACTCTCAATTGTTCAAGAAGATCTTGACACCTAAACTTGGAAAACGTGAAAACTATTGAAAAATCACAACTCGTGATAGACCCCAAAAAGAAAAACCAAACAAACAAATAAACAAACAAACTATCCATGGCACATGTGTTTGGAAGAAGAACTTGAGAAAGTCTTTTTTTTTGTGGGTGATGATGATGATGGACAAAGGAACCAACCTTTCCATGGATGACGAGCCAACAATCTGTGGGACTACCATGAGTTTGCACCTCAGAGAATTGGAAGACTTTTGTTTCTGTGACCATTTTGACACCAACCCAAACCTACTTCTTCAACAAAACCCCTCTTCCCTTCAAAGCTTGTGTGTAGTAGGAAGTACCACAACAACAAAAAAAACACAAAATCCCAAAAACACCACCCCCTCCCAACATAACACAAACACCCAACAAAAGATATTTCACCCACACCCAACAAGACAATCCACAAACACTCAACTAAACAATCTAAAAACCACCCAACAAGAAAAACTTCACAAACACCCAACAAGAGATTTGAAGCTAACCAACACAAAGTCGAAATCCACAAAACACCCAACAACAAGAAAGAATCCACAAATCACCCAACACCCAACAAAGAGAGAATCCACAACTACCCAACAAGAGATTTGAAGCTTGAGATTCTAATCGCAAACATTAAAACCCCAAGTCTTTGGAAGCTAGACATGAGCTTTGGAAACTAGCATGACAATGAAATGAACCCGCTACACAAGGTCCACCAACAAGTCAAAGAAGGAGGCCAAAAAGTAAAAGCCTAGAAGAACCAACATAGCCTAGTAGTAGTAGGTCAGAAAGGCAACAAAAAAAAAGTGGTTTTGAAGGGAATTATTATGTACAACTTTGACTGTTATGATTTGTTCTCTTTGGTTTTTTTGAAGCTTGTTTTTTTTTTCTTACCTAAAAAAAAAATAGTATCAACAAGTTACAAGTTGCAACTCGAAGCTAAAAGCTTCTTTTTTTTAATTCCTCACTTCATATTTCAAAATTTCAAGTGTTTGCTTTTCAATCAACTATTCTTTTCACCAAAGCCCATGTGATGGGTGGTGTGTGTATGGCAAATGGGTTGGGTTGTGTGGTAGTTACTAATTACATCTTTATATTTCAACAAATTGAAAATTTGATGATATTTTTGTGTCCACAAAAATGAACCAAGAAGAATGAATGAGGAGGCAAAGCAAACACGAGTGTTGGGCGGTTCTCAAATGCTGACCCGGTTCTCACCCCGGTTCTCACAATGAGAACCGATTGACACTTTTGAATGTGAGGATGGGACTGAAAACCGACCTCAGGTTCTCACATGACCGAGAACCGGGGTTCATATATATATATATATATGGAGAACCAATCAGGTTCTCATAACATCATGAGAAAACCAGAACCAGCCGGTTCTCACAGAAAAAAGTGAGAACCGCCCAACACTGGCAAATACATGAATTTGATCATATTTTTGCTACTTCTATTGAGAATCTTAATGAAGAAATTATTGTAGTTTTCAAGTTTTATTGTGGGTTTTATCATATATATACTCAAAAAAGATTTGCCAAAAATTTCAAAGTTATTGTGAGTTTCATCATATTTACTCAAAAAAGATTTGCCAAAAAATTCAAAGTTATTGTGAGTTTCATCATATTTACTCAAAAAAAATTCAAAAATTCTCATCTGATGTAGAAAAAACTTAAGATTCCCCTCCTATAATTTGGTGACTTAATAATGAAACCTATTCTAAATATGGCAACTTTAGATTTATTTATTTATTTATTTTCCTTCATAATAATGTGAGGACTTGTTCAATTGAGCCCATTTTTAAAAAAATTTCCCCAAAAAAAGCCCCTTTTGTCCCTTCCTTTATGAAAATATACCCCCCAAAAAACAATTTAGAAAAAACAACATTGAACCAACCAGATGTGAAATTATTGAGCTCACTATTCAACAAAATAAATAATTTTAAAAAAAAGGTCAAATTGAGCAACAACTTTTAAGCTGTACAAATGGCTCAGCTAACTTACTTTTTGGGAAATTTACTAGCAACCCAAAAAGCCTAACCCTAACCCTAACCCCAACCCCATCCTACACTGTAGTAGGTGAACCATGATCAGATGGCTCCAAAATTCTGCATGCCTTTTATTCTACTTGTGTTTTCTACAATTTAACTTGCCTTTTGTGAGCAATGATGACAGCTACATGAGTTTGGCTTTGACTGTTTCTTCATTAAAAATTTCAATAAGTAATATATATATATATATATGATTTTAATGTATTTTTATGATGTTCCAAACATAATTTTCCTTTGGGGGGGATTTTCAATTTTTTGATATGAAAAATTTGGCTAAAATTTCCCCAAAAATAGCAATTTTTTTTCAAATTTACACTGGGTTTCTTTTTTAATCCAATTTTTTCCTTTATTTTTTTGGGTCCAAAAAAAAGAGTATTCAGGCAGTTGAAAAAAAGGGAAAAAAAATAAAAGGGAAAGAAAGAAAGACCTCAAGAATTCCCAAAGTATTTTTTATCATTTGTGACATAGTAGCTTTGCCCATCATGACATAAGCCACTCAAACTTTATTACCAGAAAATACTACCATAACAAGGAAATTTCATGAAAATAAGAAGGTGAGGTGTGAAAAACCATCATAATTATTGTAGGCTACAATCAGAATAATTTCACTCCTCATGTAACAATATCATAGTAGATTATAAAAATAAAAATAATTAAAATTTTAATATTATATATATAATATTAAAATAATAATTATTGGTCTTGTGAATGTGGAAGCTGACCCTGGGCTATGCTATAATGTTGTGGGCCATTGTTTTTTTAGTACTAGGTGCTTCAATTGCATTCACTTAAAACAAAAAGTACTTGTGGCTATTTATTTTCTTTCATTTTGCAATGATCTATTTTTCAAGTATTTGCTATTCTATATTTCTTTTCTTTTTTTGCATTTTATAACTATAAAAATGCATTTGAGAACCTAGATGCTAATAATGTGCCTTTTCTTCCATCAAATTCTTAAAAAAGAAAACAAAGTTTATTAATCATGATGGGTAGGCTAAGTAAGTAAGTTTGTTATAATGGTGTTGGATTTTTAAAGTTTGGATGGATTTCCTTTTTAGCTATCAAGCTTTTTACCTTGCAATCTTTCAAAACAAAATATTATTTAATATTTATTGAAATATAATTTTATCCTCTTTTTCCAAAGGATCACTAGAGTGGCTTTTTCACTTTTTTTTTCATTTTTCATAAAGAAAAAAAAAAGAATAGAGGATTTAGATGTCATTTGCAGCACTTTGATTCTGAAGCTTCTTCAATCAGGCTAATGCTTCAAAATGGAGCTTCAAGTTGTCTCACGTTTGTCCAAGAATGTTGGTGGGGGTATGAATTGATGATGGGTTTAATATGGTTTTAGAGTTCAGGGTTGTTTAGGTTTTGAAACCACCAAATTGATGTACTTGTGAGGATTGCATCCTCTCTCCCCCATGTGGGTGCCAAAGAAGAGAGAGAGAGAGAGAGAGAGATCGAGATCAGGTGGGCTTTGCAATGGTTGTGAGGATTGCATACTCTCCCCCATGTGGGTGCCAAAGAAGAGAAAGAGATCAGCTGGGCTTTGCAATGGTTGTGAGGATTGCATCCTCTCCCCCATGTGGGTGCCAAAGAAGAGAAAGAGATCAGCTGGGCTTTGCAATGGTTGTGAGGATTGCATCCTCTCCCCCATGTGGGTGCCAAAGAAGAGAGAGAGAGAGAGATCAGCTGGGCTTTGCAATGGCTGGGCTCAAGAGTGGGGGAAGGAAACCATGATAGATAGATAGATAGCGAGAGGTTAAGGTTAGGATTTGCAGACCATGAATAGGGTTTAGGGTTTAGAATCTCACTCATTATTGCTAGTTCTCAAGGCACAGACATGTTCTTCCTCTTCCTCTTCTTCCTCTTCTTCCTCTTCTTTCTTTTTGTGGGTCCTTGCAAATGATTTAAGAGCTTTGTTTCTGAAGTCAGGAGATTTTGCAAAACCCAAAATTGAGAGTGGTTTTCACCAAAATTTTGGATGGGTGCACACATCTGGGGATGGATGTGTGCACTATGAACTCACAGCATAGAACAGCCAACAGACCAGCATCATTGGCACAAATTGTTAAATCTAGACTGAGCAAGCACAATCACGAATGGCAACATCAGTCTTTCTCTCTGCTGAATTCCTTGAGTTCCCCATTCAACTGGCAGGTGTGTTTTCTTCATTTTTGTGTTCACAAGATCCTACATGTTATACAGTAGTTCTATTTCTACAATTTGGGAGTACTGCAACTTCAAAGCTAAGTACAAATTAGCAGGTGATGAAATCCCTCTGGACCTTCTTCTTCTTCTTCTTCAATGCTCAGATCACAATTGCTTTTATGCTTAAATATAATCCCCAGAAGATGATGAAGATTAGACCCAGGAAATCTAGTCTAGAATTGGCATTTTGTGTGTTGATAAACTCCAAAGAATTTTCGCCTGGGCAAATATTTGTTTGGGTAGAGTTTTCTGGTCTTTGAAAGCTCTGCAGCCATTGATGACAGTGCTGAGCTCCCTAGGCCTTGGGTTGCAGTAGTTCTCCAATGGGGAAGATTTGCTCTGCATTCTCTTGGCTAAACCCTAAACCCTAAACCCATTCTCAAGGCAATTCTGTTGCCTGCATTGTAATCAAATTCAAGCAATAATCAAACACAACTTACAACCCATTTTTTACATTTCACATCATAATTCAATCAAAGGAGTGTTCGAGCAAAATGCACACACTCCATAGAAGCTGCTATTGTATGCATATTGCAGTATTGCACATCTTGCACAGAAGGCAGATGTGAAAATGTAAAAGACTCTGGCAGTGAGCTCCTGTGTCTACAAAACTCTCCAAAGTTGAGCTTTGCAATGAGTGAGTGAGAGGACTCATGTTGACATGTCCATTTATGCATATGTTGAAACCAGAGTTGGCCAGTTATTTGAGTTTTGACCCAGTTATCGAGCCGGTTATCAAGCTGGTTGTTAATAACCTACCAGCCTGTTATTGATTTTTTTTAATCACTGGATAATAACCTAACCTGCATGGTATTGAATTTTCAAAATCTAATAACATACCGAGATGATTTGGTTATCATCCAGGTAGGTTATCAATCCTAAAACACTACACAATTTTTTTTCATAGAAAACAAAGAAACCCACTATAGAGGACACCTGCATTAGCCATTGCAGTTGCCAAAAGTGTTTGTCAACATCATCAAGGAATTCAAATCCAGAAACATTCAAATGAGGAGGATCCATGGAGCTGTTTGTCATGGGTCCATTCTGGTTTAACACCTCTCAGTTCACGATGATCATGGAAATTGTGAAAAGCCTCCCAGCTTCATCAAAACTGAAACCCGGAAAAAAGATTGAAGACAATTTTAAACCCATCTTTTGTTTTAATACACAAACTTGACAAACTGGATATTTTCACGTGTTGCTGATCTTTGTCAAATCCTTTACCTTTTTCGAGCTTGGGAGAATTGTGATACAGCAGCATCCTTTGGTGCAAGTCTTTGGCAATCTGATAACAGCTTTCTCTTCTCTCACTTTCTTCTTCAAATCAAAGAGCAAGCTTTAGAGGGCTGGGGGAAAAAAAAAAGTCTTTTAAGTACTCATCAAGGGTATAATTACTTGGGTTTAGTGCTGCTGATGTTTGCCAAGCTTAATTGGACAGATAATAATATATCATTGGAATTTGAGCTTTTAATGGACTTGGTGAAAGTCAAGAAATCGTGTTGGGTTTCAATATAAGACTCAATGTTTGAGTTTTCGTCTTCTAGACTTGTGTGATTCATTTATTGTTTTCAACTGAAATTCCGGAAGCGTGTGAACTTTCTGCATTTGGAAGCTGGAAACTTCATCTGAAAAAAGCTTAGCTTGTACAAAAGTTTACCACTAGCTAGTGAAAATCTGTCAATTATCCTCCATTTGTTTGGTTACTCTACACACACACACACAGACACTTGCAGCAGATGGCACCAACATTTGCACAGCAAGCTAGCTAGAAGCGACAGCAGCATGAGGAGCTGCTAATTAAGAACTTGATCAGAAGGCCGAATCTTTTTTGCTCTGTAGGATGAGAGATAACTCCAAAAGTACTACACTCTGGAAGCCTTCAGAGCTTTTCTGTTTTTTGCAGGGCCTTTTTTCACTTCCCAAGAAGATACAAAATGTAGCCATCCATGATTGTGAGTTATGTAACACACAACAAGTTCAGCAAAACAAAATCTTGCATGTCATGCATGTCAGGGACCAAAAAGAATGACCACCCATCATCATCATCATCATCATCATCATCATCATAATAGTAATTTTCTGTTGGTTTTTTCTTTTGCAGCCACAACAACAACAACAACAAACCTGGCACTATTGAAATGCATGCTCATTGAAATATGTCAAAAGCCTACTACTACTTTGCCCCAATTATTGCACAAAAAAGAGAGGAAAAAAAGGAAATGCCAACAAGATTTATTTATTCATGTTGAAAGTTTATGTTGAACTGACACATTTTTTTGTCACTACTAACAAATGTATGATCATCACCGGAAGGTTATGTCATATAATGTGGTGAAGAAAATGGCATAATCTGCTACCCTAAACCCCTAATGTTAACAGGATTCACCACCTATGAAGTGCTTCAACACATATTCAGATGGTTGGTTGCTATTATACCAACAACCACACTTGGGTTTGACATTTTGATATTATGGTACCACTTAGAACCATTGTTCTACTAGCCATTAAAATGTGAAAGGTATAATCAATAAATAAATAATGGTGTGAGGCAAAGTGCATGGCCTTGTGAGTTGTAATAACATGCAATGCAAAGGCTCAAAATGAAAATCTTTGATGAGTCCTTTGCTTTCAATAGCCTTCATGGATAGCTCATTGGCCTCCTAGATTTTACTAGATGATTGAATTCCACTTTGTTTTGGTTTGAAGGGCATACACCACGTGCCTCCTTTTTCTATACATGCTTAAAGTACATGCAAATTTTGGCTACTACATTAGACCTCACCATAAGGATATAGTTTTATCTATACCCCACCCATTACTTGATGCAAAGAGGACCATGATTTTAAGTACATGGATGTGAGGTTGAGTACCACAAAATTGCATTATAAGTATTGGGTAAATCATCCTCCTTCCCATTTCAAGCTTCCTAAGCCTACTTTAGTTTTGTATAGTCTTTGCTTGCCATATATCACACTCCTTTGCTCTTTGACATCTATTGACCACTAGCCATCAATTGTTGCATATTTTCAAAATTTTCAAATTTGACAAATGTTTTTATTCTTTATATCTTGCATCAAATACTTGGACATAATCATTATAAATTAATTGTCCAATTCTATAATTTTGAGTCCATTATTGGATAAATCTTTAGAATAGATGCAAAAGTGAACTAAGCACGGAACAAATTGGAATGCAAACAAAAACATAGTCTAGAAGTAGCAAGCAAGAAGAAGCTAGTTTGCTTGTGGATGTCAAGACTCATGAAAACATGCACATGAAAATTTCTATATTAAAAAAATTCACCTTTTTTTTGCTTTTGTATGCCTTTTTAAATTTCTAATAAACCAAAATTTTAAAGTGTTGCACACAAGAGGATTCAATTGTTATTTAGTGACAAAGGGTTTTAGAATAATTGTTTTAGATTAATATTGTTAGGAATGTGTTGATTCATCTCCTCTATGGATTGATTGGTTTAGGTTTCCTTCGTCATCCTAAATGTAAAGTGATTAGTATCAAATGTTTTACATTAATGAGTTTTTAAATTGAATCCTTCAGTTAAATATTCTTTTTTTGAGTCTTTTTAACTCTCACTATTATTTCCAAACTCACACTTTCATATGCTTCTTTTCTTACATCTTCATTTTCAAGTTAGTCCAATACATTAGATTATTTCTAGATTAGTAATACCAACAAAGCGGAGGGATTAAATAAGAAAGTTGGGAAAAATGAAGACTTTACAAGAAAAGTTATAGCATAAAGAGACAAAGGTAGTGTGGAGGATACTAGAGGTCATAGCAATTGTAGGGAAGTCTTCACCATGCAAAGACCTTCTCAATCTTCTCATACTTTTATCTTTAGTTTTAATAGTTGTGCCCAATCTTAAGTTCAACCATCTTTAAGGAAGTCATAATTACTTTGTTTGGTTGTTCAAATTGATGAACTTGCTATAGAAAAAGAATATTTGAAATTTATTAAAAGTTCTCATGATGTCTTCACCATAATTGTCGTCAATTTTTTTAATAAATTATATGTCAAGGACTCAATCATGTCGTTTATTAGAAAGTTCATAGATCCACACAAATTTTGGGAATATCTTAAAGAAAAATATGAGACCAAAATAAAATCCACGAAACTAATGTTGCTCCAAAGGTTTGTGACCATGAAGAAGATGGGAATATTGATATGGATGAGTACTTTAAAAATGTGAAGAAAATTATTGATCAACTTGTGCCATAATAACTTTACCATTTTGACATTTTTTTGATGATTTCTTTCCATGTTTTTCATTTCAATAGTAAATTTATTTATAAAAAAATCTTACAATTGAAGTGCAAAAAAAAATCAAATAATTTTTTATCACATAGGGGTGTATTTCTTTATTAAAAACCATGAACATTTATTTCACATAGTTTTTACAAAGAGTGGATGAGGCAATCAATTTGATGTGGCACAATACGATTGGTCAATATTAGAGAATATTTTAAAAATCAACATTCACAAGTTGTCAAAAAAATGATTTTAATTCTTATGACCCCAAAAATGATGCATTGTATTATATGTGAAAATTTTGTTGAAATATATTATTATAAAGATGTCATAAATAAAAAAATCAAAACCTTTTCAAAATTCATTAAGTAGCAAAAGGATTGGTTACAAACACAATGTTATCCTTTATTTTTTTAATCATCATTTTTCACTTTGGATTTTAACAAAATTATGCATAATGAAGAGTTCCATGCAGAAATAATATAAGATTTTTATAATAATGCATTCATTTTGAAAGCATCAAACCTCCAAATTTAAGCAATGGTTATGTCAAAGGTGGGTCAAAAGAAAAATTGCACCCATAAACACACCACACCACCAAGCTTAAGGGTACATGTAATCAACAATAACATCAAATGTACCTAGTTTATGTTGTATCCAGTTCTAGTTCTATTGATGTAATCTAAAACTTTTGGCATAATGAGTAATCTTTTGAAAAAAATCAACATGTTCATTGAGATTAATTTAAATATTGTCAAAATGGTAAATGTATTATGATATAAACTTTTCAATTCTAGCACTGAGAGATTTTCCTTACTAATTTCAATTACATACATGAACCTTGTAAATACATGATTGGAATACATGAGACTAATGTTTTTCACAAACATGATTGGACATCATATTTATAGTCAATTTCATAACCAAATACATGCAAAGGCCCTAAGATTTATCCTTAAAATTGCCAAATATTTCTTAAGATATTTCAAAGGCATTATTGATGTAGGGTTAATATACCAAAAGGGAAAAAACCTAAAATCCACATGTTTCAATGATGTTGACTATAGTGAAAACCTAGACATAAAAAAATCAATAAGTAATGATTATTTTTTAAATTGAAATTATTCTAATACCTTATACTAGCATAATCCAAGGCTTTGAAAATAAATATTTCACAAAATTAGAATATAGAACTTTCACGGAGGTAGCAAAAGAAACATAGTGGCTTTATGATTTACCCTTATACCTTTTTACTACAATAACAAAAATTGCATAATTTTTTTCATAAATCCAATGTACCACTACAAGATGAAACATTTTGATGTTCACTTGCAATATGTATAATAACTCTCCCAAAAAAAAGGATATAAAATTTCCATGTCCAAATTGTTCAACAACTAACAAATGTTTTGACCAAAAGTCTTGGAAAAACCAAATTTATACATTACATACATATGATGCATCTCCATAGCTTAGAAAAAAATAGCAAGGAAGAAACTACTAATAAAATATGAACATACCTCATGGAGACCAACAATCAAGGTTGTGTTCCTCATGCTTTATAAGGTCATCAAACCATTTTTCATAAACCTTGCATGCAACTATTGGTACTCACTTGAATTATACTCCCATAAGAGTGTGTTCACATAGGAAATACTATCACCTCTATCCATCAACTAGGCACAAGTCTTAACAAATCACACTCATAGTTGTAAAAGATATCAAATAACCTTTATCATATTTGCTTAAAAGTTATATTGTTTGGTAGTAAGGATGACAATGGACCAAATATTGCATCATTGTTCTCTTTCCACTCATGGTGAACACAACATCTAAAAAAATAATTTTAAAGTTAAAGCAAAAGGAATGTAAGAGGCCAAATCAAGCTTTCTTTATTTGGATTATAAAGGTGGTTAAGTGAAAAGTGAGGTTTAATGAGTTCATTATGGTTTGAAAGGGGTGGGTGTTAGGTATATATTGATTCATAACCTCTGTTGACATATTTGTTTATGTGTCATTGATCATCATCATCATTAGAGTAAGGTGATTTGCGCAAAATATTCTAAATGAATGTGTTGTAACATTAACATTGGGTTTGTAACTAAGTGTGGAGTGTAAAGGCACATGAGGCCAAAAGACTATGATTAAAAGTGAAACACTTTCACAAGTGAGGGGGAGTGTAAGAGATTGAACACAATGACTTCCAAGTGCACTTCCACTTTGGGAATTACATTCATGTCGAAATCCCAAATATTTAAAGCCTTAGTTGAAAAGGCAAACAAGCACCAAATTGGGCCTCCATGATACAATTGGAGGGTTTTGAAATGTAAATGTTTAAAGTGCCCTCACATGTTCATTTAGACCTAATATGCATGAATTATGATCAAAACAAGGGCTAAGAATCAAATTGGAAATTTGATTCTTGACCATGAATCCTTTCAAAGCAAGGGTCAAAAGATCGCCAATTGGGGCATGCAATACACTATTGGAAATATTTTTTTGAGGATTATAAAATATTACGTTTGCATGCTCCAAAAAATTCAATTTGAAGAAAATATGAACATCTAAAGTTTTGGGACAATAAGAGTCCAATTTTGGGAGTCTTGGGGAAAAAATGCCATTTAGAAGTTATCCCCCCCCCTTCCTCCCCCCTGCGAAAAATCACATATTATACTATAGGGAAGGAAATGGTGCCTCCTCCCAAAGGTTGTGGGCCGTGTAAGGCTTGAATTTAAAATTGTCCCTACTAAGTTTGTCACACCATTTGTTTCTAACTTACACTAATCGATTTATTTGTTTGATTGTGCACATTAATTTTATATTGAACTTTTGATTGTGAATTTGTCTTGGTCCCATCCTAGAATTTCAAGATGCCCTCCTATCCAACAAGTGCTACAAGCAAAGGAGTGTGTTTCAACTATTTTCTTTTTATGTTCTTTCATTTTAGGATTCACATTTGGGTTTTTTAAATAGTTTGGTGGCCACTATGAGAAATCACATTCGCCAAAACCACATTACCCTATAACTAAAACTAAAAAAAAAACTCATATATAATTGTTATGCAACTATACTTTGGGTATTACAACTATTGTGCAACTATCCCTTAAAACATATTTGGAATTTTTTTTTATGTCTAAAAATCTTCATAATGTCATGTGTCAGATTTAATAGATGGATGACAATTAATGACATTAACATAACATCATGGGTGTAGTTGTAATGGAGTTGAATAATATTGAAAATGTGTTGACTAAGTTGTAATTGACTTGTAATGAGTTGCACTATATATATGGTGAATTGTAATTTTGCAACTTTGCAACTTTGCAACTCATGCAACTTGTCCATTAGAATTCATGGCATATAAATACAATGAGTTACAAATGTCCTTTGTAATTCAAAAATTGAGTTGCAAGGCCAATTTTAAAACACCCTTTTTTCTTATAGTGAACATGTGAATGTGTCTCTTTCCTGTATTAAAAAAATCATTTTCCATGTCTTTTTAATTCTCACCATTTTTTCCACATTCGCATTCTAATGTGTTTCCTTTTTTATGTTTTCACTGAAGTTAATTTAATGCATGAAATCATTTAAAAATTAGTAATACCAACAAACATTAGGGTGATGTGCTTAAGAAGAATGCATGAAATCAAAATTGGCCTATTCAAATAGTCATGTATGCGACAAAAGATGTATGGTGGCCTCCCACAATTAATTTCATGATGTTGTGAATTTTGTCGGTGTTGATTTTATGTGTTGTTGCAATGGATGCAAAGGAAAAAATATGAAAATATGGTTGATCATATCATGTTAATAAATTTCCTTCTAAAATGAATTCATGGATTTTTCTTCTTGCACTTGCTCCAACTAATATTGAATTAGTAAACAAAGATGTTAACATTCCATAGGTGAAGTTCTTTGATGTTAAAAGGTAGCATTTTTATGGTATCTAAAAATTTGCTTGTTGTCTTGAAAAATCTTTTAACACATTCATAAAATGCAAACCGACATTTTAATCAAAATAAATTCTTGCTTTACACATGAAAAATGTGTGGTGTCATTCGTTACACACTTAACATGGGTTTTTTTACTTTGATGTTATGGATTCTGAAGCATGGTCCTTTTCTACAATTTGGAGGGCACTAATGAAGACTCAAAACCATTGATTTTGAATACAAACAATAACTCAATGATTAGAACCCAACTAATGTTAAAGGTTCCTTCTTGTTACAACTTTGCATATAACACATAGGTGGTTTGCTAAAATTTTATTCAAATGTTATTTCATTTGAGTAAGAAATGATCACTTCTTGTAAAACAAGTCACTTTTAATTGTTACAAGAAGTAATGATATTATTCATTTTTGGAAGAAGCAACTCATTAATTTTGCCCCTCTCTAAGTGTATATAATGACTTAATAAAATGATTCCTATTGAAGTTGTAACTTGTGACACCATTAAAAAAAGTTTCTTGGTCCCCATTTGTTCAAAATTATTTTTCACAAAGGGAAATTGCATCACATACACACACACACACACATATATTAGTTTTCACTTCCATGTCTAACTTGGTTATTGCACAATAGCTTTAAAAAAATCTTGATGAACTATTATTTCCCATGAAACAAATTAATTTAATCTTGTTGTATTGCAATGAGGTTATTATGTAAGTGGTATTATGTTGCATTACATTATTGCCTCACTACGTTTCAAAATGTTTATCAAACATCTTACAATGTATTCACGTCTCAACTAAATTAGTTATCAGGGTGAAGACAAAAAAAACAAGAAATAAATGTTTGACAAGATAGCCATGAGAAAAATTTAATCACCTTATTTATCATTCGCTATATAACACATTTTTAATATTTTATCATCTTGCCCAACATATATTATGTTGAAGATGTGTTGGCAAACCACATGTCATGATGCAATATTATTCATTTTCTCCATTTTTTCTTGGACCTTTGCATAAGGCAATATCTTCATGTACAACATGTATAATTGGTTTTTTTTAATACAATTTATTGTAGACAAATTTGTGGAGATTCTTTAAAAAATATGATGTTCCACTGAATTTTTTTTTTGGTTATGTCCATGGAAAAGTATAATCAAAATGTTGAATGTATCCAAAAAGTCAAATTTATTTCTTTGAACCAACAAAATTATCCATAAGATAGAGAGATTAAGGTTTCTTGTTTTGAGTTTGGTCTAAACATGGTGTGAGATGGTGGAACAATGGATGGGCAAAGTTTTTGTTTGTAGGGTAAAGCGCTAGGACAAAGGCATTTCAGAAAGAAGGGTCTACCTAAGGTGGTAGCCAAAGGGGTGTTTTGAATTTCAATGATGTTTTCATCCACAAATTTTACCGACATAAAGATAGCACATTGTTTTTTCTTTTTGATAAAATAAGTAGTTAGGAAAGCCTAAGGATGACAAGGATGGATTGTCAATGAACAATGTATTTAGTAGTTGGTACAATGCACCTTGCGTAGAAAATGACAAAAAGACAATCAATATGTAGAAGAAATGTTAGAAAGAAAAGAGAAAATGGACCACGGAAGGATGAAAAGGCATTATATCTTGCCAAAAAATGTAAGATATTGATGACAAATTAAAATCACTTGTTCAACCATGTCAAAGACATAATTGCCCTCCAATGGATTGAGAGAGAAATCATGTTTCATAAAGCCCATTGTTTTTAACGTTAAAAAAAAGTGGCCAAGTTTTTCCATTATTAAAAATTGGTTAAAATTTTAGGTGTTGTGAGGGAGAGAGCATTGAGACAATTCCAATTCTAGTTTTTGGTGTTGAAATCTCAAGCATTCTAAAGGGAAAATGTGATGTGATTTGGAGGCAAGGGAGCAATGATGCACTTGTGTTTGTCTCATTTTGTTAATATTTTATGCATTGTTGGAGCGAGGTTACAAAGTTACGTTATGGGATAGAAGGCTTATGAAAAGAAAAGAGTGTGAGAAAAAGTGTTATCATCTCATTTTGAGTTTTGAATGTTGATCCTCTTATATGGGTGAAAGATAATTCAAAACTCAACATGAGAAAGCAAAAGCAAGCCTCATGACAAGCCCAAATATAGGAATATTGATGAATAACTCTAACATGGTAGGGCATTTTCACCCTATTAAATGATTAGATCCATCTTTCTTGTTCTAACCCTTCTAAGCATAAGGTGGTTGCAATTTCATGAGTTTGTGAAAAAAACACATGGACATTGACATTAACTATTAATGTCTTAAAGATTTGAATGTTGAAAGCTATAGCCTTCATGGAATCAATGAAACAATGGGATATGATTTGTGAACAACACAATATGGAGCCTCTTTTTAGTTAAACCCATGTTTCTCTTTCTATGGTCTTGTCATATGAAAATGTGAAACAAACAAAACACCAAGCATATGTTGCCAATTTATGAGGAAAAAATCATTTAAAAGGATACCTTGTGTTTGCCTACCTCATGAATTATGATACACTACCACCGTATTTGACTACTTTGTTGCCCAATATTTATTAAATAATGAAAAAGTCTTCCTATTAGGCAAATGGATTTGGAATAATTTAGGTTTTATATATATATATATATATAATATTTTCTGCAAAATAGGCTAATAATCACCTAGGATAACCCAAAAATCAAAATCCCAATGTATAGTAGTAAGTAGGTGCCTCTCTTTGTGTGAACACCCAAAAATTTCCAAAGGGAGTAGTAGGTAATAATAATAAGGCAAACAAAACAGACCTTCCACTCCATCATGGTCTTCACATGTGAAGTTCCTTCATTATTATGCTCTAATAACTTTGTTCCGTGTTTTTTGAACCCTATTCTTAACCTCTACCCAACAAATTCATTCTTTGATTTTTAATTTTAGCCCATCTTTTTTGAACCCTATTTTAGCATCTACCCAACAAATTCATTCTTTGATTTTTTATTTTAGCCCATCTTTTTTGAAACCCTATTTTAGCATCTACCCAACAAATTCATTCTTTGATTTTTAATTTTAGCCCATCTTTTTTGAACCCTATTTTTAGCATCTACCCAACAAATTCATTCTTTGATTTTTAATTTTAGCCCATCTTATTTGAAACCCTATTCTTAACATCTACCCAACAAATTCTTGAATTTAGCCACATGGGTGGCTACCCGTGTCAAGATTGCATGCACTTTAGGGACCCACCAAAAGTGGGTGGGTGGGGGTGCAGCTCTAAGTTACAACTTCCAGATGCCCTTATACTTTACAAGTTACAGCTTCGGGATGCCCTTATCCCTTACAAAAGCTTCATAATTATGGGCTTCTTCTGCAACCACTTGCAAAAGTGTGTGTTTAGTTACATCCAAAGAAGAATTATGCAAACTCAAATATATTTCACCAATTCGTGCACAAATCTAATTAATCTTCACAAAACCCTCTAAAAGAAACAACCAAAAAATCCTTCAACATGTTATTATAACTCTATAACTAACTAATCTCAAGTTTCAATTCAAGCCAAAAATATCATCTTTCCAAAAACAAAGTCCTCATCTAAAAACAGACCTATTATTATCATTATTATTATTATTATTACCTCGGGTGCCAAAATCCCTTCAGCTAGCTACTACTCTATTCTATAATGAATCTCTTAACACAATATCGTTTGCCTCTTGGTAGGCAATGTCAACACAAAGTTCGTTTAACTGCAAAAATTGTAAGTAAGTATGTGGTGGCTAGGTCTCGTCATCACCCCAATTCTTTCATCGAAGTTATTAGTTGCTCCAAAAGGAACTCTCAAATGGGTTGCCGTTTATAACTCATGAATAGCTTGTATATTGATGTGTGTGTGTGTGTGTGTGTGTGTGTGTGTGTGTGTTTTTGTTGTCTTCCTCTCATTCTTTTTGTTGCAAGAAAGTCTCTTCTAAAGCTCCTCTCATGTTCCTCCCATCAAGTTTTTTTTTTTTTTTTTTCATTTGTTTCCCTTATCCCAAGAAAGAGGCTAGAGCTTTTCTCCCCCCCCTCTCCCCCCCCCCCACCCCCACCCCCTTTTTT
>Ga0116231_10008933_pt1 | contig 17289 bp, 18 predicted proteins | sample S1TSphgellanicum_2_FD_89695 | JGI IMG/M metagenome (GOLD analysis project Ga0116231, IMG submission 89695) | Host-associated microbial communities from peat moss isolated from Minnesota, USA - S1T2_Fd - Sphagnum magellanicum MG | ecosystem: Host-associated > Plants > Peat moss > Unclassified...
TAATGCAAGCTAGATTTGGATAACATATGTGATGACAATAATGTTTTGAATGACTAGAGGTTTGTTCTTAAATTGAACATTATGTTGGCTCCTTAGATGTTGATTTAAATGGGTGATAGTTTAACATAAAATTTTAGGATATGGAGAGTTTGAACTTTGAAAATATATTTATCAATTCCAAATCATAAATGATGCATAAGAGGCAAACTATTTGTTTTTAATTACAAACGCAATTTAATATTTAGATATACACTTTGCATTTTTCCTTCACCAATAACATATGTACCTCTGAGTATAATCACCTCATAAAACTGGGAATAAAGGGACGAAAAATCACCTCACAACATATAATCCACAAAACATTTTTGAAATACATAGAAGTCCATAAAATATCCTTGTGGCACACAAAAGTCCACCATATAGTCCACAAAACATCTTTCAATCGCCCATAAGTCCATTCAATGTCCACGTAATGTCCACATAATGTTTTGAAACACACATGAGTCTGACTAACAATTCACAAAACATTTTCATGGCACATATAAGTCCATTAATCATTTTTAAACCATACATAATGTCAATGGAGTACCCACCATGCAAACATAAAATCCATCAAGCACACACATAGTCCATATTCTTGTTACCTACAACACATATTACTTTAGTAGTAGTTTAAATGTCATCTTGACAACACATAAGTCCAATATGAATTTACATTATACCCTCAAAGCACACATTAAAATCCAACCTACAATCTAAATTGTATTTTTGAGCACACAACAATTTTGAAAAAACATGTAATAATGATCATAATTCCAAATTCAAATTTGAAAACTATGATTGTGATTCAATTTGAAAGGTGTGATCCAACAAAAAATTCCATGACTTCACATATGAAACTTCACCTTTATAACTATTGGATCATTCAATTACCACATCATTAAACATCAATTTAAAAAAATGTATTCATTTTAGTTTTTCATGAGATGCAATTTCAAATTTCAATAGTGGTCACCAAATTTTTAAGAATTTGATCTAAGTAAATTAAACTAAAAAATTTCAACAAGGAAAATTCCTTGTACTTGGGTTTCCATCAAATAATGTGTTGGCTTCATTTCATATTAATTAAGGCCAATTTGAAGTCGTGTGACATCGGTCTTATTTGGGTTAACGCGGGTTTGAGTTATCCACCAAGAAATAACATTGTGAACATTTGTGGACAGAACCACCCAATGCATCTAACATAAATTACATGTGCAATTCTTCTTCTTTCTTTGCATGAGATCTCACTTGCTTTGCATTCTAGGCAACTTTCTTTACTACACTTGCAATGTCAACTTCAACTTGCCAGTTAACAACAATTTCAGGTTCTAGTGTAATAGTTTCAAGCTACAATAAAAGCCTTGCCCTAATAGCATGACCTAGCCAAATGATCCTCCTTTTTTAGTCCTTGTTCTTCTTCGAACCCATAACCTTGAAATATTATATCTTCTAATATATAAGATGAAAAAAACCTCATTAAATATACGTGCAAATCAAAGATAAGTTGCCTAAAAATATGAAGAGAAAAAAACAAATCATTCGAACGAAATATTTGGTGTTCAAATAAACAAGTTATAAAATGAACACAAAAAAATGTTCAATGTAATGTGCTTGAGAGGAAATGTTGAAAGGAGTTTGAAAATGTAAGTGTAGGGCATTTATAGTGTGATGAAGTTTGAGCTTGTAGTAAAAAGTGAACAATGTTGCCGCAAAGGATAGCCGATAGAACAAGATAATAAGAAAACACATAGGGCAAAACAAGGAATGCCTTCTAGTAGAGAGAGACAGTTGAGTGCCAAACCCTAAAGCAGTCAGGCACAAAACCTTAAAGTAGTTGGGCGTGAAACCCTACAATATTAATTAGTTCAAATCATGTAAGCACTTGGTAGGCACCTACCATCAAAACTTGGTGACCATTTCATTTTGGGAGCTACATCATTATGAATCCTTATAGAAGATTTATGTATTAGAGATATTTGCAAATTAATGAAACCCAACATGGTCATAAGGGGATGATATTTCTAAAAAATAGTGAAAAAAAAATACACTAGGTTTCAATGGGGATTGAAATTCATATTAATACCATATTTGGTCAAATCTAAGTTTCATCTACCCTTTTTTTCTTGATTGCCTTCAAACAATCTCTTGTTATTGTTATGTGTTGCAACTAAAAATATTTTTGAACCTCATGCATTTATCTCGAATTTTAGCATTTTATACCCATATTTAATAAAATTCCATTACTTTACAAATGACAATTAAAGGTTGAAAGAAGGGTTGAGGGATGAAAGAAGGGCCCAAAAGGAGGCCAGTTTATGAATATCTGTATTGTGTATATAATTTGTAAAATATTCCATATGATGACTAATGTGCTTAGTTCAATGTTCTGAAATTCACTCATTCATGCATATCAACTTTTCATTCATAATGAATAACATTCATTCATCATTATTTTGCTTGCATAATACATATTTTTATCATGAATGACATCCACCATAAAGCATAAAACATATGTAAAATCGTTTGGTAGTTGATATAACTTAGTTCATTGCTCATGGATGAAATTTGTTCATGAACATACATTTTTCATCAATGGTTTCTGAAATTGATCCATCAACATCATATAAGCTTGCAATTCATTGATCAAATAAAAAAATGATTCCATTCTTACTCCTACTGTATGGGACAAAATAATTTGGAAAAGCTATAGTTGAAGAAAGAGAAAGTTTTACTGATATTTGTCAAAATTGTTGAATATTGAAAACCATTGGATTACTATGACAAATGTGCAACGGTAGACTTATTCTTCAACTGCTGAAAATTTCAATTTGAAACTTTTTGAAACTTGTCTTTTAAAATAAACAAATATGTGACAAAAAAGTGCCGAACATTGGTAGTAGGTACAGTATGCATAATTAGCTTTTGCTTTTTCATGATGAATCCACCATTGCCCATTTTTCATCCACAATTGAAATTCTACAAAATTATTTAACATTCAGACTTGCAGAAGGCTAAGCGGAAGCATCCATCCCCTCCGCCAACTGCTACACATATACCGGATCAAACATAATTTGATCCAAGCGGTAAACTTCATTGAAGGCGCTTATGACAAGAAGACCCAGATGAAGAACCTGTTACTCGAATTCGTGTTCCAAGAAATTAATGTGCATCTACTACTAGGTAGTACTAGGTACATGATTCTTATAATACAAACACCTACGTGTACTTTCAAGAATTTATGAATTAGTATTTATCGCCAATTTGGATTTTTGAAGCTTTAGTGACCTAACCAGATTTTGATTTCCCAATACTGGTGATTGGGTGTCACAACTCATGACTCACTATATATTCACATACATGAAGATGACAGTTCTATAATTCTGAATTTTTGTCAAAAAACCAGAACTGATGGTTCTTTGATTCTGAAATTTGAACTCCAAGCAAACTGAACTAGTCTAAGTGATTGTCAACTCGCTAGTGTAACCTAAAATGAACCAATCAAGGATGAAGAAACCTAAAAGTGCAATGCTTTTGATGGGTCATTATTAGGAGGATGTAGATTTCGTAGTGAAGGAAATTAGGTTTCCTTCTTTAAATGTTTTAATTTTTTTTTTGTTATGTTTATGTTTTGCAAATTGCAACAACAATGGTTGCAATGTTGAATGGTGATGCAGTTTTAGCTGGGTTGTTAAGAATTCATGTGTGGTGTGCTTAGCTGATATTTATTTCTTGTGTAATTTAGTTTTTAGCAGAGAAAAAAAATGGGAGACTGATGATTGGATAGTTAGATTTTGGTAAGGCATGTTAGGAGATCTTTAGCAAGGATTGAAAGGTGTTGTTGTGGGACTATTGAACAACATTGGGAGTGTGATTCATGAAGCTATTTTTTTTCTTTATGTTCTTTGTTTTGGAGTTGGTGAGTATGGTGTGTGAGATGAATGTTCAATTGTCCTCCACTCTCACTTCATTTGATTTCTTCTAAATCTCCACTATGCATGAAGAAGTAAAACAAGGTGTAGAAGTAGGTCATTTGGATAGTGTTCATATGGAGATGATATGAACACTAGTGGATTTGAAGAAGCTAATTATAATGGCATTCTCTTCTTCAAGTTTGATATACTTATGAAATCAAGCACTTATATGAGGTTGTAAAAGAATGGTTGTAGAAGTGAGTACCTATCTGCATAGGTGCTTTAGGTGAATTCTGTTTCCTTGTACATCATGGGCGAGTTGATAAGGTGAATCTTGCAAATTTGGGGTTTTCAAGGGAATTGTCTCATTTGTCAAGGCTTCTGGAATGTGGGTAGCACATTGTAAATTTGTGAACTTGTACTTGTGATGTTTTATGGCAGGATTTGTGTTTAGAAAGTTTGGGATTGACATGCCATGAAGAAAACCATAATAGATTGAGGTGCCATGAAAAAAACTATAATAGCCCCTTAGAGTGAATCCAAAACATTTGACCACAGTATGAACCAGTAAAAAAAAGTAATCTCTGTAAGACTGTTTTGCTCAGATTTCCTGGTGTTGAAATGTCAAATTCACAACTTCTGGCCGTTAGCAAGTACTCTTTTGTTTTTTGGCTACACTAGTTCCATCAGTACCAATTTACTGGTTCCTGCTCCCCAAAAAGAACACAAAACAAAAGAACGCAATTTTATGCAATGGTACCAGTTTCACTCACTTTATGAAGGTCACACTCAAATTCGGGATGAAAAAGGGACTAGAGGATCAAACTAAGGACCAAAAACAGAGTGACTTTATGGATAACTTTAATGAAAAGTGAACACAAGCAAAAAGGAAATAAGAAACAAATAAAAGCCCAAAATGGGCAAGATGAAAGTGGCTCTGAAAGGAGCCAGTAGCTAGAAACTTGGCTTTTTTCCTGATTTCCTTGCAGTTCTGAAGTAGGGAGTCAGCCGTCCCCACTATCAGTCACGTATTGTGTGCAGACGCATGCGGAATAGGACCCCTCCTCAGTTTTATTTTATTTTTTTGGGGAGACTTTGGCAAACCAGCAGACACATTCGTACCACAGTTTTTTGTAAAAAAAATTAAAAAGAAAAAAAGAATCCCATGCCCCCTTGGTCTCTGGTCTGGTGGTTATTCTCTTCTTTCTTGGCAATGGTTATTTTTCTGTTTGTTCCCAAAAACAAAAAATAAGACTGCATTAATTTTGTTGGGTTGCTTTTAAACGTTATAAACATCCTAAACTAAATCAGGATATTTCCAGTCCAAATTTTAAGAATTTCCGTGGTAAACATAGCTACCAAATGAAGCCTCACTCACAAAGGTGAAGTGTGGGTTGGTTCACCCTTGCCTAGGACCCTAATTAGACTTCTACTGCAAAGTAAAGTAGTAATACTAATAATGTCTCCTGCCGCTCATTGTTTTTGGTCTCAATTTTTGAACCCAGTCAAAGTCGCAACCATCCTGAAGAGAATTTAGTAAATTTTGGATACAAGCCAAATATGAGTATCCTTCTGTACTCTAGGCCAATTATATGGCAATTAAGATTCTTTTCTAGAAATATAGTGCATTTGGGCCATTATATTTTCTTGAAACTTCCTTTGTATAGGTCATATATATATATCTCGATTTTGTAATGTAACCACATTGGAAATCATCCACAAGTGGAATTAGCCAAATTTTGCTACAGGTCAGAGAGGAAAGGTCAAAGAGAATAGTAGAAAAATTGATCATGCTATGTTACCGAGGTGAAACTGGATATTAACTCAGAGATGTGTGGTTCATCCACAATGGATGAGAAATTAGCAGTGTTAGCCAGTTATTTTTATAACCATCAGGTAGGTTTTTTACTTTTTGAGACCACAGGTTCTTAATATTCAATATCACAAAATTTGGGTAGTAACCGTTAAGTATGTATAAGGATAGGTTATCAAATAATTTGTTGATAACTACTGGTTATTAACTGGTGAAAAGGTTTTTTAAATTATTATTTTTTTACAATTAAAAAATGAAATTCTGTGTTACTATTTAAAGATTGATAACCTACTGAATGATAATTGAGTCATCCAGGTAGGTCATTAGATTTTTGAAATTTCAATACCATCAAAAATTCAAAAACTGACTGGTAGGGTATTAGAAGCGAGCGGCAATAACTGGATCAAAACTCAAAAACCAGCCAACACTGGCGGTGATAACCGGCATCGACTGGAGGGTGCGCTCGTGGGTGCTGCTGGTTCCCTCTGCACATTCTAGTGATTTGGAGAGAAAAATTAAGGGGGGTTGGGCTAATGCCAGGGTTAACGTTTTGGGAGGGCGAAAAGGCGCGTGTGCGCCATCTGGCGGTGCTGCTACCAGCACAAGAGCGAGCACGACAAGCAAGCTGGCTTGCTGGGAATCACTCACGCGCCGGATCAAGAAAGCGCAAAGTCTGATCACAAGCAGCTCCCAGCTCCCTCTCTCCCTCCCTGTCGAGTTCGATCCGTCTGTTTGTTTGTCTGATGATGTAATGCTCATCATACTCTCCAAATTCTTCGCCTCCAGAGCCGTGCCCTGATCTGGAAGTTGTTCTAACTGGAGCCGGCTCTTAGATCTAGCTAGATTCATAAAGCGGCCCCTGCACAAAGCAATCTAGGCAAAGCAATTGCTAGCTTTGACCTGCAGCAGGGGACGTACTGGTTTTGATTTTCTTAATATTCCGGACCTTGTGATTCATCAGATCCCGGGGCTACCTTGCTCTAGTAGCTTATTAAACTGAGCTAGAGTTAAGTTTCAGTTGCTAGCTAGTCAACAAACTCAATATGTTTAGGAAACTTTTGGTATCAGCTTGTGCAGCAGCTTCGTCTAGCTTGTGAAGAAGAAACACTACTGTGCATACGGTAAGCGTATATACTGTCGCTGAATTTTGCTTTCCATTTTTCTTGCAGCAGGACGATCCGAGATGATGCAGTGGTAGAAACTAGATTCCCAAAAAAACTCGCAAGTGAGCGAGCGAACGAGGGCAGGGTACATGACATAGTGGCGCAATCATTTGCAGCTGTGTGGGTCATGGCTGATGCTGCCACGCCGCACCAGCTGCTTATAGGACCGATGCAGGCCTCACCCAAAGCTCCTTTCCTGCTGCACGGCCTGCAGGCAAATGAGTACGCGGGGGGCACTACTAGTATGGATTTGAACCACTTGGTGGAGTCGGGTTCGTCAGGTGGAAGCTGCAGGCGGAACCGGGGGGACGTCGAGCCTGCACTAGGAGTCTCGAGTACTGCAGCGCCTGGGGATCCGGAATATTCAAGCACGGGCTCGCAGTACGCGGAGCAGCAGCTTGGAAAGAGAGACGAAAGCTCGAGTACTATTGCAGCAAGTGTTGCTGATCGTCTCGGCAGCAGTGTAGATCACAGTCCGCCAGCTGACAATATGGGTGCAGCTGGGACGTAATACCCGGCTAAAGTCGACCGGATTTTATCAGAAGCCGAGACTAGGGCGGCAGAAGACCCGCGGCCGGATGCAGGTCTATCAGTTAGCGATCCTTCGCAACCCAAGAAGCTGCAGCTGCAGAAGAATATGGATCCGCAAGGCTTGGATCCCGACATCGAGATGGGTCTAACCACTGTGCGCGGAAAAATTCATTCTGAAGCACTTAACACTAGTAGTGCGGATGCAGATATCGACTGCGAGAGAATATGTCGCGTCTGCCATGTAGATCTGTATGCCCCGGGAACAGGAGAGCCAATGGAGCTGGGATGCGCTTGTAAGCAGGACCTTGCGCTCTGCCACCGTCCGTGCGCGGAGGAGTGGTTCAAGGTTCGCGGCAACCGCTCCTGCGAAATCTGCGGCCAAACGGTACAGAATCTCCTGCAGCCGGCCACGGATCAACTGGAAGCAGCTGCATCCGGATCATCATCTCAGGCACGGCTCGATGCTGCAGCGGTCACAGCCGACGGGGGCAACAACGGGGCGTCGGGACTGCCGAGAACGTCGGGCGGAGGCAGGTTACGCCAATTGCTGTGGCAGCGTAAGGCGGTGCGCAACTTCTTGCTTGCAACCCTTGTGGTAATCTTCACGGTCCCTTGGTTCTTCCGTATTGCTTATTACACAGCGTGATCCAAGCTTACAACCCACATCTCTCTCTCTCTCTCTCTCTCTCTCTCTCTTCAAGGATCAACAACAACACAACAGCCACACGGAGCCCTTGTGGGAAAAGTGTCTAACTTTACCTCCAAGTAACAGGTAATTGTACAACACAGTGTGTTTTGCAACATCCCCAACGAACCTCACAGGGAAAGTTCATCTGGAAGGGTTTATGCACAACTCTACCATATGACTACAAGGGGAATTAGTCGGTCTTTCTCCTTGGTTGCAAAGCACCTACTGGGGAAAGACCAAATTTTCCCTTTGACATTGGTTCTAAGAGGGTTTTCTACAATGGATAACTGCGAACTTTCTCACATGTCACACAGAGAGTTGTACGAGAACTCCTTGTGAGCACAGCAAGGCAAGCTCCACATAGTGTCAATCTTCTTCTTGTACATATATATCATTTGTGAACCTGCAACAGCTTAATGCCTAGCTAGTTGTCTACGAGCTGCTTGCTGTAAATACTTCACTATTACCATACTTTCCATCCCAAATGTCTAGCTGTCAACTAGTTACTAGTTTTACCACACATTTTCCAAATTCCATATCCATCATCAATTCTTCTAGCTAGCATTGGGCCAGCTCCTAGTGTTGAAAACAAGAGTTAAAATTCGCCACCTGTGGTGATCAGTCACTCATGGGCTGGTTTCTTGCAAAGAAAAAAATTCTTACATTAACAAGAGATCAATGATCTTGTCATATATTGATGCGTGGTGCTAGTAGGCATTGCTATGGAGACTAGAGTGCCTCTTCACATTTAAGGCCACCAACCAGCTACGGCAGCGCCAGAGTGAACCAGCACTCACTAACGCATCACCATGGATGAATGAATATGTGTGGATGGACAGGACAGTTTTTTCATTTGGTTGTTGTTCCCCATAGCTGAGGGTTCTAAAAGTGTGCCACAGGTCCTAAAAACGGGGAAGCAGGGTGGTGCGGTAGTGGCTGCTGGGTCACACCCTTGCACCCACGAGGTGAAGTCAGTCACGATGGGGCTGTCTCTTCTCACACCTGCTGTGGGGCTCATAAATTCTACTCCTCTCAGAATCTCCAAAGGTAGTTTCATCCGTTGTTGCGTGGTTCTTTAGATTTTGTTATTAACATCCAGGTTGGCGTTTTGGAAATTTTGTAGAAATCAACGAATCTCTGGTTTCGGTTCTTTCAACATTTTCAGAACCAAATGATTGTGGCCAGCTCCAGGGTTTTGAAAATTTTCAAAGAACCAGAAGTGGGTCTCATATTGGAACAACAATCAAAGAGCCAAGGGTTGTCAAGCCCTAAACCTACGTAGTAGCCTATGATACTCACCCAATTACATAGGTTTAGGAGCGTTTACCTATGCAGTGGGAGGGGGAAGTAGGAGGGTTTACAAAATAGGTTACCAAGGTCGAACCCTGGTAAATCAGTTGCAGTTCACCCAAAACTGAGTCACAATGGGTTTCCAATGGATGGTGCATGGGTGAATCCTTGGTCGCATAGTCACAGGTAGATTGGTGATACTGAATCAACGTTTTTCTGGGTGGCTAAAAATAGTTAATATGCTATGATAAATCATGAGTACTAAAAGTAGAAATGAAAATAGCCAGGGTACAAATGCAAATATCACCAGGATTCATCTACTTTTCATGCCAAGGTAGTCATTACACGATAATAATGACATTGGTTTAGATTGCCCCCACAAAAATAAAAGTCATCCAGATAGATTCATCACTTTGCTCATTTTGAATCGGAGGGCTAAGGGAGGGCTAAGGGTTTCATCAACACTACATGAATGAAGGATGCATGTGGTCACACTATTATTGTTGGGATGAACTTGTGTTATCTCTTAAGTCTATGTTTGTGATTCACAAAATCTTTATTCCTACAAAGGTCTAGGTGAGGGGCGTGGGTGATCTAATGCTTACAGCAGCTTTCAAGTCTTTGAGTGAGGCTTTTTAGTCACCATATTAGCCTGAAAAATGCTAGGTTTTGGACTCAAGAGCCTGATTTAGTTGAAGCATAAGATATTTGTAATATTTAAAAACAATTTAAATGGATTTTTGGGTTTTACCATGGTACCAGTGTGAGTGTGGTTGCTGGCTCACCCATGGTCTAGGGGATGCCCCTTGGAAAAGGGTTGTACTATCCTTTGTACTTCTTTTTCTATGAGAATATGTGTTAATGGTATTGTTAGTGAAAGATATCTTCTATTGGCTTTAGTCCAAATTCTAGGTCTACTTATTTGTAAAATTGCTGCCAATTGAAATAGAGTTTTGGTGTGTGAGTTAATTTTGTTTTCTAGTTCAAAATTTTCAATGTTTTGAGTTTCATTTTGGGTTTTAAGCTGTATCTTATTGTTAGTTTTGAAACTTGTGAAAAGAAACATTTTTGCAATGAATTGTTGTCAAATTCATGTTTCATTTGTCTTTTCATAGTCATTATTTGCTATTTGATGAGACAACCATCACCACATCCACTCCAAAATGAAAAAAACATTTTAACCTAAAGGATAGAATCAACTCACTACTTTAGCCATTCATGTGTGTAAAAATAAAATTCAAATTTGCCAAAAATATGTTTTAAAAAAAATACATATTGCAACCCATAGAAATCTCAAAAAAGTCTAGGAAAGACACTGTACAAAATAGAGTTATAGCATAAGGCTATTCTATCCAGAACATTTGCCAGTAGTGAATGTTGGAGGCTCTTATAGTTTTGTATTTTCAACAACTCTAGGTTAGGAATGGATGATGATCTAATAGTTTTGACAATGTGTTCAAAAAAAAGGAGGGAGTAGGAGGAGGGGCAAGGGCAGCAAGATCTGTATTTGTTAATGGTTCCTAAAATCAAATTAAATGGAAACCAAATTTCTTCCATCAAGATTTTGAACATTTTTTGTCAATTTTGGCCCACCTCCATCATGGCTTATGCAACATTGAACTACATAGTCAACTTGAAGAGTCCTTGAGCATCCAAATCCCATGCCAAAAGAATGGAAGGAACCAAAAAAACACCTATGGATTATCTATCCACATGGATGAATGCATGTTTCTTCTCCTCCTCTGATTATGCTCCTTCTAATGGAAACCACTTCTAAAACAAAACTTTTAGGACTATGGCAAAATGGCACACGTCCTTTTTTGTTCTCTTTTGGTTGTTCCCTCAATCATATTTTTCTAACACTTCTCCCATCTGATCAATTCCTTGACCAATTGTGAATACATGATTGCAACTTAACTAACAAACTCTCCATGATTTGCTCAGGAGATCATCATAACAGACTTATTGCTAAAATAATGCACCTTTTCCTTTTGATGAATAATTGGCAAAATGGCAACAATTCTATTAGCATACTCTGATCTCATCTTTTTCACAACCCACCTTTCATTGGTGTTGTAAGTGTCAAAGACTCTATCTGTTATATTTGCCATTGCTACTTTAGCATCAGACATTTATGCTTGGTCTGCTTTTGTTTCTCCTATATGGTAGATTCTAAAAACCTCTTGCCAAGATATGCTTGTTTATTATTATCTGCTCATCCCCCAACATAACCTTGATTTTTGTTATGTTCAAGATCCAACTTCTAATTCTTCAAAAATTCAACTAGAATGTCGTGGCAAGGTGTCTTCCACTCAATTTCAAACATGCCTACTATTCTAGCTTTGTTTGCCTAGGCTTTTTCTTCCTCTCTAAAGTTTGTCCAAAGCAAAATGTTCTTCGGATTGTTATTGTAACTTTGCTCTATTGGAATAAAGACATACCTAATCTCATCATCCTAATGACCTGATGAGTACACACTTTTTTCCCATGCAGATTTGTAGCCATTGCTTACTGACTTGTTATTTTTATGTGCTTCTTATTAGGAATATGAACTTTGTCTAGAATCTGCTCATGAGTATACTCTTTTTGATGTAATGGTGATTGTTGTTATTGTTGCAAATCATCATTCTATTAGTCTTCCTCAAAATCTGAAATAGAAATGGGACCGACTTGCTCATTATGACCTGCCTGTTTTTTAGGTTTCCTAAAGTTATATCTCTTCAATGTTTCCTTACAATCTCTTTCATTTTTTTAATTACTTCAAAAGTTCTCTCATACTTGGATATTGGAGAGGATTTTTTAGAAGAAGAATAATAAACTGAAGAAAGAAAAGGTGGACTTCTTTTTGGAGACCTAGATTGTAGAGGCAAAATGTTTGCAAATTTCTATTGCTCTTTCAATCTCTCTTGCTCCTCTTTCAACTTCAATAACTTTTTTCTATACTATCTTTGCAATTTTTCCACAAAACTTTTTTCAGCATTCATTTTAGAGACAAAAAACGATTAAAATTTGTTTGTAAAAAATGAAAACAAAGAATCATTCTGGTGTTTTCCACCTCTGAAATGTTATCACCACATTTCATGAAGTGACATTTCACTTTTTGTTTTAGGGCAATCATTTTAATGATTTGTATTTTTTTTAGATTATTTGACATTTGTCGTTTCCTGCTTAAATTCATATTGACATCAACATGGGCTATAGTTAACACCTACTGACCAAAGAATTTTATGGACGTGGTACTGAATAATTTTGATGACATTTCTAAATCTAATGACTTGGTATAGTCTACACTACATATTCCTTCTAACCTATGTTAAGTCATCATATTAACATAGTCTCGTTTTGAAATCAATGACTTATCTACCCCACAAACTAGTAACTGTGAAACTATAAACCATGGTTTGAGTATTTGTTCATAATTTGCTGACTTATCAGATTTACTAGGGTTTTTAAAAATACTATTATCTAATTAATCCCACTGGTCTTCGATTCTCTTTATTTTTATGAATCTTCATGAGATGTTTCTTCCATGTGGTTTTCATCTATGGATTATAAAGACTTATAATCTTCTAAACTCTGAATCCCTTTCAATGTTTGATCCACATATGTGTATGGTTTCAACTTATTAACATTGACCAAAATTGGGTTTGGGTCAAAATTGTTAACAAAAACAAAAAGAATAATATTATTGGGTAAGCAATAATGTACCCTAAATGGACCAAATCGTGGTTTTTTTAATTTGCCAAGATGTGTTTTTTCTCCTTTGGGAAACCATAAGACATAATCTCCAAATTGGAATTTTTTTTTCGTATTTTTTTGTTAACTCCACAAAAATATGCTCCACTAGCTGGCTCCCACAATGTTCTAAGCTTCCAATCTATTCTCTTATAACTTTTCCATTGCTATAATTCTGGTTAATAACATTCTAGTTAGTTCTATATCTTTGTGGTTCCCACTAATAACTGTGAAGCAATTTTATGTCCCTCTACTCTCGGTTCTATGAGGTGACTATACTGGAAAGTACATATGCTATCGATGAAGGAAAAAATGCAAAGTGAATTTTTAGATGTTAAGTTGCGTTTGTAATTGAAACCAAATAGCTTGCCTTTTATGCATCATTTACAATTTAAAATTGATAGATATAATTTAAGATTTATTCAATCTATAAAAAAGGTTACATGGTTGTCACCCATAGTAGTAGTAGCTAAGAAAAATGGCAAATTGAGAATCTATATACATTTCAGAAAACTAAATGTAGCCACAAAGAAAGATTCATATTCATTACCTTTCACAAATGAAATGTTGAACACAGTAGCAAGGTGTGAAACATATTCTTTCTTAGATGGATATTCAAGATAAGAACAAGTACAAGATTGCATTTGCTATAAACTAAGGGGCTTTTATATGGAAGGTGATGTTGTTTGGAGTGAAAAATGGACCTCCAACATATCAAAGAGTCATTACCAAAACATTCAAAAAATATTTGGACAATTTTATGAAGATATTTTTAGATGATTTTATAATGTATAGTGACATGAAAAATCATCTACAAAAATTTAGATTATGTTTTCAAAAGTGTAGAAAATATGGCATTAATCTAAATCTAGACAAACGTGTATTTATGGTATTTTCAAGGATGATATTGGGTTTTATTATTTCCAAAAAAGGGAAACTACCAAATCCATAGCAGATACAAGCAATAGTAAACATGCCACCACCCAAAAATCCACAACAAATTGAAGTATTCAATGAGATGGCACAATTTTACAGATGTTTTATCAAAAAATTTGTTGCTATTATGGCACCTATCACTAAACTAACCAAAAAAACATAATGTCACAACCCTAACCTTGGGTTCGTGACCAAGGCAAGGGCTTGCAAAGGTGCGGGCCAAGAGGGAAGCCCAAGAGTCACATCTCATGCTCTCGGGAATGTAAGAGAATGTGAGGGAATGAACCCTCACACTCCCAAGTGAGCTCCCACTTTGGGAGTTGTAGTTCCAATGGATTCCCAAATTTTCAGAGTGCGATTACAAGGGTCAAAACTCATTAGATTAAGAAGTTCCTTATATCATTGGAAAGCTCTTGGAACATAAATGTCTAAAATGGGCTCGTATGACCCATTTGCATACTTAAAACACAAGTTATGGCCAAAAGAAGGGTCGAAAGTCAAATTGGCAATTTGACTCCCGACCACTAAAGTTAATAATCACCTTATTTCCTTGCGTGTAGATGGAGTGCCACATATGGTTGAAAAGCTCTCGACAAGGGCTACAACTTTGCTTTGGACCTCACCTCAATTGAAGGTTTGCACACAAAGTTATGGGCCCCCAAAATTAAGACCAAAATCACGGGAGTCCTAATTTTGGGAATTTCGAAACTCCCACTTAGGAGTTCTGGGACAAAATGACATTTGGGTGTTGGTCATGTGGCCAAACACAGAGTATACTATAAGGGGGAAGGTGGTGGCTTCCCTCAAGTCTAGGCCATGTTGAGTCTTATGAATCCATGTTTGCTCGTGGCTCGTTCGTGCACCAAAGGTGTTCTAACTATTCATTAACCAACCTATTGTTTGGTTTGTGCAGGTCTATGTGAGTAAGTGATTTACTTGTCAATCTTCCTAATCCCATCCTAAAGCTCCAACATGCCCCTCTACCCCCGAAGTGCTACAAGCCAAGGAACGTGCCTCAATTCCTTCTCCTTCTGTTGTGTTCACCTTAGGACTTCTTCAATTGAGTCCATCAAGGAGCTTGGGGGTGCGTCACATATGCCTACCAAATTCCAAGCTCTACCCCTAAACCAATAAGAAGTTATGCTACTAAACTCAAGAAGGTTTTACGAAAGTAGAAAGTTTAACTTGGCTACACACCACCAGTCACTTAAAATATTATTCCTATCACATATGTTGTCCAAATTTGGCTTGCCTTAATTCATTAAAAATCTAGTCACAAGGTGCATTTGCCTACCAAATTGCAAGTTCTGCACCTAATCTAATAAAAAGTTGTGCTACTAAACCCGAGAGGGTTTTACAAAGGTAGAAAATTCAACTTGGTTACAAACCACCAGTCACTTAAAATATTACTCCTATCGCATATGTTGTCCAAATATGGCTTGCTTTAACTCATTAGAAAGTTAGCTACAAGACACATCTGCCTATCAAATTGTAGGTTTTGCACCCAAACCAGTAAAAAATTATGCTACCAAACTCGAGAGGGTTTGTGAAATTCCTTCAAAATTTCAAGCTCCCAACACTATCCCTACTCACTTCCATTCTTTCAAAAATACTACAAACATCCAATCCACTTTCCCACTTTCCACCATCTACTAAAACTAATCATTCTTATCCTCCCAAGGAAGGTTGTAGGAACAAGTATCCTCAAGATTCAAATCGAAAATTATGTTCGGAAAAAAAATAGCCCCCAATGATCCAAATTTGCCCTTTTAAAGAAAAGGAGAGGGAAAGAAGTGAAGGAAGATCCTAACGTGGTGGCCATTGGAAGGTTCTAATGTTTAGTGGCCCTTGAAAGGTTCTAATGCTTGTTGGCCCTTGAAAGGTTTCAATGCTTGGTGGCCCTTGAAAGGTTCCAATGCTTAATGACCAATGGAAGGTTCCAATGCTTGGTGGCCAATGGAAGGTTCCAATGCTCGGTGGCCCTTGGAAGGTTCCAATGATTGGTGGCCAATGGAAGGAAAAGGAGAAAGAAAAACACCTTTTCACCTCTTCCCATTTTCCCCCAAAAATTTTTACTTAAATCTTCATTTTTTCCATTGATCTTAAGGTTTTACTTTACCATGGTTTTAGGCTGTTACTTACACATTTTTTCCTTTTCCTTGACCTATAAATTACAACCACGCATTTTGATGTAACAAATCTTCCACATATTCATTGCTGAATTGATTTTGATTAAAGATCTCTTTTCCTTTCCTTGAAATTATGGCATCACATATGCCATGTCTTAAGGGCCTCAAGCTACATAAGCGAATGAAGAACTGACTCCTAAATCATCTCTAGATTTGACATTGACGTGGCATCCTCATGATGAAGATCTTGAATCGTGAGAAGTGCACGTTTGTCTTGAAGTTGATCCCCCTCGAGCTTGGTATTATCGCAATTCTCCAAACTCTCGCACCCTAATGATTTTGTTACAAGTCGACCTCGCTTCTAATGATTTTGTTACAAGTCGACCTCGCTTCTAATGATGAACTTGAAACTGTCTATGAAGGTTGTTATGAGACTGAAGACACCTTTATCTTCACATGGTCTTTAATTCCCGACATTAAACACTATTATTGATTGCGTGGTTTGATTCGCCCACTACCTCTTAATAGCAAAGCAAACTATCTAATTCGCACCATTCGACGCATCCTAAATTTTGTACAGTTATGAACTATCACTATGGCATAGCCCAGGACTCAACATGTAGTTGTAGCTCCTCGTTGAGCTTATCCATAATCTAAATAAATGTTTCATTCATTATGAAACTCATGTTACCATTGTCACCCTATCACACTATTTATTTAATTGTTAAGTTGTCTCGAATTAATTTTATGTTCATAAGGCTTGAAGATTATCTATTTTTATTAGACCTTTCATTCACACCCTTTCAACTACTTCATGAATCTCAAACATCTTTAATACTCACTAAATACTAGAACAAGACCAATGTTTTGCTAAACACCACGAATTTTGGTGTCTACTTTTACTCCCAACCCTCTATAAATTTCTCAACCCCAATTACGCAACTAAGGTTCTAAAATTATGGTTACCAACTTTTTGTTGAAGAAAAGAACTAATCCAACACATTATTCATCAATATCGTATTTCGAAAAAGAAAACAACCCCCCTCACACA
>Ga0116231_10008934_pt1 | contig 17287 bp, 9 predicted proteins | sample S1TSphgellanicum_2_FD_89695 | JGI IMG/M metagenome (GOLD analysis project Ga0116231, IMG submission 89695) | Host-associated microbial communities from peat moss isolated from Minnesota, USA - S1T2_Fd - Sphagnum magellanicum MG | ecosystem: Host-associated > Plants > Peat moss > Unclassified...
GAGAAGTCTCCTGAATGTACAGCAGCAGCTGCATGTGTTCATGGCTTCATTGCCAACACAAGTGAGGGATTCACTGAATGATGATCCAGAGATGCAGGAACTGTTCAGAATAGGGGCTGGACCAGGAGGAACCCAGTTTGGGAAGAGGAAGTATAACCGAGGAGCAAGAAGAGATGGACGGTGGATTATTGAAGGAGCAGAAAGAGGAAACATCAATCAACTTTTTCTGAGGATGGTGCCTGATAGAATGATGGAAACTCTTGTGAACTTAATATTTCAACACATAACCTGGTACAAAGATCACAAGCAACTAGTGGAGTGCATATGACATTGAGTGGTTGACCCAATTGGGCTACAACCACCTCACTACTATGAACCATTGACAGTTTTTCAAAGATCCCATCAGTAGTGCTCACACCAATTCCATTGAAAGACCATGGATGCATGTGAAGAGATCTCTAAAACAACAATGAAACAATGCACTAGAAAAGATCTACTGGAAAAACACTTTGGAGAATTCATGTGGCATAGAAGATTTCTCAGGTGAAATGGCAATGGTAGAAATGTAAAGATTGCATAGAGAAAAATTGCATGTGTGAATTTAAACACTACCTATTCACCACCAAGAGGTATGTGCCCATTAGGACTTGAGACAATATAAGGTAGCCCATCACACTTTACATTGTCTATATCATTTAAAACTAATTTTTATTTTCATTCACTCTTTCAACCTCTTGCATATAGGACTATTCTTGCTATTTTATAATCAAATTGCATTCTTTCCCCCTTTACTACTAATTTGCATGATCTATATCTCAAATTGCATTCTCTCCACTTGTATTGCTTAGTTACATCCTTTCTACCTCTACCAAGTGTTTGCAATCATTAAACTTCTATTTTACAATGTCAAGAAGAAAATTGACATAAATTGTCACACCAAACACCTTAGAATCTATGATTGAATATATGTTAATCTTAAGCATACTAAATAAAATATGTGAGATGACAAAAAAAACCTTTGGAATATCCAAAAGATGACACTTGACTAGTCCCCCTTCAACATTTGCTAGAAATTACATAGGAAACAAAATGGAAAACGACAATTGACAAATGGTCCAATCAAAACCAATGATTTTCATGCTAGATTTAAATGCAGAATTTGAGTGTACAACTATTAATATGTCACCAATTGGACATGTTCCCAAACATGGGTTATTTTGTACATTCAATTTAGTTTCATTTTGAAGTTGAAAGGTTCATTCAAATTAACCTAGGATAAAGTTTCTTCATTTGCATCATGTCATGGTATTCATATACACAACACTTTTGTTGAATGCCACCAAATTTGGATTTGTACCTGTCTGTTGAAAAAAAAAGGTAAAAAATGTAGATGCAAAATTCAAGGTAGAGGTTGGATACTAGGCATTTATTAATCACTTGCAAGATTACAATATATATGGGATAATGATCAAAATATTTATCCTAGAGTTTTTAAGAACTTGCCACAACCAACTAGAAACAATTTGTGGTCAACAGACCTAATAAATAGAAATTTTAAAACACAATTTCATCGATAATGTGATTACCTGCTGGGATTCCAAGAGCCCAAAAAAATAGGCGACTTAGTCCTAGAAAAGAAATGGCCAAGAAACGATTTGAATGTTGAGGATGATCCATATGAAACATCAATCCTTGCTTACAACAAGGAAATGGACCAACTAGCGATGGCCCATCACTAAATTAAAATGCGTCCTAGCTTGCCACAACTAACTAAAAACAATCCATGGTCAACAAACTTAATAAATACAAATTTTAGAACACAATTTCATCGATAATGTGTGATTACCTGCTAGGATTCCAAGAGCCCAAAAAAATAAACGACTCGGTCCTAAAAAAAAAATGGCCAAAAAATGATTTGAATGTAGAGGATGATCCATATGAAACACTAATACTTGCTTACAATAAGGAAATGAACCAACTAGCGATGGCCATCACTACACCAAAATGCGTTCTAGTTCACTTTGGGTTTCACTAGATTTTGAATGTATTTGGACATTTTTACCATGGTGAAACTATTCAACTCCCCAGTGAACATAGACCAGTTACTACGAACAATGAATTGGTCCCCTAGTACCTAGTGAAATAAAGTTACTTTCAAGTGAAATACAAATTTATCAAACCATTTCACTTGCTAGTTAATTAACTAGGCAATATGGAAATCAATTAAATTTAAATTATTTAATATTTAATGTAATATTTAATAATATTGATAATTTCATGATTTCCAGCTTATGAATTATTAACATGTGTCACTACCTAATTAGGTTAAAAATTTAACCTAAGTACATAGGTCATGTAATCAACTTAAATAGGCACCTATTTTAAGGAACTACATAGAAAAATATTCAATCAACTTACCATTGTTGGCCACAAACACACCATTTGTGAAGTTTGATCCCTTGACCTCTAAAATGAAGATAAACACCCTTACCATCAAACCACCACACTTATTGTGATAATGTGTTACATTACATTATATTTACCAAATACTTCATTTTAAACATTACAAAAACATAAACTTTGAAAATTCATATCTTATTGAGATTTTGTCCAAATGAAATTATTAAAGTTTAATTTAATTTTTTTTCAATAATGTACATAGTTACATTTATTTCATTTTGAAAGTGTAAAATCATTTGAACTTTTTTTTAAATATCACTATTCAATAACATTTCAATGACCATTCTTTTGAAAAAAAAATGTTTAATAAATGGATTTTTTTTTAAGTACTACTTATGTTAGCCTACTTTCAATTATTTTTGGCTATTTTATGTTACTTTTGGTTTTTTCTGTTATTCCAACTTAAGCTATTTTCGACTACTATAAGTTATTTTAAATTATTCTATGTTATTTTGGCTATGGTAGGTTATTTCACTTTAAGTTATTTGTGGCTATTATAAGTTTTTTTTTTCATATTTTAAATGTTGCAACACTAGCCTTGGGCTCGCAACCAAGGCAAGGGCTTATAAAGGTGTGGGCTAAGAATGAGCCTAAGAGTCACATTTCATACTTCTTGGAGTGCTAGAAAGTGTGAGGGATTAAACCCCTCACACTCCCAAGTGAGCTCCCATTTTGTGAGTTATAGTCCTAATGGACTTTTGATTCTTCAGAGAGGAATTACAAGGGTCAAAACTCATTGGATTGAAAGGTTTCTTATATCATTAAAAAACTATTGGAACGTAAATGTCTAAAATAGGCTCGTATGACCCATTTGGGTTCTTAAAAAATAAATTATGGCCAAAAGAAGGGTTTAAAATTAGCAATTTGACTCCCGACCACTAAACGTCAATAATCGCCTTGATTTCCTTGCGTATAGGTGGCGTGACACGTACTATTGAAAAGATCTTAAAAAGGGCTACAACTTTGCTTTATACCTCATCTCAATTAGAGGTTTACAAAAGAAGGGGGAAAGTGATGGCTTCCCCCAAATTCGGGCCGTGATGAATTCGTGGTTGCTCATGGTTCATTTGTGCACCAAAAGTGCTCCAATTATGCACTAACCAACTAGTTGTTTGGTTTGTGCATGTTCATGTGAGTAATTGATCCTTGTCACTCTTCCTAATCCCTATCTCAAAGTTCTAACATGCCCTTCTACCTCCAAAGTGCTACGAGCTAAAGAGGGTGCCCAAACTCTATCCTTCCGTTGTTTTCATATTAAGCTATTTTAAGTTACGTGAGGTTATTGTTCGTTACTTTTAACTATTGAAAGTTATTTCACCTTATGTTATTATTGATTATTTTAGGTTATATGTGGTTATTCTATTAGTGGTTATTGGTGGTATTGGTTGTTATTCTATTAGTGGTTATTAATGGTTATTTTATTAATGGTTATTAGTAGTTATTTTATTAGTGGCTATTTATTAATGGTTGTTTTTATTAGTGGTTATTAATGGTTATTTTATTAGTGGTTATTGGTGGTTATTAATGGTTATTATATTAATGACTATTGTGGCTATTAATGATTATTATATTAATGGTTATTAGTGACTATTTTATTATAAATTATTGTTGAATATTATAAGCTATATTATCATAGGCTATTGGTAGTTATTTATTATAGCCTATTTCAAATTATTTTTCCTAGGATATTATTAGTTATTCTAAGTTATTTCACCTTAGGTAATTATATTATATTTTAAATTATATTAGATTATTATACCAAAGATAAAATAAATTATAATAACATAAAATAAAATGACTTTGAATAATTAAAATATAACTTGAAATAACATATATTAACTTAAAATAAAATAATTTAAGGTATAGCTTAAGGTTAGTTAAATAATTTAATTTAAAATAATTTATAATAAATTAGCTAAGATAATTAATGTAGAATAATGTATAATAGTTTAAGGTGTCATAATTTATAATAGCCTATAATCACTTATAATAACTTAGGGTATAAGTTAAAATAACTAAGGTAACAACAACATAAAAATAAACCTATTTACCACAATAAATTATAATAGTGAATTATGTCAACTAATAGTGAAGCACGATGTTTACTAATGATATTATAATGAAATAACTTTAACCAAGGCGAATCATTAAAATATAATAAACTTATTTCACTTTTAAGGTCCCATAGTGATTTAGGTTAATGAACTACACTCCATTTTTGTATTAATGCATATAATTAATAGCGAGGTTGAGGAGGAGGATTTCACAACATGCTTAAATGGAAAAATGACAAAATCAGATGATGAAAAAAAACATTATGCTAAAGACAATATGCTCGACAAGTACCGTTATGGATTCCAAAAAGGAAAAGGAAGACATGAAACTAGCAACACCAAGGTTAAAAATGGGTTCCAATGATGTGAACAACACACCCAAATTTTTTTTGTTCTACTTGATATATCTGACACAATAACAAAAAATATCGTTGATATTCAAAAGAAATAGAAGCAAGAGGCCTAGAATAATTTATAATCCAAAATACATAGTAGTGAAAAACTCCATTTAAATATAGAACTTTGTTGATTGGAAAGAGCAATTTTAGAAGTTTTGCAATTGAGTTTTTTTAGTATTAAACATAAATTGAATTACAAAAAGATGACACTTGAAACAACACAGAGGTTGTATGTAGTCAGAATTAAGCCCAAACATCAAAGTGAAGATAATCAAAATGGTTATTTTTGTTGTATGTGAATTGTTACTAAACAAAATAATGGAAGTTTTAAACTAGCCATAAAATTCCAATAAAAGAGAATTAATTATCTGCATGCAAAGTATAGTAGGAATTCATTCATTTCTTGGCACAAATTTCTTTAAAGGAAGACAATGTCTTAAGTTCATTTCATTGCATGTGAAAAACATTATTCAGTGATAGTGAATAGAGGGAACAAGAATTTTCATGGAAGTAATGGAGTTATGTGTTAGGCAAATATCTATGAAATTGTATGAAATTCAATTTCAATACAACCTCTTGAAACTAGGGCATGGAGTAGACATCATGATAACATTATTAGTGGAATTCCACACCAATTGATATGGAAAGGTTCCAAATATACATCAATGATGGGAACATATATGCATTAGTATTCCTTTGATGGCATTATTTTAAACACACCAAATTGTGATACAATATGACAATTGTTGCAAGGAGGAGTAGGCATACTTGTAGTATTATTTAATATTCAATAATTGGTGCATATTTAGATTTGAGATCTATAGGGTGCAAGCATGGTAAAGTAAACAAAAAAAAGTCATTCGCCCAAAATGCAATTTAAAAATGACAAATTTTGTGATATAAACACATGAAAGTAAATTAAAATTTTGGAAAGTAGAAAGATGAAAGAACATGGCCCTCCATTTAATTTATGGTAAGTTAAATACAAAATTTGAAAAACTTTGGTATCATAAATTAAGTGAGAAGTAGATTTGAACTTGATAGGGTCAATTTGGTGTTCAAACCTACTTTTACACTAGAAGTTTTATGTATTATGATTATAGCATGCATAATTTAATAGTACACATGTATCTTTTAAGGCTCCATTATCTTGGAAGTAGAAAAAGTTTAATATTTCATCTACTTGCAACCCATTTTGTAAGATTGGACACTTCTTGCAAGTAGATGTAATTTTGTAAAATCTATTTAAATCTACATGAAGATGTTCATTTTTCAAAATTATAATATTAAAGTGAAAGATTATCCTCATACAAATCATGGAATAAAATAATATTTTTACTTGTAGTGCATCAAAAATCTTTTGTGTCCACTTGTAATTTTTTTGTGACAAGGTTTTTTTTGTCTACTTAACCATGCTTTCATCTTCTACTCTTGTATTGGAATTCGACTTAGGAACATGGAGGTTTGCATTACTTGGTATCTTGTAAAATATTGAATGCATCACTAAGTGTGGTCCTAAAGAATCAAAGTGAAGGCATGGAGATGCTAACAAATTGATGCAAGAAGGTTGGGGAAAAGTCTAGTGAATATTGACATTACCTAAATATAAATCATCTACATATAGAATTGGTTACCAAGGTGAAACCAAATATTAACGCATTTGAGGTTCCATATGAATCACTTCAAGCATCTAAACCATTGTTTTTTTTAAAATGTCAAGTTATCTTGGCAAGCTACATACAAACCCATTTGGAGAGATTGGTAGCATGTTGAAAATATGAAGAGTAAATGGTTGTGGCTACCATTTATTTTAGTGGGGAAGATTGGAGCTCTTTAGGTGATTGGGTAATGATTAAAGTATAATCTATATCCTATGTATTTTTGGTTGAAAGTAGTTGTTATTAGATATGGATGTTAGTTTCATGTCTCCACACAATTATAATGTTAATTCAAGGATGAGTTCATAAAACCAAGCAAATCAAATCTTTATTACAAATTTCCACCCAACTATAGGACCATAAAAATGTTCATGATTTAGCAGTCCACCCTCGAGCTCAAAAACATAAACATATTTAAGTCCAAAACCTCATCATCTATAAAATCTCTAATGATAGGATCATACCCAAGTTGATTCCTAATCCTTGGTGACGATATTTGGCTGCTTGGGCTCAAGCCTCATCCTTCACATATAAGGGCAATGAAGAACTTGGGAGGACTACAAAGGAAGTCCTTCCTTGCAAAGAAAGGCATAAAATGTTTACAATTGGAAAAGCAAAAGGATTATGACATGAAAAATCAAACTTGAAATGCAAGCAAACTTATTCACAATCCAAGTTCCTTCTAAAGTGCTTGGGTGATGGGGAATCAAAGTCATCAAGGTCAACAATAGGGCTTTGCTTAGGAGTGGGAACTTTAACTAATGGTTCCAGCACCTCGATGAAGAGGTCAATATTAGGTTCCAAAGCTAGAATGTGACAACAAAGGGTATGACATGCCTTGATGTTATTTCCTATAGCATAAATAGAAGTGACAATTGGAAATGGAAAGGAAAAGTAATGTGAAATTTTTGAATTGAAATGGAGAAGTGCAAAACTATGGATGTAAACAAGTCTACAACAAATGAATTGGTTTTGGAGCACACTTCAATGAGGGCCTTGAGCATAAGAGGATGCACCTCTTTGGTGGCCCGAAATGCCTTTCATACTTTGGACATAGTCATGGAAAAAATGTCTGTCCAATTGTAAAAAACATCCTCTTCTAGGACATTGATGCCTTTCTATAAGAATTCTTCAAACAAAGGGCAAAATCAAAAGGACCTCCTGGCGAACAATGTCATGAACCTTCTTCATTAAAAGAGTCAAAAGATTCAAGATTGTTTGCAAGATTACACAAGCAAAAATTTGAGGAAATGATGTTCAAAGACAAGAACAAGGTATAGATGGAGAAATTGAATGATCCCAAACCTTCATGGAGGGGTCCTCAATGCTTGCAAGGGGGAGAGAATTCACAACTACATAATTTATGCGAATTTGGAAATTGTAGCTCTCAAGGTACAACTTGATCTCCTTGATAATGTGGGGATCATCAAGGTGGAAAAACACCACAACCCCATCAAGGGTCAAAAACTTCTTTGCAAAATTGAAAACAAACACAATGTAGTCTTCACCACACCTATTCTAGAAGTTGGGAATGTCTAGAAAACTAAAAGCCAAAGGAACAAGAAGGTGCCCCAAAACATCAACAAAAATAAGGTTAACCTTGTTCTTAATGTTGACTTGCACATGATGAGGCAGATGTAGAACCAAAAGAGGGGAGAAGGACAAGATTTAAAGGAGAGTATGAAGGAATATTTCTAGAGCTAACTTTGTATATGAAGGCCAATATTCGATCATATTCCTTTAGCCATTTGCTAAAAAATAAAATCCATCACAATATTTGGCCAAAAAATGAAAAACAATTGCATTGCCTTTTGATAGGCCTAATGGAGGGCAATATTCTTGGAATAGGGTGAGGAGTGGATTGAAATGTTTGAAAAAAGTCCAAGAAAATGTTGGGGGCACTAAGAGGAAAAGTAGATGGCCCAACTGTTTGAAAAGGCTTGGAAGGTGTAAAGTCCCTACGAACATTCAAATCTACAATGGGAGGAATTATCTTGCAAGGGAACTTCCATAAATACATATGAACCTATCTTTTAACTCTTGTGGCCTTCTCAGTTGCTCCTTTTCCTTTTTGTCCCCTTTAACTTGGGCATTGGCATAATTCAAAATGGTTTCATGGAATCTTGGTTCATTCCTCTTTCAAAGTGAGATCTCGAACATCAAAGTGCTCTCCTTGGGACAGTCAAGGTATTGGCCGTAGTCCACAAAATGAATGAAGGACCACTCCTTAGTAGATCCTTGCGAAACATCATATTATTTGCTTTAGGATCACACTGGTCCTGAGGAGATGGAGGAATTGGTCAATGGTTCCCAAGGGGAAAATCACATAATATAAATACCTACAAAGAAGAAAAACATTAAAAAACCTTGAGGGCATCTTCACATGTAGAGGTATGAACATAGTATGAAGTTGTTATAGAGCTTATATCCCTTACTCTCGATACTGAAAGTAGGGGACAAAGGGTTGGGAAAAAGAGTTATGTAGGGAAAAAAGGGCAAAAGAAGAGATTATTTTTTTATTATCAAGGTTTCATTCTTGATTCCATTGATTACTTTTGAAAGACAACATTTTTTACTCTCGGCACTAAGAGTAGAAACATGAAGAGGAAACAAAATCATTGGAAACAATCCACATGAAGATATGAGGACAATTAAAGTGAACAAAATCTAATGGATCTAGAGAACATGAAACAAACTTGTATAACACCCTTTTAAGTGCCTCCTTCCATTTTGTCTGTTGCTCCCAAGACTTGCTTCTTCAAATGCCATCCCTAGGCTTGAATTCTCGATAAAAGCAAGTCTCCCAAATAACCTGCCTCCATTCCTAAATGTAGGATGAGAGGAAGATCACTTCTGAAGGATCTATCATAGTTAAGCCTAGGTCCAAAACAATAAATGCATACAAGTTCAGAGCTTTAACCTTGAATTACAAAAGACAATTCATAGTATTAACACAACAAAGATGAGCCTCAAATGAACAATCAAGATTTAGGAAAGATGGTTATAAATGTTTCCCAAACCTGGTGCTAGAAAGTGGCCTTATGGAACCACCTATCAAATTGAATGTTCGAAAAACCTTGCTTGGAGAATTTCTTTGCCTTTCTTAAAACATTGGACTCATTCCATTGTTTGAACCAAGAAAGCTTTTATTTCGAAGACACATAGGAGGAAACAAACATTTGTAGCTTTTCCATGAGCATCTTAGGGTTCAAGTTTATATCATAATGAATTTGGATCTCCTTCAAAAAAATCGGACCTAATGCAAGATCGCACATAGGGAAATGTTTGCAGAATGCAAAGCAATGATCTTTGCACACTTCCTCCATAACCCTTTCCATACGTTCTTAAATTTTGATAATGTATTTTTTTTTGTTGTCAAGAATCTCTTCCTAATATAACTTGATAGCCACAAACGTAGCCATAGAGATTTCATGTTGCAATAAGGACAAGATGTGAAAAAACTAATGAAAATATAAAGGAACAAGATACTATAATTGAAAATCAAAAGGATTCCACCTTGAAAGGAAAGAACAAGATAAATCTAAACTTTATACATGCATTACATGATTCAATTCCATAGTCCTAGGAACACATAATAAGATGGAATTTCTTGAGAATCTAACAACATTCAACCCAAGACATCAAGGTATTAATGAAAAACAAAGCTTTTGAAGATGACTCAAAGTTTAGTGACTTATTTATTCAAATCTATCATCATCACAAATTTACGGGCTTCATGGGTTCATTTTAAATTTGTGTGAAATCTATTATTTCATAGGTTCGTATTGTTTAAACATGAATGTTGTGCATTATTTAAACATGAAAGTCGTGTGGATGACTTTCATTTGTAAACAACATGAATAGACATACAACATCAATGTTTAAATAATACGAATAAGCATATGACATTTGTGTCTAAACAATGCACATGACATTGATCTTTAAACAATGTAAGTAAATGAATGACATTTGTGTACATTCCATACAAACTTATGAAAAATAGATTTCACACAACTATTATTACCAAATTATGACCCATGAAGTTTGTGATGATGGTAGTGAGTAGCTCCATAAGACCATGGGATGTATCCAACACAATGGAGTCCACCAAGATGCACCAAGAGACCTCATCATTGTGGACATGCTAAATATCAGGCAGTTAAGCTTGCAACTTGTGATTGCCATCCCACACAAAAAAATACGACAAGAGAAAAATCTTATATTAGAATCTTAAAAAAGGAAGCAAACTTCTCATTCTCAAATTTTTAGTGGGCATTCCAACCCACTTGATGTGCCTCCAAAAATTCTTCCTTTCCTTTTCAATTCAATGGAAATACATAGAAAACCTTATCTCCTTCGCAGTAACTTGTCTAAAACGCATGTACCATCTTCAGGACATTTATCTTTAACACTGGATGCACAATTGGCATCAAAATCATCTTCCATAACGGAATGTTCATTCATGCTTTCTATTTGGGAGTCATTTTGTGTTTGTCAAGAATCTCCATGATATTGAACTTGTCCTTATGGCCAATTTGGATTCTAATGTCGAAGGACATGGTTTCAACAATATAAAGAGCATATAAAATTTATGAATCCCACACACAAAAATATCAAGTAATCAAAACCACATTATGATTGATAATAGGTTAAAAAAAGATTGAATACGAACCTACACAATGTCCATATTGCAGATACCAATGGGTACCACTATTAAACTCATGAATTGCATCAACAGTAAAGAAGAATTAAGAAATTGGAGACAAGATGGAGCTTAGGCACATGTTTTAAAAACATGGTCAAACTATTTTTAGTGCCGAGAATAGGTAGCAAGGATACACAACAATAAACTTAGAAAAAAAACCAAACATGGGCTTGGGTTTTTTTTGGACCCAAGCCCATGCTTGGGACTGTTTAACCCTAGCCAAGTTATTTTTAGCACCAAGAGTAGATCAACGAAAAGCTCAAAAAAGAAAAAAAGAAAAACACTAAACTTGGGTTTAGGTCTTTTTTAGACCCGAACCCAAGTTTGAGTTGCTAGAACCCTAACTAAGCTACTTTTGACATCAAGACTAGTTTAATGAGGAAATGAAAAAATGAATGAAAGACCCAAGCTTGGGCTTGGGTTGCAACTTCTTGCAAGCCTAGCTGAGCTACTCTTGAAACCAAAACTAGCTTGATGAAAAGTTTTTTAAAAAATAAAAATAATGATACTTGAACTTGGGTTCAAGTCCAAAAAGGACCCAAGCCCAAATTCAAATTACTATAACCATCATTGGGCTCTTCTTGATGCCAAAAATAACTTAACAAGGACCTCAAAAAAAAAAAACCACAAAAAAGACCTGAGCTTGGGTTCAAGTCCTTTTTGGACCGAGCCCAAGTTTCGATTCCTACAAGCATTGTTGAGCTATTATCAACATTGAAAATAGATTGGCAAGGAGCTTAAAAAACAAAAAACAAAAAAAACACAAACTTGGATTCAAGTCTGAAATGAATTCAAGCCCAAGCTTGAGTTCCTACAACCATAGTCGAACTATTTTTGGTGTCGATAGTAGCTCGACAAAAAGCTCCAAAAACAAATAATAAGAAAGAAACCCAAGCTTGGGTTCAGACCCAAAAAAATGGACTTGAGCCCAAGCTTGGATTGCTACAACCATCATTGAAACAAAAACAAAGAAAAAACTTGAGCTTGGGCTTGAGTTCCTGCAACCATCATCGAGCTACTCTTGACATTGAAAGTGGTTCAACAAGGAGTTCAAAAAATGGAAAGGAAAAAAATCCCAAGCCCAAGTTCGAATTCTTGCAACCATCACCAAACTACTTTCGATGCTGAAAGTAGTTTAATGAGGAGCTCAAGAAAGGAAAAGAAAAAAAACACCCAAGCTTGGGGTCGAGTTGTTACAAACATTGCCAAGCTACTATCGGTGCCAAGAGTAGTTTGATGATGCATAAAAATCCAAGTTGAGCTTGGATTTCTGTTCACATGATTTCAAGCAAAAATTCGAGTTCAAGTTTGGATTTTTCCCTCTTTTCTAGCTAAGTTTTAACTTGGCTTAGAGCTCAAATTTGGAATGCCAAGGCAAGTTCAAACTTGGATTTTTCTTCTCAAAAAACAAATGCGAGAGGGAGGAGGACTCACTTGTCTATTGAATTCCTCCAAAACGATCTCTAGTGTCCTTGAACTCTCCTCGCCTTCTCCTTCCTCCTGTAACACAAATGCATAGTGAAAATGATTTCATATCATTCTCATTCCATTTATACTCACAAAACCTTAAAAGTTTTACAAACAATGAATGTTGAAAATTTTTAATTTCTCATTGATTATTGGTGGCTTTTGAACTTTGTCGTCTTTTCAATATCTTATGTGTCTTCTTTAGAGCTCTCTTGTGTAACCTCTTGATGAAAATACAAACTTGAATGTCATAATCTAGGAAATTTTCATTATTTAAAAAAAAAGGTTCAAAATGAAAAAAAAAAAATCTTTTTTGTTTCTATTTGCGATGAAATCAAGATTCGAACTATCATTACAACTACAATGCTTAGATCATCATTTGCTTCTTGCCTTGTGGAGAGACCAAGTTGTTCCTCTCTAGCCCAAGATTTTATTTTTTGCATAATGAGATTAATGGCCTTATCAATGAAGATTAACCTACAACATAAGTTTCTCAAAATCCATTTTTTTTGGAACCTTGAAAGTTTCTCTTGAGAGATACATCGCACCTACATTTTTGGAATCCTCCTTGGGTGGCTTTTAATCTTCATTTTTGCATGGTAAGTTTCCTCTGCCACCCCTTCATGTGTGTTTAGTTGTATCCTCATCATTTTTGGACTTTTGTTGGAACTTATTTTTTACTTGTGATAACTCTTTGCATTTGGGGAACAATTTTGTTTCTTACTTTTTGTTGATCTATTATAATGTATTGTATTTAGTAGTGGGCATGTTAAGGTTTCATGTACATATGTTTTAGCTTTTATAGTGCCACATAATCTTGAATGCATCAAAAACTAACTTTATTGTCTTGCTAACGTGCATAATTTCTTGGTAGGTCGTTGGCATTTTGCTATCAAGATAATAACAAAAATTTCAAGAAATGTTTATTTCATAACCTTTAATTATGGGTTCCATTTTCCATGGAATGGTTCTTTTAAAGGTAAAGATACCGACAAATTTAAATATGATTTGTTCACATATATTTAAATCCACCTATTTCATAAATAACACCATAATTGTATAAAAGGTGCCATTTGCCATTATAAATGTTGTCCTAGTGTATCTCCTTCTATGCATTATGTCATTTAATACAGTGCATGACACCTAAAGGCAACCCCAAATGTCAAGCTTAAATATTCTTCCCACACAACATGTAACCCCAAAAACTTGGCATATTTATGCAGTACTTCACATGTTGAACAAAGCTACGCAACCCGTTTGTCAAAATCTTTTTTTTTGGCAGAGATAATGCCGGTCAAAATTGATGACTTTCGTCCAAATTTGGCTAGGGCGGCCCATATTTGGCCACAAGGATTTATAGGGAGCTTAAGGGTTAGGGTTAAATAACCCCTAACCTTGTTATGGCAACATGCGCAAAAAACAAGGTTAGCTTCTTGGTCCCAATAGCTACCTTCCTCTGCTTCTGGCGATGTCGACGCTTTGAGCGTTCCGAGGTCCCCACATAACGGGCAAGCCACTTGCTCTCTAGCTGGACTCGCAACTCCTCCAACCGTCCCTGCGCCTGCTCCGTTTCATATTCGCTAGGCTCTTCCACGTCCTCAAACTCAAGTTCTTCCTCCTGCCAAACAGCGTCTTCGCCAAGTGCGTCAACGTCAACATCAACAATTGTCTCACCGTCAAACATAGTCACCTCCTCCTCCTCCTCGTATCTAGACTCATCCTTGTCACGTCGTGCCCAAGTAGGCAGGCACGTCGCGACTAAACCCTAAACCCTAAACTCGGCAGACTAGCTAGTCTCTTGAGCTGTTGCTTTCGTTTGTTAAGAGTCCCCATGGTGGCCACTATTGTCTGTGAATTGGATGTGGGTGATGACGAAGTAGTATGGGCTTGTGCATGCCTATGCATGGGCTCGCCAGAAGGAGTAGAAGTCGCGCCACTCCATAACCCTAACCCTACATCCCCTAACCCAAATTCAAAAAACTCGGATTTATGCTGAAATTTTTGGCCTAAATTTGGTTGCCAAACTTTTTTACAGGTCACCTTTAGGTGTCATGCACTATAGAAGCATCGAATAATGTAGTTGGTTGTTTCGTAATTATAATTCCTCATAACTAACCCATACATATCGTACATAACTATTTATGGAGCACACATATGGTGTTTAAATATAAATGGCACATACATTAGGTACATACATGTGGCACATCCAAATATCACACAAATATTACAAAACCTTATGGTACATGTTTATGGCACATTCATATACATGGTACATATACATATGGTGTATACACATGGAACATACATTATAGCACATACATATGTAAAACATTTTAGGTATTTGAATGTCAGATCACCATATCTATGTTGTACACGTGTTACACCTTGCATATGTTATTATTATATGGTGGAATCTATATGTTGAGTCTACCATCAAATATGTGGTTAATAATGTGGTTATATATGTTTCCAAATGTGTTGTCCTATCATTACCTTTGCAACTGTTCATCATGGTTTTATGTTCTTAGTTTAAACATACCATTAATGTACCTTATAATTGCACAATTGTGTACCACATGGAGTGGAATATTATGTGTGTTTTATGGGGTTTTCATTCATGTTTTTATTACATATGTGGATGAAGTGTATTCTAATTTGAAGATCTATATGTATATCTCGTGTAAGTAGTTGAATTATGTTCAAATGGACATCATCATGTTCTTTGTCCATACATGTTATAATCAAATTGTGTGTAGCATGTTTATGTTGTATTTGTTATGATATGTGCATCATAAGTGTTATTATATGTGCAACATATTTGTCCAGTATGTGTCATGATTTGTGTACCACATATGATTATAATATTCAATATTACTTCCCCGAAAAGTGCAATTTTTTTGGGAGAATATTTCCTATCACTCTTGGTGCTTAACAATTTCTAACTTTGCAACCAATAATTGGATGCAACCACTAACTTGTTCATAGTGTGCTTTTAAATTATTGTTTATGACATCTTTTGTCCTTAATGAAATCTCATCTTGATATAATCATACCAAAAGCATTTCACATGATATGTTTAGTCTATGCCAAAGTTTGGACTATGTAAATCATCATTACACTAACATATATTGCATAGATTTACTATTCTACTTATAGCTTTGGATGTAAGTGTTCTTTTCCACCTATTACCCTATGTCCATTACACCATTTTTTAATTGCATTTATGGACATTATAAATATAACCAATTTGGTTCATGTGAACTTGAGTGCCAATTCCCCTAGGATTGTCATGTACTCTTAATGTCTTGCCACCAACTTTCTCCCACATTTTTGTGGTGGTGGTATATTCTTTTTTTTGTTCATATGTCCTTTTAGAAGCACATCCTTTATATAATAGTTATTGATGTTCAATAATCAAACATAATTTCTTGCCCATCTTTTTAAACAACTCTTAACATTTTCCTTCACTTTTTCATTTGTTGCCTATCCTACATTACATTTATGCAATTCAAATAATAGAGGCAAGCTTGTGGAGATTACTAATTGGATCCTTGTTAACCAAAATTCTCTGTGGACTAGTACTATAACCAATAATAATTGAACTGATGACACTTGTTGAACCAATATTGCTAGTATGACTGGTAATAACTAAACTGGTGACACATGTTAAACTAATGACACATGTTGAATAGGTAGTATGTAAAACCTGTAGTTAATAGAACAAGTAGTCTACAAAACCTATAATTGGCAAAACAGGTAGTTAGTAGAACATGTAACAAGTTTTGAGAATTCTAATTGTTTATAACAATTTTACTAGTTAGTTTCTATTTAAGGAGTTTTATTGGCAATTATGACTATTTCTTATAGTTTAACTAACTAGTTTCTATTAGTTGATTAGAGCAAGGTGTTTTATCAACTAGTTACTCTTTAGGTGATTTGCACAAAGCATTTCAAAGTTCAAACTTAGAATTTAAAGGAAGGATGGCAAAAAATGAAAGACATCAATTCTCTACTTCCCATACCATACTTACTTTCTGAAATCTCTAATGTACAAACTCAAATTTCTTAATATAGTTTTGTATTTTCACTACAAGTTGGAGTACCTATTAACATTGAATAGTTTGTACTTGTTCAAAATATAGGAAAGGAGATTTGCATCAACTTTTTTATACTTTCCAAAATTGGATATCATCTTTTTTTTCTTTTACTTAGGGAAATGAAGTGATTCTTGGCCAATTCTGATTTCTTAACAAAGTAAATGCATCTTATAGGATTGTACATAAACTTTTAGTTTTTTCAGATGTACCTATTGTTTCAAAATTTGTAGTTGAAGAAGTTGGGAAGTAGGGAATTAGTGGGCATATATAAAATCCATTAATATATAGTCCTCAATGATGCATGTATCAATTTGGACACCCCATTTCGATTTTAATTGGCTCCCCAAATTTCCATCAATAAACATAATGTTTGGTTATAATAATCTTCCTTGAGTTTTACCATTCAAGGCTAAGCTTTGCATTAGAAAATCCCCCCCTCCCCCCCCCC
>Ga0116231_10008935_pt1 | contig 17284 bp, 15 predicted proteins | sample S1TSphgellanicum_2_FD_89695 | JGI IMG/M metagenome (GOLD analysis project Ga0116231, IMG submission 89695) | Host-associated microbial communities from peat moss isolated from Minnesota, USA - S1T2_Fd - Sphagnum magellanicum MG | ecosystem: Host-associated > Plants > Peat moss > Unclassified...
AACTCAGAAAACCATCAATTTTGATGGTTCCTGAGTTTCACCCTGTCTTTCTTTTTTCATGAGCGCCTCCACTGCTGCTACATAGATTTTTCACTGCTCCTACCTGTACAGCTACTATAATTCCTCTCTGAACCTTGTGCATTAAATGCTGAGATTCAGCATTTCGTTCTGAGTTTCGGCATTTCATACTGAGATTTCATAAAATTTCCTTATTTTACGGATACCACGAAAAGAGGGGTTAGGGGGTGAAGGGAGGCTCAAAGACAGGGTGAAGACAGGTTGAATTTGCAAATATCTCTATTACATCCACCGTTTAACTTTGCGGGTGTCAAATGCAGTACCCACATGCTTATTATGAGCAGAGTTTGAATTGTTACTGGTCAGAAATGTGTTTAAATCTCAAATTGATATCCGTTGGAGCATGACTTTGGGAGAAAATAGGTTAATAGTTAGTTGTAGTGTTGGGCGGGTATTTGCTTTTGTTAGTAACCATTAATTCTGATTTTTTTGGAAAAATAAAATAAAATCAAAGAATCAAAAACCTCAAAGAACAACAGTTTTCACAAAAGAAAATGGGAATATTTTTCTGAAGTAATTCTTTGATCTTTTTGAGGACCAGGCCTGGTTTAAAACGTTAAACCTCATTGATAACCAAGGGGGGTTTGGTGCAATTTCAAATACGGGCACAAAACTGGTTAGTACTAGTTATCCTTTGTTTTGGTTTGAGTCTTTAACTGTGGTCTTGGCTTTCAGTTAGTAGCTACTAAAGTTCCTTGAGCAAGCCCCCCATGGCTCCAAATTCAATTCCCGGTGACTGCAATAGGACATGCAGAACATGAATTATCTTTTCCTGAAAAAGAGAACATCCCTTATAATGTCTTGCATGCAAAATGGCAGCTAAAAATTGCCTAAAGGCTTGCCTTGCTTTGCCTTGGAGCAAAAGTCCTCTTGGCACATACATCATGAGTTTGCTAGGAAAATCATTCTAGTGTTGCATTAAAACAACTTGTTTATTGGCCTTGCCTACCAAGGCAAAAGATATTGTGTTTAGATTCATTATAGAGTATATAGTAGCTTAAGGGATTTTGGCCCCCTAGGCAACAGGTCTTTTTGTATACGAGGATTTTTGAAAGATGATGTTTTGGCTTGTGTTGAAACTTGAGATTAGTTATTATAGAGTTCTAATATCTTGAAGGATTTTTGGTTTCTTTTAGAGGATTTTTTGAAGATTATATTTTTGCATGGTGAAATATTTGAGTTTTCATAATTCTTCTTTTGCCTTAAGATACTTTTTAATGTAAATGGCAAGGCCACAGTGTGACACACCCCTTGTTATCATTGTTGGACCAGCATTGCTCAAGCAAGTAACTGTGCATAACCATCCTTGTGAGAATCGGGATGGCCTCTTTTCATCCATGCAAAGAGCGATTATGAAATTTTCAACCAAGTAGTGAAGAGCTACCAAATCATTGGCCGAATGAAAGCCAAGGATGGGACCTTGTGCTAATAGTAGGCCACTAACGAAATGGAGGTCAAGATTCTTAAGAGGAGGGATGGTTGTGATCAAACAATGCATGAATGGCATGTATTTTTATTTTATTTTTTGCATGTTGTGGGGTTGAAGCATAGTAGATCAATGGTAAACTTTGCAAGGACTAGGCATTCACTTGGGTCTATTAACACATTAACACTAGAAGTAGAGAAGTAGCTTTGCACCTTAGGGACATAAATAGGTGATGTGCAAAGCACATTTAAAACTTAGAACTAGCTTAAAAGACTAAATACTTTGGACCTAAAAACTCTAGAAGTAGGAGAGGCCTCACATACATGATTTAATATCCTCACTATTTCAAAGATCTAGTCCATTATCATGTATCTCATTTTATTTCCTTCCCGTGCAATTCTGATTCAATTGCATTTGTAATCTTATGTTAAAGAATACAAATTGTTATGCATAAAGTAAACTTGGGCTTTGCATTGCTGTGCACTACCAACAATGTTCAATTTATTTTTTTCCATATCATGTTCTCATTTGGTTTTCAATATCTCGTTATTATTTATATCAATTTTTAATTAAATTTAAATTATATTAAACATTATATTCATGGTGAGTAAGGTAAGAAAGGGAGGTTTTTTTTTATATCGTGATATGGCCCTTGTGTATTTTACACCTTTACTAAGGTACCCGCAATACAAAAAAAAAATTAGGTTGGGTTTTTATGGTGGTAATAATAATGTTTAGGGGAATATTTTGGCTAAAGCAAAAGGGACAAAGTTTTCCCAGCCTGAATTGGAAGACTAATTTTCCAAGACTTATGAAGAATTTGGGTTTAAGGAAGAGTTAAGTTTGATTGCTTATTGAAAAGGAGGGTTAATGTAGCTGGGAAGTACATGATTCTGCATCTGTTGAGAAATGGGTTGAATTCTTGCAGGGTTGAAGAAGCAATCTTCAGTTTTCTAATTCCAAAAGGCTCTTTGGAAAATTACAAAACCATGAGAGCCTCATGAATCCTCCAAATCCATCATTGTGAGTTTGCCAAATCCATCATCTGTATAGGAAACACAAGGGTTGGGGGAAGTCTTTGGCACAATTGCTTCTCTTATTATGTGCACAAATCTTGTTATGGGTTTGCTTCGTTTGTAAGAAATGTCAGCTTACATAGCCTTGTTTGCTTTGTCTCTTGTCCATGGTCAAACACCAGGTTCACTTATGGAAAGGCTTCTGCAAACAGCGATGAGATGCCACAACTGATGCTGCATATTATTGCCGCATGTACCATTGCCATTGGTCCAATCTCTCTCTCACAATGATATTTCACAACAGGGATGACATTACTTTCAAAGAACTAACAACAAAGACCGGGTGGACAAAGAAGAAGACATTTGAAAAACATGACTGTTTTAACAAACACAAATCATATTTCTTCTCCCACAAAATGTTTGACAAACCCCTCAAAATTCCAGTAAGATTTAGAGTTGTACCACTGCTGTTGAAACAATTTTGGAAAACTAAATCACAGAGTAGCATGGGTAAGTACTGGACGTTGTATCTCTCAGCTTCTTTGATCCTATGCTTCCTTTGACAGATAAACAAGTGATTCAGCAAAGCACTAAGCTCATGCTTATCTCATCCAATCACAGAGAAACCCATGGAACTGATGTTGGAGGTGGGAGGCATGATGCTTCAGTACAAAGGATGAGATTTATTTGCCAATCATGGACGAAGATTTGTTGCCTTCATTGTTTGAGTACAAGAGTTGTGCAGCTTCTCAAAGATCTAGCACATCAGGAGAGCACGGGAAATGAAATGTTTTGCAACTCCAAATGATTAGTGGTAGTAGTCATAGTTTACCAACAGCAAGGTAACCAAAATGTTTGCAAGCACTGAGAAATTTGTCAGAATTCCTGGGGCACAACAGTAGAAATTGTCAGAGATTTTTGCATTGATACAAGAGAGATATGGGTACTCAAATTGCTGAGATTTTGCATGAGAACAAGAGAGATATGGCTACTCAAATTGCAGAGATTTTGCGTGAGGACAAGAGAGAGATGGTAACTTTGGGAAATGACTTGCTGTGTGTATGCATGTAATCTACCCATATGAGTATTCTCTGGAGAATCTCAACACCCGAAGAATCAGCAATAACTTACCCACTGATCTTTGATTCCAGAACTCACCATAACCAAATTTCTCAAGCAATTGTGGTTGCACCCAAAATGCAGTGCAAATTTGGTACAGAGATTATTCTTCCTTCCCGAAAAACCAAATGAAATGCAAAATTCGGTACAGGGATTCTTCCCGAAAACATCAAATGCAGTCTGCAAATTTGCTATAGAGATTCTTTCTGAGAACACCCAATGCATTGCAAATTTGGTACAGAAATTCATTCTCTACGAAGAAAATACCGATACGGTAGTTCAACTTCAGTACAGAGAGATACTTCCCCAAAACACCAATGCGGTGCAAATCTATCGAGAGATTCTTCCCGAGAACACCCAACGCCTCAAAATTTGCAGAGAGATCCTCCTGAGAACACCAATGCATTGGAAATAAGGTACAGAAAGACATGCTTCCTGAGATCCATGCAATGGAAATTGGGTACAGAGATCTTCCTCAGAAAGAGCAAGTGTCTGATTCTGGTTTGAGAGATCAAGCAAAACATCACCAGGTTTTGCAGCGGCAGAAAGACACAGAGAAAGACACAGAGAGACAGAGAGATCAGATGCTGCTGCTGCTTGCTGCTTGCTGCACAGTAATCGCTTGGACTGTTTGCGCGTGAGATGCAGGCGAATGTAAGCGACGAAATCCGCGTGGGTCCCTCTGCTACAATGGTCAAAGTGGGAAGGGAATTTTTTTTTTTGTCTATTCTGGGGTGTGGAATCTGGATTGAGCTCGATTCTTACGACAAAGTTGGTACAGGAAGAAGCGGTCGTAAGCGGCAAATGAAGGAAGGAAGGGGGGAGCGGGGGGACCCACGCACATGCAGTAATTGTGAGTGCAAACAGGGAAATGGGAGGAAGGGGCGGGCGGGAGCGGGGCGCGGAGGAGGAGGAGAGGGTGATGGGATCACGGGCATTATCGGCTGTGGACTCGGCCCTCGGGATACGCTTCCCTTCCTTATTTCGCTACAACGCGCTACTGTTCTTCTCTTCTCGATTATTGCCGCAATTATCGGCTCGATTGCTACGTGAAAGTCGGAGCGGGATGTTGGCAAATAGACACAGGAGCGACAGAGACAGAGACAGAGGAACAGAGAGAAGAGGAGAGGATAGACAGAAGAGACAGACCCACACACAGAGAAGTGGCACAGACAGAAGAGAGACAAAAGAGAAGAAGACAATGAAGAGAAGCCGCCTCTCATGGAAGGGATCGGAGGAGAGGGTGGTGTGGTACCAGTAGCAGCAGTAGGAAGCTAAGTAAGAGAGGAAGAGAGGAGCGACAAGTACTCTTCTTCCGTGAAGTTCAATTTTTGTTTGCAAGCAACGTAAGCACCTTTGCGATTCCTGCAGGATGTCTGCTGCTGGTCAGGGCGGCTTCATCATCATCTGAAAGCAGATTGCGTGTTTTCTTTGCGGCTTTTGTTCTGATCTCTCTCACACGCACTACTAGCTTCTTCTTCTGCTGGAGATTGTTGCCCATGCCGCCACTGCTTACAACGAGAGGGCATTTGAGTTTTCTTTGTCCATAGCGCTTGCAACATAGCCTATTACTAAAGTTGAATATCTATCTTTCTTCTTCTTCTTCTTCAGCAGATTGTCTTTTGTGAACCCATTTGTGGAAGGGTTCTTTCAGCAATGGGTTGCAACACATCCAAATCCTCCAGCTTCGCAAGTCTGCAAGTGGAGAGAGAGAGGATACCCTTCAGAAGTCTTTCCATGTTGAACTACCGTACAGCAGCACCACCCAAGGAGGCAGCCTTGCAGTACAACACACACACAGTGGCGCTCACATCCAGCACCTACGGAATCATGAAGCTGGTGGAATCGGCTAATGAGGATCATGCACTTGCATCCGTCATTGCCGGCGGAGCAGGAGGAGGAAGAGATGCAGGAGCTCCTGCTATGTACAACACAGCAGCAGCAGTAACACTAGGAGAACGAGGAGTGAAAAGGTGGGAATCAATGCCAACCCCAAGGATGATGAATTCCTTCTTGTCGCAGAATGGGTTGTCGAGTTCATGGACTGACTTGGGTGTGGAGCAGCTTCCGCATGCATCCAAGCCTCTTCTTCGAAACTCCATCGTCAATGAGAAAAAGAAAGACAGGAATTCCTCCTTCGAGGACAGGAAACGCCACAAGAAGATGATGAAGATGTCCTCCAAGGATCTGGAAGAAGAAGAGGAGATACAAATCATTGATGTATGGGAGCTCATGAAAGGACTTGAAGAAGACAGAACCCCTGCTACTACTACTACTACTACTACTACGACTACTCCTTGCTCGTCTTCCCCGTTCCTCTTGCCAGGATCCCATGCCACTTACCTCACCGTCGCTGCTGCTGTCGGCCCTGAAGAAGCACAACACCACGACGTGGAAACATTATTGGGCTCGGTTGCAAAAAGGCATCAGCATGTGAAATCTCTGGGGAGGACTAGATCGCTTTCACGGCTTGATGACATGACTGGATTTGATGTTACAATTGCAGAGAGTAGTCTAGAGGAAGAACCCCATTATTTTTACTCAACTCAAGAGCTCGATGTTGTAAATCATGTTATTGCTGCTCATGTTCGCAACAACTTGAGCTTCTCTGTAGTACATGATGCAGCTGCTCAAAGCACAGGTAGAGTCAGAATGGAGGAGGAACAGGATTTCACTGAAGAATGCACACCACCGAGCACTGGTCAAAATTGTCAGCAAGGATGCACAGCAGCACTGAATACTGGTCAGAATCATCAGCAAGAATGCACAGCAGCACAGAGCATGGTTCAGAATCATCATCAGCTGGAAGCTGCAGATGGTTTCCTTGAAGGTAGTAGTAGTAATGACATCATTCTGTTTGATCCCAACATCTTGGCTGACTTTGCAGATTCCTTTGAGCGCAATTCAGAAGCATCTGATTGTTGGTGCCATGTAAGTAGTGATGGGGAAGAGGCGACTTCATGCTTGACGAGCACTTCAGATGATGATGACAGTCCCTTCCATTGGACAAAGATGAAGAAAGTGCACCAATGCAGCAGCTCAGAAAGGACAATCTATGAGCAACAGCAGCAGCAGCAGGAGTTGCCAGTCACTGGCACTGCAGAATTGGAATCGAAGAAGTGTGTTTCATTGTCGATGACAAGAGGTAGTAAGAAGATGTCATCTTCCAAGGTCTCTCCTATTGATGACAAGGAACAGAAAGGATCTCCCCTGAATCACCCTCATCCTCTCGCAAGCTATGAACTCAAATGTCCTCCAGGTGGGGAGGAGAGAGTTGTCCTCTACTCAACCAGCTTGCGGGGAATCCGACAAACATTTGAGAGCTGCAACAACGTGAGGATGATACTGGAGAGCTTCAATGTACATGTTGATGAAAGAGATGTGTCAATGCATGCTGGATTTCGGGAGGAACTTAAAGCGCTCATTGGGAAGCCAATAGTATCCGTCCCCAGGGTTTTCATCAATGGCTACTACATTGGAGGAGCAGAAGAAGTCATTGAGTTGCATGAAGATGGCTTGCTTCTTCACTTGGTCGAGACTTTACCAGTCCAAACCTCGAGACAAATCTGTGACTGTTGTGGAGGTATTCGTTTTGTCCCCTGTACAGAGTGTAGTGGAAGCTGCAAGATCCTCACACACAGCACAAATAAAGTCACACGATGCCCTTATTGCAACGAGAATGGCTTGATCAGGTGCACTCTTTGCTTTTGAAAAACAAACTCTTGTTTAGACACTTCTTCTGTACACTTTCTTAGCAGGAAACAAAAGACCATTATTTGTTCAGTGTGTGGTTTTGTTTTTCACAAAAATGTTCTTCAGATGATTAGTGCTGATACCCAAGTTTGAAATTTGAATCAAAAACCTCAACCAAAATGTTCAGGTATAAAAACTTGGGTTCATACTGCAAGCCTGCGTTCTGGTCAACCTTTCATACTGGACAAAGAACTCTTGGAAGGTCTAGTTTGTGACATTAGTAGAAACCCCAATATGCATGCACCTTGAACTTAGTATCATTGTTTCTAGTAAGTAGATTCAAGCACATTATTATTATGTCTTCAATAGAAATTCTATTGATTTGGTCGACCTCCATTCTGGGGCAAAGGAACTCTTGGGTAAAGATATCTGTAAAAGCATGGACAAAATTTGGATGAGTTTGTGTAAAATTGAACATTCCAATTCTGAGAGTGCACTATTTTCAACTGGTTATGTATTTTTTAAGCGCACTTTCTTGCCCATATTTTATTTCGAGATTGCTCTTTTGGGGTTCCTTGTAAGAGAAGCTTGTGTGACAGTACCATGAAGTCTTCTTGCTGTCTGCTTGACTGATGTCTTTGCAGTGGGACTTCTTCACTAGGACCTCCATCCTGTGCTTGATTCCTTTTTATGTGCATGTGTGTGTCCATGTGTGTTTTCTTTTCAATTTTTGGATTCATGTATTTGTTTCTCTGTTCATTCATGAGATGCAAATCTCATGATTTGCAATCGTTCAAGATAGCAATTGTCTTCAGCATGGTGTGTGTTTCTTTCTGGTACCAAAGAGAATTGAGTCTGCCCTGTAGTGTCAAAGCACCATAGATGTTTGCTTTTGACTCAAAACACTTCATTTGTGATCTAATAAGGACTTTGCTAAGATATGGGTTTTTGCCTACTGTGTATGTTAAAGCTTTCAGTGTCCAAGGCTTCACAAATAGACATGGAAATTTTTTTTCCCTGATTTACACCCATCATTAATTCCACATGGAAAATTTAACAAAATGTTTTGCCCTATTTTATTCACAATTGTTTCTACAATAGCATAACTCTGTTATCATATTCACTTTTCTTATAACAGCAAAAGTTTCATCTAGGCCAAACAAGAGGATTGGACAAGTTTCATACCTGATGAAACACTAGCTTAGAGTTGTGAAAGATTAGATGTCACAAAAACAATGTACCAAAGTGTTCAAAATATTTGAACCACTCTTGATCAACAGTAACAAATTGGATCTTCGCAAAACTTCACAGTGTACTCAGGTAACAATTTGCTTTAGAGAAGTTCTAGCTTTGTATTTGAAGGTGCATCACAAGCAAAAGATTAGTGTGATCTCATACAATTTGATTTGACATGTACTCAGGTAACAATTTGCTTTAGAGAAGTTCTAGCTTTGTATTTGAAGGTGCATCACAAGCAAAAGATTTAACCCTTTTTCGCTTGAGGATCACTACATCTGCAATCTCCAGTGCCCAAAATTTCCAGGATTTCTTCTACATCCCACCAATTAGGTACAAAATATGCAGTTGGATTTTGGATCAGACAAACACACTTGTTTAAGGCATTTGACTTCCAGTGCAGACTCTCAAGTAGACTCTCCCTTTCCAGCCCCCTCCTCATCATTATCATCATCTTCTTCTTCATCGGTTTCATGGCCCTTGCCTTTTTGGAGCAACATTATTATTGTAGTTATTAGGCTCTGGATTGCAACACTCCAAAACAAATCAGGGAGGCTGGCTGACTGGGTACAAAAGGTTCATGTGTTCATGTGTTCATGAGCAATCATTGAGACCAGATTCCAAATCAATTAGGGTACCATCAAAGACCTAAGACCTGTGTTTGTTAGAGCAACTTTAGTGATGTGAGACATCCAAATTTAGTGTTCATGTTTGCCCCAAACCATAAACAGTAAATATTGGACAGCAGACTGAGAGAATATCTATATGCCACCACATTCGGGCCGATCACTGTGGCCAGCCAATCAGTAGCAGTCATTGGGTGGCCAATCACTGGTACTTGCAAACCAGAAGCAATCATTTTCCTTTTGCCAGCCTTTTGAAACCTCCACTATCCAGGTAAAAGTTTGCGGGAGCAAACCCAAATTCACTACTGTATAAGCTTTACCTCATCCAAAATTTTGCAGAAAGGCCATTATATTGTTGCTGCTGGAGATGCTTTAGTTACTTCAACAACCTGGAACTCCAAAACACTGCACATCATTGTGAGATAACCACGAAGAAACACGAGGGTGGTCAAGGGTTGAGAGAAATTGGGCCTGCAGTAACAACAGCCTGTCCTGATTAGGAACCAAGATACAAGTGCAGATTTCCCAAAGGGCAGTTGCAGGAGGATATACTCTTCTGAGCAGACCAAATTCAGCTTGAATGGACACAAAAGCAGCAATTTCACTTCAAATAAAATTTGATGCAATAAAATTTATTGCATTAAAGAGCAGTTCTCAACAAAGTTTTCTGCTTCAATTGGAATTAGTGATGTGGAATCTAACCTGGAGTTGCACTGTTTTGCAATATTGAATTGGAAGCAAATAGTGCATTGGAAGGGGCCTGAAATATGTCTACAATCTGATCTCTGCAATTGCCAGATGTAGAGCTCCCATCCCCACTACAGCAATATACAAGTGACTTAACTATAGGTTGCTCACCAGCCTTATCCCTAGCCTTATCCCTACTGATATTCAGCAGATCACAAAATAGTGCCTCCAAATGTATGGCACATGAATCCATAAAACTAATGGTTCTGTGGGCACATGCTGATCACATGATCAGCAAGTACACTTAACAAATCATGAGATTAGATGAAAGTCAAAGAGAGTTTCCTGCAAACTGATTTGATTTTGACTCACTGCTTAGAGATCCTTCCGATCTGGACTGTGCCTGATTTCCTCTTTTGTTGCGATGTTTTCTCTTGGACCTGAATGGGAGGTGAAAGTGATATCCTTTGCGCCTGGTATCAGACAGTGGGCCAGCCTCCACAGATTCCAACTTACCATCTTCCTGAGTGTGGTCCAAAACCTTGTGGTCCTTCCCAATTTCCTCAGGAGTTGACCATTTCTCATCCACCTTGTGCCATCCTTTTCCAGATATTCCCCCACTTGGCAAGCTCAAGCCTTCATTACTATGCTCTAAGGTTGTTGCTGTTGATTCAGGCCTCAATGTCCCATTTGAAATTTGCAGTGGCACAGAGGCTGGCACTGTCGTTGACAATTCCTCACTTTTCCCATTCAGGTGCATCTGATTAACTGCAGTTCTGTTTTGTTCTATGGACTCAACATCTCGTCTGTTTTTAGAAATGGCATTCTGCTCTTTGAAGTGAGCAATCAGCTTGTCCAACACCCGCAGAGCCCAAGCTACCTCAGCATCTTCAGAGCCTTCTGGTTCATCATCTGGTCTCAGCTCTTCTTCAAGCGTATGTGAGATGGTCATCACAGGTGAATCAGAATGTGGCAGCAGTGCAGCTTCCACACTTGCCAATGGTTCAAGTTGAGAAGAAATCTGACCATTGTGCAGCTCTGCATGTGTCTGTACATTGTGCTCTGGCTGAGTCCTCTGATTCACTGTTCTCATCCCAGTATCCACCACATTCTTAGATCCAAAGTTCCTGTCTGAGAGACTTCTAAAAGCTAGCTCTAATGACTCCAGTTCTCCTTCTCTGAAGGGCTCCTTATGAAAACTTGGACTATACTTTTCTGATGGCAGAAAATCTGTTGATGAGGTTCTGCCATTCAGTGTTTCAGTGTCAACAGCAGCCTTGATGCGCAGGTACATAGCTTCCATTTCCAACCGATTTTCAAAGGCACTGCCCTTCACTGATGATATTGCCTGCAGATGGTTAAACATCACATGATGAGCAAAAATAATTCCTATGATGAGCCACTTTGCATACAAGGAACAGGTTTTGGAGAAGTCCATATGAGTACCTTCTATATATGCTAGTTAAAGATCATTGCACACCTCATGATCCAAAAGGATCCAGAGTGCCTTCTATCTGCCCCTCCAGTTTGAAGGTATGCAAGTACAAACAGTACCTTCTGATAGAGCTTATGTCCATGGCCAACAAGTTGCCTTGCTATGAAATTGATGAGCCAAGGAGGGACAAAATCCAGCTTCATGTCCAAATCGCAAACCAAACTGCAAAATCAGGAATCATGGTAAGACCAATTTACTAAGAAAAGAATCACCTTCAATTCTTTGTCAATAAGACCCATAATGACAGCTTCTCATCAAGGTTCAGGTCAGTAAGTAGGTAAGAGCTTCTATGAAAAAGCTGGGTACCGGAAGATCATGCGGTCAGGACCAATTTTCTGCATTGCAAAGCCACCAGTAACATCCATCCGCACTACATTTGGTTCTACCCTGGGCACATCAGAAACACTGAACCCATCTAGCTTCTCATCTGGCTTATCTGGAGCCTGCAACCAAAGACAGGTATAGAAAAGTCAAGCTGAGATAGAGGGAAAACCATCTCCAGTCCAGCTATCTTCAATACATTGCCAATTTAACACATCTTAAGAGTGTCACAAAACAATGGTCCAACAGTAAGATGCCATCTGTCATTCAACTTCCTAAGTCTATACCTATATCTGCACATTGGACCTTTCCCCTACATCAATTTTGATTGAGCATGGGCTATCCCTCTTGAAAAGAAAAAGCTACCAGTAAAGTGCTGCAAACACCACCTCTAAAAGCATGTCCAACATCAATTTCTTGACACTGTGCAGCCTACATGATATCCAATCAGACATGGCAACGGATGCATTAGCAGTGAACATGATGGCCATTGGCAAACAGCAGAACATGTAGCAGCTCATGAAACATACCGAACTATACATTACAACAATAAGGTTCTCCTCAAAGTATTCCAGCTCATATTCTGACAGCAAAATTTCTCGCACAGCCAATGGCCAGGGTACTTTAAACCTTCCACCACCAGAACCACACAAACGCCACAAATTAGTGCACGCCAAAACTCTTAGCAAATAATCACTGCCAACTATTTTGAGCAACCTTGGACAATTCATGAGATTAGTCATCTCACTAACACCCAAAAAGCTCTGGCACTACATTAAACAAGCACAGTACCCCTAACAAGAAGCTCACAGGAAAACCTGTTTTGACCCTCCAAATCTGTCCAAACCTGACCTCCTGCTTGGTATTAGAGGTTTGAAAATACCAATATCTACATGCTAAAGGCAAGACCCCAGCACATCAAGACAACTCATGAGCAGATGTGTCCATTCTCTTCACTTCGGAGAGACCAAAGGACTCCGGTAACACACAGACCCTGTGGAGTTACCTAAGAAGTGAAAGGTCCCCTCCAACACTGTTACGCTTAAGCCAGCGGGATTCCACAATCTTGAATGCTGGAGCAGAAAATTGTGGCCACCTGTACAAAATTCAGAGATTGTGTAAACAACAGACATACATTGGTCACAAGAACTACTGAACACTTTCTCATATTACTGTTGCAGAGATGTAACAGTGAGTCCTCATCCTAAGACAGTAACGAATGAATAGAGAACTCATAGGAAGAGTGCAAATACCAACACAAAAGTATATATTGCCAGTCAGAACCTGAAAATAGGAAGTAGGAAATTTAGCATCTATAACATGAGGGCATGAACTTACAGACCATTGCTTGTAAAGTGGTGCCTCCCATCCAACACATAAAGCTGCTCAAGGGAAGGCACATCAGCCACCACCACACAATGTTGTTAAAACTACAAGCACACAGATGCCCTTCATTCCAGCAGATGCAACAATATAACAGTTTGTCCCCTCATATAAACCGAAAAATATTCTCGAGGAAATAGCTGGAGTCAAGGTTTGTCAACAATTGTCTTGTGATCTAAGACTGGCTAATGCCCTTTGGTATGTATCAAAGTCTTAGAAATGTAGAAACCAACCCTAGGTTAAGCCATGCTCATACAGGCAGGAATGTGTGGAAGACGAAATAATTTCCAGTGTCTGCCCACAAATAAGGTAGTTATGTGGTCATTGGTCTCAAAAGCTGTGACCAAGTCAATAGCAATTTCAGATGAACTAAAAGGCGTACCACATGACCTGTGACAGTCACTGGCTGGAGGGAGAGAAAATGAGAGGATCCCTGCTAAACAAAGAAAAGTGCAAGGAGGCAAGAGCTCACCAGTTGCCATGGGCCCATTGATAAGGCCATCCATGCACAAAGAGTGGTAAGGAGTCCCCTCTGGCCCTTCTCGGTACATGACCCGCAAGATGGAAGTATCTTGCTTCAGCTGAACTAGCAAAGACAGCAAGAGAAGGTCAGATGTCAACTGCAAAGAAAATCAGTTTACCATACAAGGTCTGCATGGCACCACGCCTTAAAATTGCCACAGTACTATTTCCCAAGAGAGACTGTCTTTTATATATTGTCTTAGTACAAAGCATCTGCACACTTCGCATTCATAACTGAGGCCACACCAATGTCATATCACCATTATTGCAGTGAAGTTTCCTCTGGACTCTATAATTTGCTTGATAGACTAAACATAGCATGGGCCTTTCAAGCAAGTGAACCACTGCTGTAAGGATGACCTCATGATAGACTGCTATCAAATATTTCCACTGATACCACAAGGGCAACTAGTTGAAGAGACAATGATCCTGTGGAGAAGACCAAACTCAGAGCCAAACCCAGGGAGGTCTGGGACATGTTCAGTCACCTCTCCCACAGCACAAAAGGTCCCTATATTTCAAAACTGGTTCTTGTATTTGCACTACAACAACAAATGAAGAGCAACAACTTTGTGCCTGCAGAAAATACCAACAACTTGAAGCCAATCACACCTGAACCTCAGAGTGCTCTCAGTGAATAACCCCAGATATGAAACTGCAGTTCTTTAGATGCATATTGAAAGACAAGTCCTGGAGAAAGAAGGTAGGGACTGTACCTTCCATTCACCTGCAACAACCTTGTTTCCCCTTTCCCCGTTTGCACTCCTCAGGTCCTCCAACAATGCAAACAACTGATTACTCTTCTTCTCAACCAGTTGATCAAACTGTTCACCACCCTCAACTGTTCCTTTGCTTGACACCTTTCCATCTGTGCACAAAAGGAGATGAAGTAAAGCTTGAGGTCTGATACTACTTATCAGTGTAACTACATCCTATTTAAGATTCTATCATTCTCCTGAAAGAGGACTGACCAGGGGGACCCTAGACCTTGGAATAGCCTCCAGATGACCAGAATTGAAACTTGACAAGAGAGCAATCTACAAATATGAAAAATGAATTTCCCAACAACTTTCAATAAGCTGAATGTTTGACTTGTAGCCAGCCACACAGGTGACCATCTCCAGGCACCCAAGTGATTCTGGATGATGGAGATGGTGCAAGGGATTGGAACTTTTCACCCAATTGCAAGCAAGTACATTGATTGCTCAAGAGAGAAAACTGGAGTCCAAAGCACATTTCTGAAATGGACATGATAGTTAACCTGGGGAGGATTTTTCCAGCTGCTTGAGTACAATTTTTCGAAGTGAGGCAATATCAGAAAGTCCATGTGAAGCCAATGTCTTATCCAACTTTCGCCTTGCCTCTATGATCTTTGTCATGCTTCATTCGTAGTTGTGAAACCTAAAGTACTATACCACCTAATATTCTTCAGTGATGTATCACAGTGTGTAGTATCTTGTCATGTGTTGTCAAGTAATCACCAAAACAGCCTCCTTTCTCTGTAACCTGCTTCCCTGAAAAGGTCTGTTATACCAAAAGTGGTTCTCCTGCTGCTTTCCTCCACAGTGCCAGCGGCCAGGATCTATTCTTCAACAGCAAACGATGGCAGTGAGAATTCCGTACATGTTGTTCCGTCTCTCTCTGTGCAGGGCCTCAGCGCAAACTCCTCTTTCCCGTAGATTTTTGTTCGCACAGGAGTTACTAATAGAAGACAGTTGTTGCTATAAATGCGATAAACTTCTCCAGAAGAACTCTTATAGCGTTTGCTTAGGAAACTATTCCTCTATTCTCGGACACGCAGCTACGACACAAGAGTCACACCTGCACGACAGGAATTTCACACAGGAACGACAACAGCACACACAAAGTTCATACAATAAAAAGAAACACAGAGACAACATGCCGTCCGTTGGCAACCAGACTGACTCTCATCAGCCTCTGAGAACAAACATTCTCCAAACAAAACAAAACCCCAACAACATGCTTCCTCCCTTCTCCTCCTCTACCACTTACTTACTTGACCTTCCTCAAAGCTTGTTGCGAAACAACAACGACAAAAGGCACTCTCAAACCCCTTGAAAAACAAAGAAAATGGAAACTCCTATTTACAAAATGAGACCAAATTCCGTTTCCCCTACCCGTTTCCCCCACCCCCCCGGGGCTCTTTCCGTCACCGCCACCATCATCTTCATCATGTGCAGCAGCAGCAAAAACTCCTAAAGGAAAAGGAGTTTCAACAAAACCTTACGGCCAAACCTCTTGTGTTGCATCACTACCGTTCCCGCCTCCAACAACATCAACAACAACGACACACACAGGACACCAAGAAAAACAGATATCAAAGCACTGAAAGAGAAAGGGGGATTTCAGTTGCTTACAATTTTTTCAAAGCAGTTTCTCCTTCCTCGTCATTACAAAAACCGCCTTTCTGTTCTCCTACGCAAGTCGACTTCTTGTTCGTGTTAGTGTTCGACTCCGCGCACGTACGCAAGAGGCGAGAGAGACCCAGCGAGAGCGCCTCCGCACAAGATACGAGAGAGAAGGAGAAGAAGAGACGAGAGACGAGAAAAGAGAGTGTGTGTGTGTGAGAGAGTCTTTCGTCAGAGCACACGTTGTTGAATCTTTTTTGTTTTTTTGTTTTTTTTTTCCTTTTTTTTGGGCACTAAAATAATAATAATAATATAAATTTGGCGACCATTTGGGTCAAATTATTAGGTGCCTACTACCTATAGGCTAGCTACAAGAGCCGCCCCCACCCTTATTAGCTACCTACCTCCATTATTATTAGTATTATTATTATTATTTTCCTTCTTATTATTTTGTTCTTTTCGTATTTATTACGTGCACAATTGCAATTAAGTCTGGTTGGTTTGTGTGTGTGTGTGTGTGTGTTTTTTTTTTAAAACAACTTATTTATTTATTTATTTATTTATCTATTTAAGTTTGCTTCATTGGGTTATCGTCCCAATAGTAATTTAGCATTTAAATGGCGAAAGGTTTTTGGAAGAAAAATACCCAAAAAATAAAAATAAAATGTTATAAATAACCCCCCCCCCCCCCCCCCAAAAACAAAATTTAAAAAAAAAAAACCAAAAAAAAAAAAAAAAAATTTAAAAAAAACCCCCCCCCCCCCTCCCAAAAACACTAGTTTAAAAAAATGCTACCAAACTAAAAATCAGAGTGCAAAAGTGGCGAATTGTTTTTTTTTTCGAAATTTGGGAAAAAGAAATCAGAAAAAACAAGAATATGGCGATAGAATACCATTCTTTTTCCTATTTGATTTTTCGTATTTTGACCAAATTTCGGTAAAAGAAAAACATTAGTTTGGTTTTGAGTTAGTGTTTTTTTATTTTTCAAATTTTTTTATTATTATGTTCCGTCATATACAAGCATCCCAAGAGGGATTTCGCAATAAATGGGTACAGAAAATGCGCCACATCCCCCTCCCCCCACCCCCACCTAGCCCCCCAAAAATCCCCTTAAAATTAAATATGCCAATTTTTTATTTAATCTAATATAATATAATATAATTTATACAAAAGAAAAGTTTTTCCTCAGCCTGCCCTTTGCCCCATTTCTTTTCTTGCCTTGGCATTCCGAGACACATCATGCCAAGATGAAAAAAAAAAAAGCGGGGGGGGGGGGGGGGGAAGAAAAAACAAAAAAAAAAAACAACAACAAC
>Ga0116231_10008936_pt1 | contig 17284 bp, 10 predicted proteins | sample S1TSphgellanicum_2_FD_89695 | JGI IMG/M metagenome (GOLD analysis project Ga0116231, IMG submission 89695) | Host-associated microbial communities from peat moss isolated from Minnesota, USA - S1T2_Fd - Sphagnum magellanicum MG | ecosystem: Host-associated > Plants > Peat moss > Unclassified...
CGCAATTGTAATTTATAGTTCGAAGAAGAGGAAAGAAAGGCGGGAGTAACGACTTAGGACCATGGTAAAGTAAAATCGTGAGGTCAAAGGGAAAAATTGAGGGTGTAAGTAAAGTTGTTAGGGGAAAATGGAAGAGGTGAAAAGGTGTTTATCCTTCACATTCCAATGGCCACCAAGTTTGGAACATTCCAATGGCCACCAAGCTTGGAACCTTCCAATGGCCACCAAGCTTGGAACCTTCCATTGGCCACCAAGCTTTGGATCCTTCCATTGGCCACTAAGCTTTGGATCCACCTTCACCTCCCTTCTCCTTTTCTTTAAAAGGCGGACTTGGATCATGGGGAGCTCTCTCTTGGCCTCGAGGATAATTTTCATGCAATCTTGAACACTTGTTTGACAAGCTTCTTGAAGAGGGAAATAATGTTTAGTCTTCGTGGAGGGAAGAAGGAAGAAAAGTAGAATGAAAATCTAGTGATAGTGTTGGAAGGTTGGGATTCTAGAGAAATCTCAGAAACCCTCTCGGGTTTGGTAGTATAACTCCTTACTGTCGTAGCTGCAGATCTTAAGATTTAGTGGGTTGGTGCGCCTTGTCGTTAGCTTTCCAGAGAGCTATAGCAAGCCAAATTTGAACAATCCATGTGTGAGAAACAACAGTTTAAGTGACTAGTGGTCTGCAGCAAGGTTTAATCATCATCTTTGTAAAACCCTCTCGGGTTTGGTAATATAACTCTTTACTGTCGTAGCTGCAGATTTTAAGATTTGGTGGGTTGGTGCGCCTTATTGTTAGCTTTCCAGAGAGCTATAGCAAGTCAGATTTGAACAATCCATGTGTGAGAAACAACATTTTAAGTGACTAGTGGTCTGTAGTTATGTTGGACATGATGTTGAGTCCTTAAACATTGGTTGATTGAATGATAATTTGACATGAAGTCCTAGGATGTGTAGTGTGTGGATTTGAAAATATATATCCATCAATCCTAATCATAAATTATGCATAGAAGGCGGGCTACTTAATTTCAACTACAAACGCAATCTAACATCTAGAATGACATTTGTATTTTTTCGTCATTAGTGGCATTTGTGCTTTCAAGCATAATCACCTTGTAGAACCGGGAGTAGAGGGATGGAAAGTCACTTCACAGTGGCCACCAAAATTTGTTAATATTATGAATTTTTACACAAAAAATTAACACATTTAACTTCTTTATCAATCTTAACTATAATAATAATTGGTAATTGAAGTCATCACCTTATTACAAGTCTAATATCTGGCAGCCACCATAATTTGTTAATATTACAAAATTTTATTCAAAGACATTGACATATTCAACTTACTTATTGATCTTAATTATTAAAATAATTGGTAACCAAAGTCGTTGCCCTACTACAAGTCTAGTAATTGGTGGCCACCAAAAATTGTTAATATTACAAAGTTTTATTCAGAGATATTGATACATCTAACTTACTTATTAATTTTAGTTATAAAAAAACTTGAAAATTGAAATCATTGCCATATTTGAAGTCTAGTATCTAATGGCCTCTAGAATCTGCTAATATCACTAACAACATTCATTAATAAAACTTCTAATTGTAAGTTTAATCCTTAGATTCCACAAGACTAAGAAATTAATTAAGCAACAAATCATTTTAATTATCATGATGATAAAAAATTAATGTATTATATGTGATTAATTTCATTACCCACATCAATGTTTGTTCTAGCTCAATTACCATGCATATCATTAATTGTTATGGTGTTGTTCATGATTGTATTTTTCCTAGTAAGAAATGAGAATGCCATTAAATTAATATTTGCCCATTGCATTGGGTTTGCTAAGTTGCATTTCCACCTTCCTTGCCAATAGTCTTGGTATTACATTACTAAATCACTACATTTCCTTGTACTACATCACTAGCCATTCAAAATAATCCACAAAAAATATTAAAAAATGCATATGTATATGTCTATCTAATACCTTGAGGCCATCTTTCAAATAGCCTTGAACCCATGATTTGAAATCAAGAATTTCTTGAATTAGTTGGGGGACGAATGACATTGCATATGATAATCTCATTTTATTTTGACAATTTGTTGATTGGGTCATCACCTTTAACACAATGGTCAATTGGTGTCATGGGAAATTTGATAGGTTTCAGTAGATGAATGTTCACTAGAAGAGATATGTTCAACTAGGAGTTTCATTAATCATTTAAGTGAAATCACCACATCTTTTAATGATTCACAATGAGTTCAAGAGTTCATTAATTATTTAAATGAAATCACCGCATCCCTTAGTGATTAACAAGTTGGGATATGAACAAATGAATTCACTCTAAAATAATCAAATTAAAAATTGCTACATGGCATTTATTTTTAAATCAGAATTATTTTAAAATATTTTTAATTTTAAGTTTAATATTAATTTTACATTATTAAAATTATTTTTATGCGCATACAATCAATGTACATATTTGACCACACGGAAGTTGTATTAACATTTGAACCTTGGATTACAAGGTGATAACCACTGTCATTGCCATCTAACCAACCCATTTGATATCAAACAAATGGGGTGACAATCACATTTAATATGTTGTTTATTCCAAATTTCAATTTTAAATATTTTTATCTTTCTCATATTATGTCCAAATGGAACAATTAAAATTTCATTCTAGAAGATTTTTCCAAAATGTCCACATCTTTAATTTTTTTGAAGAAAAATAAATTATTTAATTTGATTGCAAATGCATTTGAATTTTACAATTTAATACATTTCAATAGTGAAGAATTTTTTTTCTTAACCATTATTATTTTTTTCATACTTTGGCGGAATGATAAAATTTAAACTTCATTCTAAAATATTTTTCCAAGACGTACACATCTTTAATATTTTTAAGAAACAAAAAATACTTAATTTGACTGAAAATAAACTCAAAACTTCCAATTTATTACATTCCAACAATGGTGTGTTGAAGATTTTTTCTTTTTTTAAACCATTATTATTTTTATCATATTTTGTCTTAATGAAAAAAATTTAAGTTTAATTCCATTTTTTTCTCAAGATTTTCACACATAAATTTTTTTAAGAAAAAAATCAATTAATTTGACTAAAAATTCATTTCAGTTCTATTATTTAATACATCTCATAATGTATTTTTTAAAAAACCTTTCAAATAACATAATTTGTGAATAAACCTATTTAAATTTATTTTTTGTTTCAGAAAATATTTTATTTTCTATGATAAAATATAATGTAATATTATACCTTTCCACATTTTAAATTAATATTTAATCACTAATATATACAATTTTTTTTTCAAATATCATAAAATTTATTAATTAAATTACAAAGAGTAAATTTTCATTTTTAAAGGGATTCTAAATTTTATAAAATGATGTTTCATATGAATTATTTAAAAAGTTCAAGTTCTATGAACGAAGGTTTGATAATAAATATTAAAAAAATTACCCTAATTCAGAGAAGCAAAAACCCTTAACACATGTAATCAAGCTTTACGAAACCTTTGATGCCATTGCCACAGCTCATTGAGACACTCGATTGCTCCCCCCATATGATAGGTATGTGGTGTGGGTAAGTAGGTTGGACCAATGGCCTGCACAAAATATGGATGCCATGTTTCAAGCCCATGTTGTGGGTTGGCATGTTAGGTTTGGGAGGTGATTTTGGGACCTTTATGGGTTGGGAACTCAAGAGCTATGGGACATTGAAACATGCCAAAATCAAAATGTTGGCTGCATTGTTGGGCATGCTTTGAGCATTGGAAGGGCTTGGCTGTGCAGCTCAATGCCTCAACTATTGCACCAACTTTAAAGATTGGTTGCTCACATGACATCAAGGCTTAATTCATACTTCCATGCATACACAAGATAAAGCCCACCTCATGACCGTTCATTACTTGAATGGGGTTTATGTTTTGTTATGGCATATTGAAAGGAAAGTGATGAGCCCAATGAATATTTGTAAATTCATTTAAACATAACAAGTCATTAGATTATTTTTTCAATTTTGTGATGTAATAATTAACACCAGAGTTTTTTTTCCAGATTTTTTATGTGTCCAGATTTGCGATCATTAATTGTCAGATTTAGCTAGATTTGGTGATGAGGTAGATTTGACAATATAATTTTTTAAAAATACTTCTATACTGTGGCTATGTATTGGACATATGGTAGAAATTTGGTAGACATCCGGTTGACATTTTTTTTTTAAACTTAGCAAAATGAGGGCATTTTTTTGAAAAATATCCAATTTCGTTATAGATGTTGGGTCCATTTATTTTGGCACAATTTGATAATTCCCCACAAAAGAAAAAACGTTGAACCACATTAATAATCATCCACAAGAAAAATTAGCCAAATTTGGTTACAGGTCAGAGAGGAAAGTAAATAAATTTAAGACTGTTGTATTTTTGTGACTTGTTAGAACTTATTGTCTAAATATGGCAGATTTTGACAAATTCCTCAAAATCTAGAGATTTTGGCTCATTTTTTTAAGCAAAAATCCTTTGAATGAGTTTACATTGGATTTCTTTTTTATTGCCAAATGATGAAAACCAGCCCCCCAAAAAAATCATTGGTCACCACACAACATGGTGGTGTACATTTTGTTTATAGTACGATGCAACTTTTTGCAACATTCACTAGCCACTACGCCAATTTCTGGTGTCGTATGTGAAAGTACTGGCTACATGTTTCCATAATTGTTAATGCAATCGTAACTTGATGTAATTACATAATTACTTAAGTAATTGTTTAAAGGGGTAAGTTATGTGGTAGGATTCCATAATTTGGTCATGGTGCATTGACTTTCATATATTAATTTATGTGGAAGTCATGTGCACCATGTGATTATGTTTCCTTGTGATTAATTGTGGAATCACATGGGGGACCATGTGATTTTGTTTGCATTTGATTATTTGGAGAACTATGTGGTGGATAGACTTTAGCAAGTTTTTTGATTAGTTTCCTTTTGGTTAGTATATAAATGGGTGTTTGTGACCTTGAAAAACACCTTCACTTGTACAAAGTTATGATATGAATGCAAAGTTTATGAAAATTGAAATTTTGATTTTGAAAGATTTTTGATTTTGAATGGTTTTGGTGTTGTTTGTGTTTAGTTCATGGTAGGAAAATGGTGAAACTTGCATAACCAATAGAAGGGTGAAATTTTTTTTTTGCAATCAAGAGCATAGATTTCATAGCTATGTAATAATCATACATAGTTTCGGTCCTAAATCCGTCTGTGTTGTACACAATCACCAGCATAAACATCTATAAATCGTGCGGTGATAGGGACAAGAAGTAGATTACACCTAATATTTTGGAGCTAAGTACATAGTTGCAAGAGGCATCTTGTAAGCATCTAGTGCTCAATTCTTCAAAGATTATAAGGTGCCCTCCAAATACAACAAACAATTTTTCCAAGAGGTTTCCATGTCATAAATTCCTGGTTTGCCAATCAATCTTATTCTTATCCATGCATCATTTTTTTACCGCCTCCCTTCTTTCGCACGTTGAAATGTGTGCAATTTCTCCAAGAGCTTTACATGTCATAAAAAAATGTATGATTCCTGGTCTGCCAATCAATCTTGATTCTTGTCCATGCATCACTTTTTTACCACCTCCCTTCTTTCGCACGTTGAAATGTGTGCAATTTCTCCAAGAGCTTTACATGTCATAAAAAAATGTATGGTTCCTGGTCTGCCAATCAATCTTGATTCTTGTCCATGCATCACTTTTTTACCGCCTCCCTTCTTTTGAGGGTTGAAATGTGTGCAATTTCTCCAAGAGGTTCACATGTCATAAAAAAATGTATGATTCCTGGTCTGCCAATCAATCTTGATTCTTATCCATGCATCACTTTTTTACTGCCTCCCTTCTTTTGCATGTTGAAATGTGTGCAATTTCTCCAAGAGCTTTACATAGCACAAGAAGATGAATTGTATATTATCTGATTCTTAACTCAGCAGAGTGTTGGTTTCAACTTTTTTATTTATTTTGTCCGGTGAATTTTCACAACTTTGTGAAAAAAAAATAATTTAGTGTAACCAGATAATTTAGTCTTGTGTAATTTAGCAGCTCCACATTTCAATGTGAGTCTAAAGGGTTACATAATGTCAAATTCCTGGATGTAATTGACAGTAACAGTTGTGGCATTCCTCATGCATTGGATTTGTCTCCCAAAACAAAGTAAAAACCGGAAGCCCAGAAAAAATATCAAGCTTTCAAGAATATAAGTTTAAGGGACTGTCACTTTTTATGCCCGCCTGTGACGTCCAAAGTTCAAATGTTCTTAACTTCAAACCAACTCTTCAAAAGGAAGGGCATATCTTTTTTCTGTGTCCTTCGAGAGGAAGGGCAAGGGTGAGGTGTTGACTGGGTTTTGGTTTGCTCGACTTTGTTCTCCTTGTTCTGCAGTGGATTTTTTTTCCTTTTGTGCCAAATTTTTTTTTTTTAAAGAGGAAGGGCAAAGTTTGGAGCTTTCAAATCTTTGGGGTCAGAGTAGTTTTAAGCAATGTTCTTTCCCATCTAACTCTAAAATTCTCAAATAGGCAACTGGAGAAGTGGGGACTCTAGCATTTATTAATCTACAACAATAAATATATAAGTATCCCCAGTTTATAATGGGGGTATTAGCCCAGGTCAAAAATGGTGACGAACAGTTTTGGAACATGGAAATTTCATGCAGCCAATGGGAAGGCTCAGCATGCACTCATGATGGGCCCTGTTTTCTTCTTTTTGAGGGGGTGGGCGGAGAGGAATTTTTTATTTTTCCCCTTCTTCCCAACATGTTCTCACCATGTTCCTAAAGGGTTCTCAAGTTTCCAAATAGGTTCCCCTTGATGTTCCCAATAGCACCTGGGCTTTATCCCATATGGTTTGCCCAAAGTTCAACTTTGATGTATATAAACTGAAAAGGTAGGCTGTAGTTGAATAAATGTGTCTCTATTTTGGAACTGGGGGTCCAAAGAGGTGCTTCCATTGTGGAGTGCTCAATGTTCAAAGAAAGTTGCTGATGGGCCAATCAATATGGCTCATTCAAAGAAAACATAGAAAACGTTATGGGCGCACCTATGAATTAATTAGTATTAATCACACTATGTCACTGACAAAACAGGGGAAAAGTATATATACAGAGATGGCCTATCCAGGCCTTTGAATTGAAGGGCACCCATGCCATTCCTCTTGAGGAACACTAAAAAACGTGCCCTTCCTGTCGGAAGGTTGGTTTGGACATTGGCCTTTGTGTGTGAAGGTCATCAAAATTGCCCTTCATCACATTTTAATATGAACCTCAACTATATGTGAACAATAATGTTTGACATGTATAAAGTACTTTTTTCACCATTTATGAAACTCAATCTTACATTTTATTCCTTAATGTATAAAATACATAGTTCTTAATCAAACTTTGTACAAATGCAAATATTCACAATGGAAAAGCTTCACAATGAATTGTTCATACAAAACATGGAAAAAATGGCAAGGCTTGTCAGATGCAATTAGAAGCTAGACTACCTACATCTGTGATTCTTTTCTCATTTTTGTGATCTAGCTAAAGTGTTAATCATGCATAAGATAGTTTAGCCAAATTTGGTTATAAACATGATAAGAAAGTAAAATATATGAAGTAAATCATGCATCCTTCACAATTTTGGCTATATGCTAAGAAATTGTGTTGAAATCTGGTTTTCTTATAGAGAAAAACTTTCGGAAATTTTGGCCACTAAATATCCAAGAAAGCACATACTTTTAGCCATTTTGAAAATTTAAAAGCAAACTGGATAAATTTAGCCAGAAAAGAAAGGCTGACTTGCATAAAGTTGGGCTGAGGGAGTGCAGGTACGCGCCACTTTAATTGGGAGCTGGAAGCGATTGTGTGGTACCACGTAACAGTCACTCAATCTCTTCACAATGAACTATCGGTAGAAAGCGTAAAAACGCTAACGCAATTGTCGGTACAAAGCGGCAAAAAATGCTACCGCAATTCTGACATAGTCGTAAGGTAAGGTAGCTAAAGTTCTGTTGGGGAGTTCAGGTACAGGCCACTTTAATTGAGAGTAGGAAGGGAGTGGGTGGTACGAGGTTACATTCAATGTCCTCACAATAAACTATCGGTACAAAGGGACACAAAAATGCTAACGCAATTGTAAGAGCATCTCCTGCCCTCCGGCTGGGATCAGACCACCAAACGGGCTGTCCCGGCCTGTACCATGACCAAGTCGCGAAACTTGGCGGGGGAAGGGAAAAATCCCCTACCGCGCAAGCTACCACCGGCAATACTCACATGGGATAATGACCTTGTCTAATATGAGGAAGGTAACATCTGCATGGGATTAGGGAAGGTAACCTTTCCATTAAATGTTCATGTCCTATTTAAGAGAAGACTAGAGCTTGGAATGTATAGTGAAGTTTGTAACAACTTGTGTGATCCTAAGATTGAGTTGGAGGGGAGGGAGCTCATGCTAAATTTTTCTGCTATCTGTTTCTAGTTGTTTCATTGATAATTTCCAACAAAAAGGTGCGGTGAGCATAAGCTTTTTGGAGTTTATAAGAAGCCACGAGTGCTATCTTCCTCAGGAGGAACTTGGTCACGAATTTTGTTTTTTTGGTTATATTGGCCATGAGTGCATTGGGATCAGGAGACGCAGATGGGTCTCCAAGACCGTATGGCATCGGGCCTTACACTGTGCAGAATATGTCTCCAAAAGTGCCTGTAGCACAATCCCAGAGAGTTTTGTTGATAGCAGTGCCGACGGTGGAGGGGAATGTGGATAAAGAGTTCCCTGTTGTGCAGTTTCAACATGGTTTTTGGATGGAGAATACTTATTATGGCCAGATCATTTCACATATCGCTTCCTACGGTTTCATAGTCGTTGCACCCCAGGTAAATTCCTTGGCATCTTTTGGCCTGCAAAAATCTTCGAGTAAAATTATGTTTCATTTCCCTTCAAGAATTTTCACCTTGAACACTTGTACGACCTTCCAAATTTTCCATGAACAAACTCCTGGGATTTTGGGGTTAAAAATGAGACTAAGTAGCAGAAATAGAAGAAAAGATGAAAGACAATTACATCAGTCTTGTCTATTTGGACGTTGTGCAACTTGGTGTCACGTCAGTTTAGGATCAAACTATGGTCAACCTAGTTCAGCATAAGTCAAGGGACTTCATCTACCATTGTAGCTACTTATGTGTAAGAGGCAGTGTACAATCTTGTACCTGGTAGCAATCTCCATCGCATCATGTTTTAACTATAGAGTCATTTTTCATGGTTCTATATTGAAGTAAACAAGCTATTGTTTGTGAGTTTCTATAAAGAAAAGTACTTTGAGGAGTCTATAGCTTCATCTTTCGACCTATAGCTAATCTGCCGTCTTTAAGGAATTGAAGGATGACTTGCTTGTTTTCGTTGTGCAATACATATGAGTTTTAGACAAGTCGTCCTGGTGATACAAAATTTTCAGAGTGTTTGGTATGTGACCAGATGGATCGCACAATAGACTTTGATGCAACAAAAGAAACTGACGATGCAAGTCATGTACTACGTTGGATACAAGCTAGTCTTGAATCAACATTGTCGACAAAGTTCCCAAAAATAAAACCGGATTTATCAAAACTGGCCTTAGTAGGACACAGTCGAGGAGGCAAGGTTGTGTTTGCTATGGCTAAAGAGGGTAAGATTCCAAAGGTCTCAGCCATTATAGGATTGGATCCTGTTGATGGGAATAAAAGAGAGAGCCAAACAGAGCCACGCGTATTAACACTTCAGAAAAGCCCCTTGAATCTGGAAGTTCCCACACTCGTTGTTGGCACAGGGCTCGGGCCAAAGACTGTGCTTTTAGAATTTGCATGTGCACCAGAAGGCGTTAACCATGACCAATTTTTCTCTGACCTCACTGAACCTGTATTCCACTTTGTGGCCAAAGAGTACGGGCACTTCGACTTTATGGATGATGGTTTTATTCCCAAGCTATTAGGATATCTATGTCCGGGTACAGATGACTCTAGGACACCAATGCGTCGTTTTGCAGGTGATTCTTGTTGCTTTTGTTGTTAAGAATTCGATTCGTTTTCCCTCATATTTTTGCATAAGGCCACTTCAACCAGCATGGCTTCTTTGAGGCCTGATGGGCCTTATTTAACAGAGCAACTGTGTTGCTCTCATGTGTATTTACGTTCATGTCTTGATGAACATATTGAAGAATGTCTCTAATGTTATGTGGTTTGTAGGTGGTGTTGTTGTTGCCTTTCTCCAAGCAATTGTGGGTAACGACAAACGTTATTTTGATTATATATTGAAAGAGTGGAAATCTGCACCTGTGACATTGGAGGAACCTGGGAAAAAAGGGGAACTACCCCATAATCACGTAAGCTCTATCTTTACCTTTCATTTGGTCTTTGGAATTCCATTAGATGGCTTAGAAGGTTCTATCCTTCAAGAAATGGTGTAAGTATCACTTGCCCAGAGCTTGATTTCTTTTCACACCTTACATAGTTCATGTCTCAAACTTCCTTTTATTATGACATTAAGTTAGGCGCATTTGGGCTTAATTATCTGTATGTCATGTGCTAGGGAAACTCTATGATATGGTAAACAAGTTGTCTTTGTAGGAATGTTTTATAAAAATTTATTTCATTTATGGATGTCTAGTTCTAATCCTATTATGTTGCTTCCATGATGTGCAGAATCTACAAGTACCACTTAAGGATGGATGAGAAAAATGAAAATCAACGTGAAAAATCAGCCCATCACAATGAGGAAGAACATTGCTATTGTGATTTGTCTTATTACGTTTCTGTTTTTAGACATTCTCCTATTCCCTGTCTGTTCAATGCTAAGGAAAAGGGTCCTAAAGCTGCTATAGTTGAATCAAAAGCACCTTTAGTTAAGTACATATTGTGTGCATTCTATTGTTTGAATTAATTGAAGACTTTTTGGTGAAATGTGTAATGTTTCTCAATACATAATATCAGAGTTCTTAAATTTGGAAATCAATACCATATGGCCATAAGATTTCTTGCATCCGATTCCGACATCTTTCCATAGACTATTGCATTGGAGCAATAAACTCAACTAGGGCCACTTACTTAATCAATACACTTTCATGATCTATTTGGGTAGTATTTTATGGTAGTCATAAATTTGACTATTCACTTGTCTAATGACTAATCAAGGTGTTGCATCACTTCCAACTACTTCATCATAGATAGGTTGAAACAGATGACCAAGTCATAGAAACATCTCACAATTTCTATTATTCCACACACTTATAAAGAGCAAAAAGAAGATTGCCCATTTGAAACATTCTTGTTCCAAGCTACAACTTGTTACTGGTCATCATCATATTATGCACATGGTATAATTGTTGTAGAAAAATTGAAAAAATAATAAAAAGTTATTTTTTTGTAACAACAAATCATAGAGTCCTGATAACGTAGGTTGATTCGACAACAAAAGTTTCGAAAATACAGCACATCTAGAATGTTAAGTCACCTACAAATCCATTATTTAGGTTTTTTCGTTTTGCCCTAGCTATGAATGATCTTGGACATTCTTGAGTCCTTGATCTCTTAGCAAATTTACATCTTCATCTCATACCTAAGACAAACAAATATTTTTTAAACAGGTGAAATTAAAAGGCTAATACTCCATGTTTAGGGTTCATGATATTTCTAGGGTCAACCTAGACATAGGGTTGGAACAGGCTGATAAACCACACCACAAGATGTGGGCCATTATCAGCACTAGTTCAAAATGAAATTTTTATAGTAACAAAGGTGATTTTCTGCAAGTTGATTTCATATTTTTTTATGTAGCCATATATGATTATATTTGTTTGTGGATGATCTCCATTGTGGCTACTTCAAAAAAATGAAAAAAAACCATAAGCACAACACAAAATGTAAGCTATTTAATTTGGTTTTTCCTCAAGATTTCTATTAACAAAATAAAAAGGGCTAAATTACAAATGCTATTTGGGTGCATTCACAATAAAAGGAACTAGTTGCCCCAAGGTGCAAGTCCTTTTTAAGGACTATGGTTTTTCAAGTTTGAAACATGGCTTGCATGTTTTGGATAGGACCTATCATAGGATGATAGTGTCAACTTCAAAAGTTTATTTCACATGTGTTTCCATGAATTTTCAAACAATATGTAATTAAATTTATTTTTAATAATAAGTTTTCAAGTAAATCAAATATGTAGATTTCAACAAAAGTAGACATGTCAATATTTTTAAAATAATATGTGTTTCAAACCTTCATTGATACATTATACATTGAATTTATGAAACATACTTTCTTTAACATCATTCCAAATAAAATACAACATATTTTTTTAAAAACAAGTAATCTTATATAACACATTCAATATTCATGAAAATGCAACCTTGCCTTTGGTTTTATTTTTATTTTTTATTTATTTATTTTTTTATTTTAGATTTTTTTTCAAATTAGCTAGTTTTAATGATCAAAAACACATTTAAACACTAAAAGAAGACTATTATGGATAATTAAAATAAAACATATATTCAAATTTTTAATGATACCATGCCTTTGTAATCATCAATATATCATCATCCACAATTTTTCAAAATTAATGGTTTGGTTTTACATGAGATAAAGGATGTTCAAAATTTTAACACCCAATCCACATTGAACTATCCACTCTTTACTATACACTTTAATGTGCAAACTTTGTACATACTTGCACTACCTTGTTTTTAATTGGAAAACACCAAAAAAAACAATTTTTTCAAGTTCCAACCTTCCTCTAGCATTTCAAAACAAATGAAACTTTTCATTTTTATCATAGACATTTCTAATCTCCCTCTAGCTTTTCAAAGCAATTTGTGTCATATCATTCGGACTTGAAAAATTACCCCAAAAGTATCCCCAACAATTTTATCATTTTTCAAGGGTTGAAAATGACTTGAATTATGAAAACAAACTCCATTAACCACAAAATATATATTGGAATGCTCACCACATCAATATTGAGGTGCATGGGGAAAAAAAACCAAATACTTGCAAAACAATTTCACTTATTTTCAAGTTCTTGAACTTTATTTTTTTAATTGCCACAAATTTGAAATCCAATTCAAGTAATTGTAATCGATGTAAAAGACCATGATTATAATTATTTAGTTTTTGAAGTTCATGTAAACAAAAGTTAAGAAATAATGTACCCAAAAATAATATTATTATCCTTATATAATCATCTACTCATTAATCCTTTTATATAGAAACCCCAATATTTTGTTGCTTACATTATTTTTGTGTATACTTTACCATGTTTTCACCTTTTATGACCAATGAAACATATCAAAATTGTACATTATTCATAAGTATATAAACATTTAAAAAATGATTTCATTAAATCATATTCCTTACAACTCATGTAATCATTTTTCAAAGTCATGGGGGTGTAGGATTTTATGCATGTACACGCAGTCCTTGGCTCATTTTATAAGGAATGCATCCATTTGTTGAAATTCAGTCAAATATTTTATCAAAAAATATGTTCAATAAAAAATGTTTAATATTTACTAATTAATGTTGTAATGTCTCAACATTGCAAAACCACTTTGGTGAACCCATGTTCATGGAGGTTTATCCAATAGGACCAAAAGAATAGTGGGAGGCACCATGATTATGTTGAATATTAATTATTCAATAATTAATAATTTAATTGCTCAATTATGGAATATTCAATGTATTTAGTTATGAACATTACAAATTACTATTCAATCTTCTATTTTATTTAATATTAATTATGAATTATTGTTTAATTGTTCAATAATTCATGTATCATAGGTTGAAGCATTTCAAAACCACCTTCATAAATAAATGTTATAAACAAAATTGTTATGGGTAATGTGTAGCATAACAAAGCATCAATTGATTATTATAAAATCGTTAAGTAACAAAGTACTATAAAATAACATCCTTTGTCTCCCTTTTTGTGATTCCTTTTCCTTTGCAAATCTTGCCTTCAATTGGAAATCTTGAAGTATTAGTAATGCCTATATGTGGGAATTGTAAAACACTACAAAGGTTCAAGTACAAACAAAGGAGCCAAGGACTGTTGATTTGCATGAAATCTTTTAGTAACCTTTGTGAATTTGAAAAATCGCTACATTAATTTTACAGATTGAAATGTAATGAATTATAGTGGATATTATTCTTAGATTTGTGAATTTGCAATTGTTGCATGATTCTTGGACAATTTTAAAATGTTTAATTAATCACAAAGGACATACAAAGATAGATGTCACATGTTTAAACTTGATTTAAGTAGGTATTTAAAAATTGCATGGAAAATGTTTTTTACTTTGTAAGTTGTTCAAAGAAACAAAATTGGCTTCAAATAGATGAAATATTGGATTTTTTGTTAATTTTCTTGGTTAATGCTTGTATAAAATTTACTTATGGACTTTCAACTTCCAAAATAAAAGTAATAATATATCAATCTTTTAATGTAAAAATGTTTCTGAACACAATTCCATTAGTCAATTTCAAAAAAAAAAATTGACTTACTTTTATTACATTAATTTTTTTCAAAGTTTTTATACACACTAGAAGAAATTTGGAAATAAAATTTTTTAATTTTAATTGCAAAAGATAATTTTTTGTCATAATGGACACATGCAACTATAAACCTTGTAATCACCTTAGACAAGTGGACAAAAGACAATGAGTCATAAAAAACTGCACGTGGCATGTCAATCACATCAATAGTTGCATATTGTGTGCGATCACAAGGTTTTTCCATCCATTGACTAATCATAGGACTATGCAACTACATATACAAGGACATTAAATATTACACAACAATGAAAAAGTAAATTTAATTTAAATCAATATTGCATTAAATTTAAAAAATCATTAAAAATATTTTTAAATGAAATATATTAAATAAATTATTTATATTTATAGAAATAATTAAATATAATCATTCATATTTATTGGTCATTTCATATTTTTTTATCCTATGACACTTATCATCATTAACCACAACTATGTCACTTGTGAAATTTGATTCTTAGATGGATATCAACACTTTTGCCATCAAACCACCCATTTGATGTAATAGGATGCATTATATTTAGCACATATTTAATTTTAAACTTTGCACAAACATCAACTTCAATATTTCATATTTTATTGATATTTGTTCAAATGAAAAAATTAAAATTTTATTCTTAAAGTATTTTCAATGATTCACACAATTAAATATATATTTTCTTCCAAAAATGTACATTGATTTGAATAATTATTATTTATAATATTTATAAATAGATCATAACTCAAATATATTTAATAAAAATATAATAATTTGTATTTTTAATGTCAATAAACAATTTTAAAATACCCAAAAATAGTTAGACACAAGTTTGTTATTAAGCAAATATTGTAATTCCAAAGATGCCACATATGTTTTGATCATCAAGGTATTAAAAATGGAAAAAATATTGGGGCCAAGTTGCCAAAAGAACTATTACCTATTACAAAGCAATTAGGTTTTCATCCATTCAATATTGGATAAAAATGTGCATTTTCATTTTATTTTTCCATCCAAACATGTAATAGTCACAAACTATAATTGCATTTGGGTTTACAAACTAAGCAATCCATTTTTGGGTGTCATAAGGGTAGTTTTTATGAGGATACCTTTAAATTTGGTATACTACGTGTTGAGGTTTGATTGAAAATTTTAAAAGAAACTCATTTAATTAAACTATAACAAGTGAAAAATAAAATTAAAAAAATTGAAGATAAAATGCCATCATTTCATTACAAGGTGGACTTTTGAAGTGATGCAAATTTTTTTCATCATAGTCCATAAAAAGTGTTATAGAAGTTTATTACATAATAAACCACTGTTTTAATTGTTGATTTTTTTTCCTAAAATGATCGTGAATATATTATAATCCCAAAATAAGGGTTTCCAATCAAATTTAATATTTTAGTTTATTAGGATTTTGCAAGATTACCAATAGTTTGAAGTGACATTACTACCCAACATAACATTTGTTAATTATAAAAATTCAGAAAACCTATGTTTTCACCTTTAACTTTTCCCTTAACTACCAAATTAGAACACGTGTCATAATTTGAAAACTTGTAAGTTTAAGGTTTAGGTGTTCTTCTTGCTTACTAATTTGCATTCCCAAAATATTAAATATTCACATTAAAATTATGAAAAAAGAAAATTGTGAACACCACATGTGCCATTTTTGGTCCACCTTAAGGTGCATTCACCCATTTGCAACTTCATTTGGTTATATCAACATCATACACACATTTTCAACTAAAATAACATGTATGATTAACCTAATTGTAGTCATAAAAGTAGTTAATTTGGATATTAATCGCATTTACAATCATAACCATATGATTGGAATGGACAAAAAAATTCAATATTTAACACCATGATGATTTAACAATGATTGAAAAAATTTTGACTTTATTTTCTTGCATTTATGTGTAAAAATATGATTTCAATTTCTCGAGACCTTTTTTTGTGTATACTTGATTGTGCCTCCAAGCCCTTGGAAATATATTGTATGAATTTTGCAATGCAAAAATGTATTTTAAACATGCTTTTGATCCCCAAAAATACATCATTTGGATAATTTCCTTGAAGATGAAACGTTATTGCTCTATAAAGGAAGGCTAGGTTCATTTGCATGATAATAAGATGTGAAACTAGGTATGTTTGGATAGCTTACTAATGTCCAATTTCGAAAATTGCATGGATAATTTTTAATGGGATTTTGCTATTTCCCACCTACATCCCACATTTCCTCATCTCAGAAAACAACAACAGGTATACTCAAAAGAAAATTCAGAATTCAATGTACAAATCAAAACTTCAAGTGAGATGTATGTTCTCAAATTGCAAGATCAAAAATGTGAATGAAAAAAAATAGTAGTAGTTCCCTCCTTTGTCCTACCATCCTGCTCTATATATATATATTGATTTCAAACTAGTGCTGAAACTATGTTTGACCTAACCTTGGAGCTGGAGGGTTTTACAAAGGTTGGACTCGGTAGACCCAAAAACACAACCCTAGAACCAGAAGTTTTTAATTTTTGAAAGTATTCCATAGACCCAAACTGGAGGGTCTTCTTGTTTACCCAAAAAAACAAAAAAATGTCTAGATCCGGACCTGATGGTTCTTGTAAAAACCAAGAATAGGCCAATACTGGTATAAACCTCATATCCAGTATAGGACACAAGACAATAAACACCCCTC
>Ga0116231_10008937_pt1 | contig 17282 bp, 12 predicted proteins | sample S1TSphgellanicum_2_FD_89695 | JGI IMG/M metagenome (GOLD analysis project Ga0116231, IMG submission 89695) | Host-associated microbial communities from peat moss isolated from Minnesota, USA - S1T2_Fd - Sphagnum magellanicum MG | ecosystem: Host-associated > Plants > Peat moss > Unclassified...
ATCGAGGTGCTCGAAGGAGAGCGCCATCTCCTCGGGCGGCAGCACACCACCCTGCTGCCGCGTAACTGCGCTCAAGGGCGCCGTGGGATCGCCGGCGGTCGCGCCAGCCGCTGCCGCGGCAGCAGCTTGTGCGACGGCCGCTGCCGCGGCGGCAATCGACAAGAACACGACACCACGAATGCGAGCCGCGAGCATCGCACCCCGCGACCGTGTCCGGTCACGCTCGTTCAATCTGACTGCTTCCTCGTTCGGCGGCCGTGTGTCATGAGAGCCGCGAGGATTATGTCATCGTTCCGCATCGCGTCGTGTCTCATTTGTATCGCCGTTTCTTTGCGGACCCAGCGGTGCACGCTCGTGGGACAACGTGCATCGATATCTTTACAATGCCGCGATGACATTTTTGAACGTCGTCATCCTTGGAATCGTGCAAGGTTTGGCCGAGCTGCTGCCCGTGTCGAGTTCGGCGCACGTGGTCGTGGCTGAGAAGCTCCTGTCGCTCGACCCGTCGTCGCCGCCCATGACACTGCTGCTCGTGATGCTTCACACCGGCACCATGTTCGCGGTCATCGTGTATTTCTGGCAGCGCTGGCGCGACGCTTACTTCCAAAATTCACGAGTATTTTGGCAGGCCGCGTGGCGCGTGATCCTCGCGACGGCCGTCACCGCGGTGATCGGCGAAGCCATCCTCAAGGCATTCGAGAAGACCTTGTTTCGCGACGCGCCGCATGCGCAGATCGAAGACTTGTTCAGCCATCTCGAGTTCATCGCGCCGGCGCTGGCCGCCGCGGGCATCCTGATCTTGATTGCCGGGCTCCTGGAGCGACGCAGCGGTGACCTCGGCGGAAACCGCGGCCGGGAGCGCGTCGGCGGTCGCGGCGACTTGAGTCTGCCGCAGGCGGGCATCATCGGACTGGTGCAGGGATTGTGTCTGCCGTTTCGCGGCTTCTCCCGCTCCGGCGCCACGATCTCGACCGGCATGTTGCTCGGCGCCGGCAAAGCTCAATCCGAGATCTTCAGCTTTGCGCTGGCCGTCGTACTGACGCCTCCGGTCGTCGCGCGCGAAGTGCTGCGATTGATGCGCGCGGAATCCGCCGCTCCCGGCGCGACGAACAGCTCGGTAATGCTTCTCAGTTTATTCGGAGCCGTGGTCGCATTCGGCGCCGGACTCCTGGCGCTGAAATGGCTCAGCCGCTGGCTCGAAGCCGGCCGCTGGTACTTGTTCGGCCTTTACTGCCTCGTGGCCGCCGCCATCGTGGGCGTCTTGTACGGTGCTGGCTACTAGATCGAGTTGCTGGCGAAAGCAGCGGTTCATGACCCTGTTTGCCGTTGCGGCACTGCACGTGGCCTTGATTGCATTGATCGTGATGATGACCGCGATGAGTCGGATTTCGGACCCTTCCTTGCAACCCATTCAGCTGGTCTACGTCCCGGCGGTGCCCCCTCCGCCGATGCGGGCCGACAGTGGCCGGCCGCTGCGGCTGCGCGCCGACATCGCGCTTTCACCGCTGGCGCCGGTCGTCGCCTCCGCACCACCGGCATCCAATTCCTCTGCAGCAGGACGCCGCGGCGCCGGGGTCGATTGGGCGGCAGAGGCGCATCGTGCCGTCCAGGCCTACGAAATCCGCAGGGATCAACCCAGTGAAAATTCGTTGTCGGGTAAATCTCCGGCAAACGATTGGTGGCCGCGGCAGGGACCCCACGCGGGCGATGAATACAAGAACGACGCGGGCGATTGGATCGTGTGGATCAATGCCGACTGCTACAAGGTGGCCGGCTGGCATTCCGTCGATCCGGCATCGAACTTGAGCACCGCGCAGATCGTGTGTCCCAAAAAATCCCCCTCCCCTGCCAAGTCTGACGTGTCGCCGGCGTCGCCGTGAATCCTGGCCGCGGCGAATTGGGCCCGGGCGATGACAGCCCGAGAAAGAAAGGCAGTTCAGTCTCGATGTCCATTGCGGTCATTTCCGTCGGAGCCGCGCTCGGTGCGCTGCTGCGGTGGTATTTGGCCGTGCGCTTCAATCAGACGTTCCCACATCTGCCGCCGGGTACACTGGCCGCAAATCTCCTCGGCGGTTACCTGATCGGCATCGCCATGGCCGTGTTCCTCGCCTATCCCAACTTGACGCCGCAATGGCGCCTGCTCACGGTGACGGGATTTCTCGGCGGTCTCACCACCTTCTCGACTTTTTCAGCGGAAGTCACGACCGCCCTGCTCGCAGGCCGAGAGCTGTGGGCTCTGGCGATGATAGGCAGCCACGTGGTTGGCAGCATCACCATGACCCTGCTCGGCGTCGGCACGGTGCGCGTCCTCAAGCGCCTCCCGCAGTCGCGTTCGTTCCGCTAGTATGAGTCGATGCGTGACTTCGAGCTGCATGCCCATTTGATCGGCGCACCGGACTCGAGGCGCTGTGGCCCGTGAGCGCCCGTGGCGCTAGTCGCTAACCTGACAATCACGGCTGCGACAATGACTGGATGGATCATGAAATCAATCGCTGACCAGCTCGAATACATCAAGAGTCCCGCAGCGCCCCAGCCGGCGGAAGCGGCGGGCATCGAGGAACTGGTGCGCGGCATCGTGCGCGCGGTTCGCGATGAAGGCGACCGCGCCGTGCGCCGCTACTCGCAGCTGTTCGACCACTATGAAGGCGAGGCCCTCGAGGTGGGCACTGCCGAGCGCGAAGCGGCCGTCGCAGCACTCGACGCACAGACACGCGAGGATACGCAGTTCGCGATCGCACAGGTTCGGGCATTCGCGCGCGCGCAGCATGCAACCATCCTGCCGCTCGAAGTGACGCACCTGCCTGGTGTCCATCTCGGTCATCGCGTCATTCCCATCGAGCGGATCGGCGCCTACGTTCCTGGCGGGCGTTACCCGATTCTATCCGCCCCGATCATGACCATCGTACCTGCCGTCGTTGCCGGCTGCCGCGAGATCATCGCCTGCCTGCCGCCCAATGCACACGCCGCCATGATCGCCGGCTGCCACCTGTCCGGTGCAACGCAGATTTTTCGGGTGGGCGGCGCGCAAGCAATCGCCGCCATGGCCTTCGGCACCGCGTCCATTCCGCCCGTCGACAAGATCGTCGGCCCGGGCAACGCCTACGTCAACGAGGCCAAGCGGCAAGTATTCGGCCAGGTCGGAATCGATCAGCTCGCCGGGCCCAGCGAAATTTTCATCGTTGCCGACGGCAGCGCCAATCCGCGCGTGCTGGCCATGGATTTGCTCGCCCAAGCGGAGCACGATGTTCAGACGCGCGTGGGATTGATCACGACCGATCGCGAGGTGGCAGTGCAAACGCTGGCGCAGGTACAGATACAGCTCGCGACGCTCATCACCGCGAATGTCGCGGGCGTGGCCTGGCAGAACGCCGGCGAAATCGTCTATTGCAAGGACGAAACCGCCATGATCGAGTATGCCAACTACGTCGCGGCAGAACACCTGCAGGTGCACACCGCCGATCCACACGCGACCGCCGCGAAGCTTCACAATTACGGTTCCTTGTTCATCGGACAGCGTGCCAGCGTCGTCTACTCCGACAAATGCTGCGGCACGAACCACACGCTGCCGACGATGCGCGCCGCACGCTATACGGGAGGGCTGTGGGTGGGTTCCTTCGTGAAAATCTGCACGCATCAATGGATGGAACAATCCGGAGTCGAGGCCGTGGCGCCGCCGGCGATGCGCCAGAGTGCGACCGAGGGCATGGAAGGCCACCGTCGCGCCGCCGCCGCGCGCTTGAGTGAACCCTTCGATACCTGACCCACATGCCGCCCAGTCATTCAGTGCCGGATCGCGCCGGCGTCGTCATCATCGGCGGCGGCATCGCGGGCTGCTCGCTCGCCTATCACCTCACCAAGATCGGACTCACCGATGTGGTACTCCTCGAACGCAAGAAGCTCACCTGCGGCACGACCTGGCACGCGGCTGGATTGGTGGGCCAGTTGCGCGCGACCCGCAACCTCACCGAATTGGCCAGATACAGCGCCGACCTCTACGGCTCGCTCGAGGCCGAGACGGGCCAGGCCACCGGATTCAAGCAAAATGGCTCGATCAGCGTCGCCAACAACCTCGAGCGCCTCGAGGAATTGAGGCGCGGCGCCTCGATGGGCAGACAGTTCGGTCTGCGCATCGATTCGCTCGAACCCGGAGAGATCAAGGAACGCTGGCCGCTGCTCGAAGTCAGCGACATCGTCGGCGGGGTGTACCTGCCCAAGGATGGCCAGACCAATCCGATCGACACGGCGAACGCGCTCGCCAAGGGTGCGAAGCAGCGCGGCGCACGCATCTTCGAGCACACGCCCGTCATGCGTGTGCTCACCGAAAAAGGCCGGGCGATCGGCGTGCGCACCGCCCAAGGCGACATCCGCGCCGACAGCGTCGTGATCTGCGGCGGCATGTGGTCACACGGACTCGCCGCCGACGTCGGGGTGGCCTTGCCGCTGCACGCAGCGGAGCATTTCTACATCGTCACCGAGCCGATCGCCGCGCTGCCGCGCAACCTTCCCGTGCTGCGCGTTCAGGACGAGTGCGCCTACTACAAGGAAGATGCCGGCAAGATCTTGATGGGCTGTTTCGAGCCCGTTGCCAAGCCCTGGGGCTTGGAGGGCATTCCCGAGGACTTCTGCTTCGACACGCTGCCGGCAGACCACGAACACTTCGAGCCCATCCTGCGAGCCGCCATGCGCCGCGTTCCGATATTGACGGATGCCGGCATACAACTCTTCTTCAATGGCCCGGAGAGCTTCACGCCGGATGACCGTTACTATCTCGGCGAGACACCGGAAGTGCGCGGCCTGTTCGTCGCGAGCGGCTTCAATTCCGTCGGCATTGCGGGCAGCGGCGGCATGGGCAAGGTGCTCGCGCAATGGATCGTCGATGGTCATCCACCGATGGACTTGAGCGACGTCGACGTGCGCCGGGTCATGCCGTTCCAGGCGAACCGCCGCTACTTGCGCGACCGCACCGTGGAGACGCTCGGGCTGCTCTATGCGATGCATTGGCCCCACTATCAGTATCGCAGCGCGCGCGGCGCCAGACGCACGCCGCTTCACGACCGGTTGCTGGCGGCCGGTGCATGCATGGGCGAGGCCGCCGGCTGGGAGCGGCCCAACTGGTTCGCAGCCCCAGGGTCGAACCCCGAATATCGTTACTCCTACGGCCGCCAGAATTGGTTCGAGGCCTGCGAATCGGAGGTGCGCGCGGTACAGGGTGGCGTCGCGCTGTTCGATCAAACCTGCTTCGCTAAATTCCTCGTGCAGGGACGCGATGCATTGCGCCTGTTGAACCGGATGTCGACTGCTCAGATCGACGTTGCCATGGGCAAGGTGGTCTATACGCAGTGGCTCAATGCGCGCGGCGGCATCGAGGCCGACCTCACGGTCACCCGGCTCGCGGAGCAGGAGTTCCTGGTGGTCACATCCGCGGCCTGCCAGACGCGGGATCTGTCGCGGCTGAAACTCGAGATCTCACGGCAGGACGGACATGCTTCAGTCACCGATGTCACGCCCGGCATCGCCATGCTCGGGCTCATGGGCCCGAACAGCCGCGAGCTCCTGACGGCGTTGTCGCGCGCGGACCTCTCGAACCAGGCACACCCCTTCGGATGGTCCCGGGAGATCGAGATCGGCTACGCCCGGGTGCGCGCCGCCCGCATCACGTACGTCGGTGAACTCGGTTGGGAGCTGTATGTATCAGCCGAGCACTGCCTCGACGTCTATGAACGTCTGATCGACGCGGGCGCCGCTTTCGGTCTTAGGCTGGCCGGTTACCACGCGATGGCCGCGTGCCGGGTCGAAAAAGGTTATCGGCATTGGGGCCACGATCTCGGCGACGAGGACACGCCGCTCGAAGCAGGCCTCGCCTTCACCTGCGCCTGGGATAAGCCCGGCGGATTCATCGGCCGCGAGGCACTGCTCGCACAGCGGCAGCAAACCATCCCAAAGCGCGCCCTAACGAAGCGAATGGTTCAGGTGCAACTCTTGGATGATTCCGCTGCCGCGCCCTTGCTGTACCACGAGGAACCGATCGTGCGCGATGGCCAGACCGTCGGATCCATCAGGTCCGGCGCCTGGGGACATCGCCTTGCCAAGTCGTTGGGGATGGGCTACGTGACGTGCCCGGACGGCGTGTCCCAAGACTGGCTCGACTCAGGCCGCTGGGAGATCGAGGTTGGCTGCGTGCGCCATCCGGCCATCGTGCAATTACAGGCCTGGTACGACCCGCGCAACGAGCGGATCAACGCATGAGAACGCATGCGCGCGTCGTCATCATCGGCGGCGGCGTCATGGGCGTGGGTCTCCTCTATCATCTCGCGCAGGGCGGCTGGCGCGACGTGGCGCTGATCGAAAAAGCGGAGCTCACATCGGGTTCGACATGGCACGCCGCGGGCCAGTGTCCGTTGTTCAATGGCTCGTTGAACATGACGAAGGTGCACAAGTATGGCACGGAGCTCTACCCGAGGCTGGGAGAGCTGACCGGTCATCCCGTGAGCTGGCACGCCTGCGGCGGCTTGCGTCTCGCCACCACCGATGAAGAAGTGTTATGGCTCGAGCATATCCTCGGGATCTCCAAGCTCGCGGGCTACGAGGCGCAGATCATCGGGCCGGACGAGATACCGAAGCTGCACCCGTTTCTCGACACCGCCGGCGTCAAGGCTGCGTTCCTGACCTCGAGCGACGGTCACGTGTCACCCGCCGACGTGACGCTCGCCATGGCGGCAGGTGCACGCCAGCTTGGCGCCGAGGTGTACCGGCGCACTCGCGTCACGGACGTCAAACTCCTGGCCTCGGGCGAATGGCAGGTGATCACGACCGCAGGCAATATCGTCTGCGAGCACGTCGTCAACAGCGCCGGCAGCTACTGCGACATCGTGGCGTCATGGTCCGGCCACCACGCACCGATCTGCAACCTGTTGCATCACTACCTGATCACCGAGCCGCTGCCGCAGCTCCAGGCACGCGAGCAGGAGCTGCCCGTGGTGCGCGATCCCGTCTCGCACAGCTACTTGCGCCAGGAAGGCCACGGCATTTTGGTGGGTCCTTACGAAACCGCTCATGCTCATAGCTGCTGGCAGGACGGCCCGCCGCCCTGGGACTTCGAGAGCGAACTGCTGACGCCAGAACTCGACCGTCTCATGCCCTGGTTGGACAAGGCCGCGCAACGGCTGCCGCTGCTCGCCGCGGCCGGCGTAAAGTCGGTCATCGCCGGCGCCATCACCCACACACCAGACGGTGTCTATCTATCGGGGCCCGCCCACGGACCGCGCAATTACTGGATGCACTGCGGCGCCTCGATCGGCATCTGCCAGGGAGCGGGCGCGGGCAAATACCTGGCGCAGTGGATGATGCACGGTCAGGCCGAGATCAACATGCGCGAGTTCGACCCGCGCCGCTTCGGTAGCTGGGCCGGCGCCGAATACACGCGCGCGGCGGCACTCGAGGACTATCGCCACATGTATTACTGCTACAAGCCCGGCGAGCAGCCAACGGCGGGGCGCGGCTTGCGCAAGTCCGCTCTGCATGGCGCGCTCGCCGCGCATGGCGCCCAGTTCGGCCAGATCTTCGGCTGGGAGCGGCCGCGCTGGTTCGACCGCGGCGGTGGCCAAGATCGCGGCGGCGGCGGTGCGGAAAGCTATTCCTGGCTGCGCTCCAACTGGTGGAAGCCGGTCGAGCAGGAGGCGCTCAATGTCCGCGAGCGCGTAGGCCTTAGCGATCTTTCCGCACTCGCGAAGTTCGAGGTTGCCGGGCCCGACGCGGAAAGTTTCCTCTCCCGCATTTGCGCCAACAAAATCCCGCGCAGCGACGGTGGCATCTCCCTGGCCCATGTGCTCAACCCTGCCGGTTTCATCGAAAGCGAATTGACAGTCACCCGTTTGGGCTTCGAACACTTCTATGTCCTGTCGGCGGCCGCCGCACAACTGCACGACAGGGATGCGCTGACCTGGCGCAAGCGCCCCGATGAGCGGGTCACGATCCACGACGTCACCGACGAGTGGGGCGTGCTGCTCCTGGCCGGTCCGCGCGCCCGCGAGGTACTGGCACGCACGACCATGCTCGATCTCGGCAACGCGGGATTTCGCTGGTTGTCCGCCAAGATCGGTCCGGTGGCGGGCGCGCCCAACGTGCGTCTGCTGCGCATGAACTATGTCGGCGAATTGGGCTGGGAGCTGCACGTACCCATGCAGCAAGTGGCGCATGTGTACGCTGCCCTGATGATGGCCGGCGCGCGCCACGGCATCGGCGTGTTCGGCAGCTACGCCATGAATTCGCTGCGCCTGGAGAAGGCGTATCGCGCCTGGGGTTCCGAGCTCACCAATGAAGTGACGATGATCGAGGCGGACATGGAGCGCTTCGTCGACTTCGCCAAGGACTTCGTGGGCAAGACCGGCACGCTCGAGTCCAAACAGGCCGGCGCACGCACACTGCTCACCTACATGGAAGTCGATGCGACCAACGCCGACTGTCTCGGCAGCGAGCCCGTGTATCTCGACGACCGGCTGGTCGGCGTCACGACCAGCGGCGCCTACGGCTTCGCCGTGCGCAAATCGCTGGCTTTCGCCTATCTGGACCCGCTCGCCGCTCCTACGGTCGCCGCCCGGACGGGTGGCGATTTCCAGATCATGGTGCGCGGCCAGTGGCGTGCGGCGCGGATCATCGCGCAGCCCGCCTGGGATTGCGCCAACGATCGACTACGCGCATGAGGACTCCCCGCACCGCAGCGATGCCCTTCATCCTGATCACCGTGCCGATCGATATGATCTCGATCGGCTTGATCATTCCAGTATTGCCCGCGCTGGTCGGCAGCCTGACCGGAACGCAAAAGGATCAGGCACTCTGGTTTGGCGCCGTGACCTTCACCTTCAGCGTTGCCAATTTCTTCGCATCGCCGATCCTCGGTGCCCTATCGGACAGCTACGGACGCCGCCCCATATTGTTGGTAGGGTTTTGCGGCCTAGCTTTGAGCTTTTTCAGCACGGCATTGGCAACTTCGGTCGGCATGTTGCTGGCGATCCGGCTGGTCGCGGGCGGGATGCAGGCGAATATTTCAGTGGCAAGCGCCTACGTCGCCGACATCACGCCACCCGAACAACGCGCCAAGCGCTTCGGCATGATCGGGGCCATGACGGGAGTGGGATTCATTCTCGGGCCCGTCATCGGGGGATTGCTCGGTTCGGCCGATCTGCGGCTGCCGTTCTGGGTGTCCGGGGGGCTGGCGTTGCTCAATCTGCTTTACGGTTACTTCGTGCTGCCGGAGTCTTTGGACGCGGACCGCAGGCGCCCGTTCGAGTGGAAGGCCGCCAATCCCTTCAGTTCCCTGCAGCGGCTGGCACAGCTGAAAGACGCCGCGCCGCTGGTATTCGTCGTGGGTTTCACGGGACTTGCCCAGTTCGTCCTTTATACCTGCTGGGTTCTGTACACGACTTTCAAATTCGGCTGGGGACCTCGCGATAATGGCTGGTCGCTCGCCGTGGTGGGAATCGTACAAGCCATCGTTCAGGGCTTGTTGTTGGGCCGGATCCTGAAGATGATCAGCGTGCGGCGGCTTGCGGTATTGGGTTTGGTGTCCTCGACGATCGCGTATACGTTGTGGGGAGCGGCGACGCAAAGCTGGATGATGTACGCCATCATCGTCGTCAATATCTTGGGTGCCACCGTGGCATCGGCGATACAGAGCATCATCTCCGGTGCGGCGGATGCAAAGAATCAGGGCAGGACGCTGGGCGCGATCGGCGGACTCAATAGCTTGATGGCTGTGATCGCCCCGGCCCTGGGAGCGCCCCTGCTGACGGCCGTGTCTCATCTGCCCAAAGGGGACTGGCGCATCGGCGCCCCCTTCTACTTCTGCGCGCTGCTGCAGGCCGCGGCATTGTTCATCACGATCGGGCAATTTCGCCGCGAGCGGCGCACGCCGCAATCGCTCACTGCGTCTTGATTTCCTGCCGCTTGAAATCGGCCGGCACGACGAACGCATCGGCGCTCGCGCTCGTCGTCGACACGGAGGTCAACTGCGATGACACTGTCATCAATGCGACATCACCCGGCGGCAGCGCGACGGGGGTGACGGCGGGGTTCGGCGCAGCGGCGGCCGGCGCATCGCTCTTTTTCTTCTGAAATAGTCCGCCCAATTTGCCGGCCATCGCCCCTGCGATATCGCCGGGGCCGCGGATGCTGTCGGCACCACCTTCCGACTGAGTTTGCTGCGCATTGGAATCCTTGCACTGCGCACCCCCGAGTGCCAGCGTAAAGCTGCTCCTCACCGGATACCCTTTGACGTTCTCCATTTTGGACGCGATCTCCGTCCATATGCCTTGGTATTGGCTGAACAGGGTCTTTGCCTTTGCAGCGATGTCCTGCGAGTTCGCGGGATCGAAGCCCATCTTCTGTGCGTAGGCCGTGTAGAACTTGCGAACTTCGGCGTTTTCCGTGAAATCGGCGGCGATCCACTGATCGAGAACCAACGCGACCTCGCAGATCGATCCGGTTTCCTTGTCCTGGCAGGGCTGGGACGCGGTGATGGTCACACGCTCCGCATCGTAGCCGGCGAATTGCGCCTTTTGTCCGGTCTTGTCGACGCTGACTTTGGCAGGCAGCCACTGGCACTTGGACTGATCCACGGCGGAGGGCGCTTGTGCTCTTTTCGATTTGTCCTCATTCGCTGCCATCTGGTCGGATGCCTTTTGCATTTGCGCGCGCAGCTGCTCGAACGTGGTTTCGGTGTACTCCTTCTTGGCGATATTGAGGTGATAGAGCTTGTCCTGATCGAGCAGCACGATCTCGGCGGTTGGTCCGGCGGCATTCCTCGCGAGGAAGCCGACGACTTTGGACTGCATTTTGCTGTCGCTTTCGGTGCGCGACTTGTCGCCCGAAATGATGGTGCGCGAGGTACCCGTTGAGTTGGCGAGCGCCATCGCGCCCACGCCCTCGATGGACGTTGAGCGCTCCATCGTGATATCCGCCTGCGCAAGGCTGAAGGTTAGCCCGAGAATGCTGCCAAGCGCCGCGAGCGCAGCAGTGCGAATGGTGCCGATTTTCATTTACCTTCCCCCATTGGTGTCATTCTTTATTGGGCGCATTCTTTATATGACCGTAATGCTACCAAGAAGCCGCCATCGACAAAACGCGCCGCGGCTGCTGCGCTCGCGATAAACTGCTGCTGTGATGAACTGCCCGCATTCGCCCGTCGCATTATGGTCAAATACGGGGCCTCTCAAGACGGCTCGCCTCAAATGACTGAAATCGCCCGCCCCGTGCAGTCTCCCTGCGTTCGCAACTGCTGCCTGGACGATGACCTTACCTGCCTCGGCTGTTTTCGTTCGATCGAGGAGATCAAGGAGTGGGGCATGGTCGATGACCAGCGGCGGCTGATAATTTTACAGAATGCCGGGCGGCGCAAAGACGCGTATCGGAAAGGCCCCGCCCCTTGAGTCAGCCCGCAATCATTGCAATGAGCGTGTCGGGGAAGCAGCGTCCCGCGCAAGATCGTCCCATCTCGCGCGAGACGTGCAGAGATTATGGATTCCCTCCCGTCACCGCGATGCCGAATCCTCCTTTGGTGCCGGTGATGAACTTCTGGTTCACATCGGTGCCAGCCAGAGTCGCCCGCCCGATCGTGGTCCCTGAACCCCGGTTCCCCCAATCGGCCCAGTAAATGTAGTTCGCGTCCGCTGCGACGAAGGCGATTTCCCCATTCAGACCCTTGATGAAATCCAGCTTTACATCGCTGCCGTCGAGATTCGCCCGTGCGATTGCGGTACCGTCGGTCGTCGTAAAGTAAATGTAGTTCCCTTGGATCGCGATACCTGAGCCTGATCCGCTGATGAAATCGGCATCGACATGGCTGCCGTCCAGATCCGCCCGCCCGATCTGGCCGGTTTCGTAGTTGGCCCAGTAGACGTAGGACGCGGTGACGGCAACCCCACACACGCCGTTGCCCGTCGAGATGAAGTGTTGGTTCACGCCGGTGCCGTTGAGATTCGCGCGCCCGATGGAGGTACCGACGTCGCCGGCCCAGTAGATATACTCGCTGGTGACCGCGACTCCACAGGGGTTTTCGGCGCCCGTGATGAAGTCCTTGTTCACATCCGTGCCCGCGAGAGTCGCACGCGCGATGGTCGTTGATGATCCGCCATTGGCACCGGTCCAGTAGATGTAGCTGCCATTGACTGTCAATGCGCTGCCGCCCACCGCCCCGCCGGTGGTCGACTTGATGTACGTCTCATCCGCGCCGGTACCGCTGGTCGTGGCTCGACCGATCGAGCCATTGTTATTATTGGTCCAATACACGTAATCGGTGATGCATTGCGCATTCGACAAACCGGCGCACCAGAGCAGCAATAGCGCACCCATAGCTGAGCCCACGACTCCAATAGACTTCTGCTTCCCGGTATATTTGTGAAACGGGGTGTCGCCAGTATCCCTAAGTCCGCTCATAAGACCTCCTTGCCGCTCTGCGGCGTTGATCGGTAATGTGAAAGCGAGGGACGCCTTAAAATGCCCCTCTGACGATGAAGGCGCGAAATGAGGGTCAAAACCGTAACCAAACGGAAAAAAGATGGATCTACCTTCAACCCATGAATTCACCCAGCTGCTCAAGGCCTGGACCAGCGGTGATCAGAGCGCCCTGGGAAAGCTCACGCCGTTGGCGTACGAGCAATTGCATCGGGCAGCGCGACGCTACATGGCTGGGGAGCGGCCCGGCCATAGCCTGCAAACCACTGCTCTGGTCAACGAGGTATACCTACGACTGGTCGACTGTGGGCAAGTCCATTGGCAGGATCGCGCGCATTTCTTTGCGGTGTCTTCGCAGCTCATGCGCCGCATTCTGGTCGACTTCGCTCGCTCGCGCGGCTATCAGCGCCGCGGCGGCGGCGTGTTTCACGTACCGCTCGACGAAGCGCCGTCCGTGTGCGATGAACCCGACAACAACTTGGTTGCCCTGGATGATGCTTTGCAAGCGCTGGCCGCCGTCGATGACAGAAAGAGCAAAGTCGTGGAACTGAAATTCTTTGGCGGATTGAGCATCGAAGAGACGGCTGAAGTATTGAAAGTTTCGCCCGAAACCGTGCAGCGCGATTGGAGATTGGCCAAGGTTTGGCTGCTGCGGGAGATGAGCGGGGGAAATTGATGTGGAGCCCGAACTCTGGCGGCGAGTCGAAGATCTGTACCACCGCGCCTTGGAGCTGGAGGAGGCCAAACGGTCCGAGTTTCTGGAACAGGCTTGCCAGGACGACGAAGCCCTGCGACGCGAAGTGGAGTCGCTCCTCGCGCACGAACAAGCAGCCCAGCATTTCATCGAAGCGCCCGCCCTGAAGGTCATCGGCGAATTGGTTGCCAAGGAGGGTGCCAAGACGCGGGTGATTGACCGGAACGAAGCGAATCTGATCGGCAGCACGGTCTCCCATTATCGGATCTTGGAGAAGGTGGGCGGCGGTGGCATGGGCGTGGTCTACAGAGCGCTGGATGTGAAGCTGAACCGCTCCGTGGCCTTGAAGTTCCTGCCTGAAGAGATTGCTGGGGATACCCAAGCTTTGGCCCGTTTCGAACGCGAGGCACAGACCGCTTCCGCCCTCAATCATCCGAATATCTGCACCATCTACGAAATTGACGACCAACCCGGCAAAGCTTTCATCGCCATGGAGTTTCTCGACGGCGTGACGCTCAAGCACCGGATTGCGGACGCAGCACTCGACACCGATGTTCTGCTGGCATTGGCCATCGAAATTGCAGATGCGCTGGATGCCGCTCACGCCAAGGGGATCGTTCACCGCGACATAAAACCGGCCAATATCTTCGTGACTGCACGGGGGCACGCCAAGGTTCTGGATTTCGGGCTGGCGAAGGTCGCGCCTGGCAGCAACTGGCTGAGGCCCATTGCGCCGGCACACGACGGCATTGGCAGCGGCAGCGGCAGCGGCACGGCAGAGGATCTACATTTGACCGTGCCCGGTTCCACCTTCGGCACGGTGTCCTACATGTCGCCGGAGCAGGCTCGGGGACTGCCGCTCGACGCCCGCAGCGACCTATTTTCGTTTGGCATCGTTCTCTACGAGATGGCGACGCGACAGTTGCCCTTCCGCGGGGAGAATAGTGTCACCGTGTTCGACGCCATCATGAACCGAGCGCCGGTTCCCGCCTCGCGCCTGAATCCGCGCCTGCCGCCCGGGTTCGCACGGATCATCGACAAAGCGCTGGAGAAAGATCGCAACCTGCGCTATCAGAGCGCCGCCGACATGCGATCGGATCTACAACGGCTGAAGCGGGACAGAGAGAGCGGACGGCGAACGAGCCCCAAGTCGGTCGCCGTTTTCAGGCGGGAAGACCCGGCGGCACGGGTTGCGAGATCCTGGAAAATAGCGATCTCCCTCCTGCTGGTCGCCTTGGTCGCGGCGGCAGGCCTCTACGTTCGCTCGCATCGAGACCGGCGCCTGAGCGACCAGGAAACCATCGTTCTCGCCGACTTTGCCAACAGCACCGGCGATGCGATATTCGACGACACGCTGAAGACCGCACTCAGCATCTCCTTGCGGCAATCGCCGTTCTTGAAGATTCTGTCCGAGGAACAAGTCGCGAAGACTTTAAAGTTGATGAACCAACCGGCGGGCGCCAAACTCACCCCGCAAGCGGGCCGCGAACTTTGCCGGCGAGCGGGGAGCAAGGCCTACATTGCCGGGGCCATCGGAAGTTTGGGCAGCAAGTATGTGCTGGAATTGAAGGCAGTCAATTGCCAGACCGGAGGCGAGCTGGCCGACGAGCAGGTGACGGCGGCGGCGAAGGACAAGGTCGTGGACGCTCTGGGCCGGGCGGCATCCAAGCTGCGTACTGAGCTGGGCGAGTCGCTGGCGACCGTTCAGAAGTTCGACGTGCCGCTCGAACAGGCGACGACCTCTTCGCTCGAAGCGCTGGAAGCGTATAGCCGCGGCAGAAATGTGGAACACGAGAAAGGCGATGCCGCAGCGCTGCCTTACTACCTACGCGCGATCGAGATCGATCCGACTTTTGCCACGGGCTACCGGGCGGCAGGCAACATCTATACGAATCTCACTCAGCTCGCCCGGGCGGACGAGTACTACACCAAGGCATTCGAGTTGCGCGACCATGCGAGCGAGCCTGAGAGGCTGGCAATCACGGGAAACTACTATCGGAACGTGACAGGAGAACTCGCCAAGGCGGCAAAAATATACGAGGAGCAAATCGAGAGCTACCCGCAGATATACGCGGCATACAACAATCTAGGCCTCGTGTATGGCCAACAAGGGCAGTATGAATACGCGGCAAAGGCCATGAGGCAATGCGTCGGCCTGGCGCCGGATGTGGTCACCTGCTACGAAAATCTCGCCGTCTACCTCGCTGCCCTACAACGCTTCGACCAGGCGCGCAAAGTCATTGGCGAGGCGCACGCGCGACATCTGGATGACGATTCGCTCCACATCATAGGTTACGTTATTGCCTCTTCTGCAGGGGACACCGCGGCATTCGCGCAAGAACAGCAATGGTTTGCGGGCAAGCCCGAATACGAGAACGAAGGACTGGGCTTGGCATCGGACACCGAAGCCTACCGGGGCCATCTCGCCAAGGCCGAGCAACTCAGCGAGCGAGCGGCAACCTCCGCGGCTCAGGCAGACTACAAAGAGGCCGGGGCAGTGTGGCTCGCGCGTGCGGCGCACAGACAAGCAGCCTTCGGCAACGCCTCAAAAGCTCGTCTGACAGCTGCTCGAGCTTATGGTCTCGTCCCAACGAGCCAAGGCGTTCAGGTGGAAACTGCGCTCGCGTTTGCCATGGCCGGGGATACGCCGCGGGCCGAATCATCGGCTCGGGACCTGGAGGAACGCTATCCGTTGGACACCCAGATGCAGTCGCTTTGGCTGCCCACGATTCGGGCGCAGCTGGCGCTGAATAGAAAAGATGCAGCTGCCGCCATTGACAGCCTGCAACTGGCTTCGCCGATCGAGTTGGGCAACGTCCAGTTCGGCGTCGAAGTCTCGTGTCTTTACCATGTATATACGCGCGGGCAGGCATACCTGGCGGCTCGACAGGGGCGTCCCGCCGCGGCCGAATTCCACAAAATTCTCGACCACGGCGGCATTGTTCAGAATTGCTGGACGGGAGCGCTCGCACATTTGGGCGTCGCACGCGCCAATGCGCTCGAATCCAAGACTGCGCAAGGTGCCGAGGGCGATGCGGCCCGTGCCCGCTCGGTCGCCGCTTACAAAGACTTTCTCAACCTGTGGAAAGATGCCGACCCCGATATCCCCATCTATAAGGCCGCGAAAGCGGAATACGCGAAGCTGCAATAGCTGGAAGCGGCGCTCGGGTGTTACCAAAAATTCAAGCTTCCGTAACTTTCACACGCTAATGGGCTGATAGGGTCGTGCACTCATAGATCGAGTCGCTGGATTATCGAGGACCAGCCCCGTTTGGTCGGCGTTGCAAATGATCAGTCTGGTTCTTGAAGGGAGAACGTGCGCATGAAACTCAGGGTCTTGGGACTTATATGGCTCCCGCTACTGGCCGGGCCTACCGTTGCGATGGCGGACACGATATACGACTGGAGCTGGACGAGTTCCAGCTTCAACGCGTCAGGCACGCTCGACGTGGTGGGCGGTTATGCGATCAGCGGCTCGGGCGCCATCGGTGCCACATCGTTGATTGATCCCGGTCAGAGTCTCGTACTCATTCCGGCGTCGTCGCCGGGAGCCCAGGTTACGGGTCTATTCGCCGGTGGTTTGAACCTGAACGGTGACAACGCCGTTAACTCGACGGCGCCTTTACTTTCAAGTACCGGCCTGGTCTTCTCGGTCGGTACCTATACTGGAACCCGCAGCAATGACGGTTTCAACCCTTGGGCGAACTCAGCCACAGACTATGAAGCAGCTGGAGGTAATACCGGGGGTGGTCCGGGCTTTTTCGACGAACACGGCACGTTTGTCTTGAATGTGGCGCCGGTCCCGCTCCCCGCCGCTGCGTGGCTCCTGCTGAGCTCGCTGGGAGGGCTTGCCGTGTTTGCACGGAAGCGCGGCACGGGGCTCGCAACGACCTAGGCGGGCAAGCGGCCTGCGACGGGCAGCAAGACATGCAAGGATGCGCCGGCCCCTAACCCTTGACTCGAGGCCCAGATCCGACCCCCCAGGGAATTTATTGCATTGGCGCACCAATGCAGGCCAATGCCATGATTGGCCGCGCGCGACTTGGTCGAAAATCCCTTCTCGAAGATGCGCGCAAGATTCTCAGGCTTGATCCCGATGCCGTTGTCGGTGCAGCGCAGATGCAGGCGCTGTGCATCCGCA
>Ga0116231_10008940_pt1 | contig 17277 bp, 8 predicted proteins | sample S1TSphgellanicum_2_FD_89695 | JGI IMG/M metagenome (GOLD analysis project Ga0116231, IMG submission 89695) | Host-associated microbial communities from peat moss isolated from Minnesota, USA - S1T2_Fd - Sphagnum magellanicum MG | ecosystem: Host-associated > Plants > Peat moss > Unclassified...
ATCTTTTTTGGTAGGGTTTTTTTGTTTTTTTTTTCTTTTTTAAAACACAAAAAAGGGGAAATTTTCACCAAAAATAATTGTTTCTTAGTTTTTGGTTTTTTTTTTTTTTTTTTTTTTTTGTTTGGTTCCCTTCTCGAGCAATGGAAAGTAGCTCAAAGGTGGGGAAGAAACTTTTACAATTTGACCCATCATTTAAACTGGTGCAAATTTTATTGGTAATGAGGAGACCATAGTTAGTTTTAAAGGTGAAGATGATACATTAGTTGTAATAGCTCCAAGGGTGAAAAAAACATTTAAATTTGCATATTATAATTGGGAACTTCTACATTGGGTCATGTTTTGAAAGACGGACAATTGTTCCCAGGACTAAGGAGGGGAGTAGACAATTAATTGTTCTAACAGCTAAGGAGGGTAGTAGACAATTAATTGTTCTAAGAGCTAAGGAGGGTAGTAGTTCAACGGTGAAAGAAGATTTTTTTTAATTGTTCTTTTGATTGGCAAATTTCATTAGTCCCTAGTAAATTTTATTTTTCTAAAGGAAGTGTACAACAACATGCACTAGCTCAAGAGTGAAAACACAAAACACATTTTAATCATGCAATGTTTGCAAGAATGGGTTATAGTCAAAATGGGTTCCAATTTTGACAAAGCCCATTATTATATACTATGGGTGAAGAGAAAGTCAATTATGGGGTTTGTTGGCAAGGTCCATCATGGGCCCAGCTCTAAAAGCAAAAGAGGCCTAACAATTCCCTATCCCACACCAAATCTATGATCTCTAAAAGGAAAGGAAACGAGACCCATGAACCCCAATTGCATACCAAACGTATGACAATATAACCTAGCCACTCATCATCTTCATTTGTCACGGCGTAATGGCTCTACTACCCTTTACGCCAAGTTCAAACCAACGACAACAATTAGCATAGAAAAATGTTTCATGAGCTTCCCTAAACACCTGACTTAACATTCCTCACAAATGTACGGGATGCGACCAAATGAAAACTACATCGTCCCCTAATCTCTCTCTAGCTTATAGGAAGACGAGCCCAAAAAATCTATGACAACAATCTTACACCCAACATATATGTCTTCTTCTTCTTCTTCTTTTCCCGCCCATGGTCCCCAGCTCATTTCACCTTCGGTTTGGGACTTAGCAACCCTTGCCCTAGCTTTTCAACCTCGGCATCTAGTTTGGGGTGTTGAGCTTCTCACCATTTCAATATTTCTTGCTTCCAACTTTTCTTTTTCTTTTTGTGGTGGGTTTTGTTGGAGGTTTGAGTCCTCCTAAGTGCTCCATTTTCCCTCAAATTGATAAGCTGTATTTATTTGAGAAATTTATTTCCATAGTTGTTTATTTGTTTCTAAGGTATTCCATTATTGTTCAATCCGCTATCCACCCTCCCCTCTCCCCTTTCTTCCCCTTCTCCTAGATTTCAATGTAATCTCTTTTGCTCCACCTTTTGTTGTGTTTTTTCTTTTTCATTATCCCTAACAACCTTTAGCCTTGTTAGGCCTCAAACTTTCCTCCATCCCATTAAATTTAGTATACATAAGCACCTTTCATAAACTTCAACTCTAGTAAAAGAAGGCAATTTACCCATGAAAATATTGAGTATTGAGCTCTCACACCTCTCACATTGGTTTCAACATTGTCTAAAATAGTAACTATCCTTCAAATGGTTTTCTTCCACTTTTTTGAAGCACATTCTTAGCTTTGATTTAACCCTTTGATTTCATTGAGTAATCCTTTTTAATTTGATCACATTTCACACATTTTTACAAATAATATTTCCTATTCGATGTTCAAACATTGAACAATTTTGCTAATGATTTTCAGCGACTCTTTGAAATGTGTTGTTCATTCATGGTCATTCATATATTACACACATTCTTGGAGTGATTGTATTATTGCTGTGGCCAAAACATTTGGTAACATGTATCCAAAATCATAGGCAAAGTTTTAGGCCTTTATAAGGTTTCAAATTCACTCCAATTTGATTCATATCTTCATCAATTTGGTGTGATCATTAAAGAGCTTTGTAACATAGATAATTGTTTATGGCATCCATTTAAGTTATATCCTAGAATGGATTGAGCATTTTACAACTTAACATTGTGAAGCATTCAAATTATGTTCCAAAAATCAAAAGTGAATAATGAAAAATTATCTCAATTTATTAAAGTTATATGTAAAGATCTCCTTGTGTCCATACATGTTCCAATTTTATCCCCTATTTTCAGTTATTTAATTAAAGTCCCCCTCATTGGGGATGAAATCACAAAATTGGGGACCAATCATGATAATACAAGGTGAAATAAAATTTGAAAGTTTATGTTTAACATTTTTTTTGAGGACACACTTGAAGAACTTCTTTGAACCCTTTTTTGAAAGCACATTTGAGGGATGTCTTAGCATAGAGGCTTTTGGGCATTTTTTATTATTTGCACTACAAAGCTATTTTAAGTTTGTCTTATGGATGAAATAGGATGACTTTTACAATTTTTTCTACATTAAATTATATAAGTGGGCTCTTTTATTTTCTCATTTTCATTTGTAGGAAAGCTCCATTTTGCCTTTCTCATTTTTGGATTTTCTGACTTTGCTTTTTTTCTTAAAGTTTTTCATATCTTCTATTATGACTTCTGGGAGCTCCTTCGATTTTCACTTGTCCTTTCAGCTTTTTTATTTGGTTTTTCTTTCTTTTTTTATGATTTTTAAGTAATTTTTTTCTTTTTTTAATTATTTAATCTTTTTTCATTTGATTTCATTTTTTCATTGGTAAAATCTTTCATTTTGTTCTTTCTTTTTTAGTTTTATTTTAGGGTTTCATTTTAAGCTTTTTTTGGTGGGGTTTTTTTAAGGTTTTTTCTAGAGCTTGTTTTAAGCTTTTGGGGGGGGAAGTTTTGAGGTTTATTTTAGGCTTCTTTTAGGGCTTTTTTGTTAAAAAAAAAATTTATGAAAATTGCGTTCCATGATTTTCTTTTGGTAATGATGCCTATTCAAACATGGATGTTTCTAGTAACTCCTCATCAAGTAACAACAACCATATGTTTCGAAAAACACACAAGCAATATTAAATTGTGTTTATGACTATAAGTATGGTTGCCAACAAATTGGAATTGTTCAAAACAAATGAGCTAAAACCAAGTGCTAAATAATTGGTTGACCAAAATGTGGGTGTTTAGGATTGTTCTGCATAATGGCATAATGCAAACAACTCTAAGTTTGTTCAATATTTTAACAAATTTCAATTTGTTTAAGTTTGATAAACTAGTAGGACTCACAGGCCCCTCCATTTAGGCCCATGCAAGACTCACTAATGAGATTCATATTGTGACAAGGCAACTAACTAAATTAAACCCAAGTAATGACTATTCTAATTCATCTTATACACAAAACATGATAACATATTCATGAACAATGCATTCCTATAGAATTAGAGCAAGATTGCAATTTGTGATGATGTAATTTTCATTCCATCTTGCATTAATGAAGTCAAAGGTAAGAAAATTTGATGGCCTATTGCTACTTGGAATGGGCTACCCTTGGTATACACATTCCCAAGTTTCAAGGTTATATTAAATTCATCAATGGCACCTCCATCAAAATCCACAAACCCTATAACAATGAAACCGAAAGGTTGTGGTTCAACAAACATAATAATATGTATTGTATGAATAACACCATGGTTGTGGACCACCGTGTATTGTTCATTTACCTAGATATTAAATTTCCTAGCTTTTTCCATGACATTAACATCCTTTGAAAATCAAACTTGTTCACAAAATATTGCCAAGTTTTTGTACATGTAAACAAATATTTTGAATGCTTATTGGAGAACCCAAATTATATGGATGAAAGGATTTTTATGATGTGACACCTTGGGAGGCGTGAACTTGTTTTAAAACATAACTTAGATGTAATGCATGCATACAAAACAAGTACATGCACATACCAAGTGAAGGTGGAATGGGAAATTGGGGGATTGAAGCAAAAATGGGAAAGACTAATGAAGTGTTTTGATTCCACAAAGGAAGTATATATTCACTTGTTCCAAGCTATAATTATTCTAACTAATTTCTTGCACAAACATCACCTCAACTTCACATACAAAATCATTAATGATTAAATACAAGACTTAGCTAATTATGACTAGGATAGGGACTTTTGTAAGGAGGATTAGCACATCCCTAACCTTTGTTTTGAATTCAACATCTCATAGAACTCCTAGGTCTTTAACTACTTTGAAATTGGTAAATCTCACTTGAATTTTCTTTTATATGTCAATTCCATTTTATTTTTTGACCATAACTTTTTAATCCTTGTTGTTAATCACCATCCCCCATGTCATAATGACAAAGTTATTGTGACTACAACATGTTTAGTTTTGTTTATGTGCCTTGCCAATCAAAATATGTCCAAAGTTAGGGCCTTAAACTAAATTATGGAATAGATGTTAGATCATCTACACATTCATGGACATGAGGAAGAATTTGGGTTCTATATGATACAAGTTGGGTAAATGTGCCATTAATCACATTTTTTCATCTTTTGAAACATTTTGAATGGCATGTCCATCCATTGCCTTTGATTGTGCCAAAACCTTTTCATTTTGCAACACAACTTTTTCACCCCCTTCATCATTGAGTGTCCAAATTTTTATCTCTTTCAAAGCCTCCCAAAGTTGGTATTTCAAAATGTCCTCATAGAAGATACTATCAAAATAAATCACCTTATAGTCTACAAATGGGTGCAACCATGAATAATAGGACCCAACTTGCCCCCTTAAGTGATTGTTTAACCTAAAATATTTTCAAAATATTCTTGGAATATATTTTATTTTTAAAATTAATCTTTAAATCTATTTTTTTATAATTTTTAATTCAAGTTTTTATAATTTTTTCCCAAAAATCTATCATTGTCAAATGTTTTCAAGTCATTTTACAAGTTTCTTCCTTTAAAATCATTGGTTATGACGTTTTAAAAGTGTTTGTCAAATTTTTATTCATTAAATTGATTTAAATTTTGTTTACATGTTCCCACAATATATTATGATTTTTTAATATAAGTAAATCCAAAAATTTCAACACCAAATTAGATTACCACATTAAAATACGAAATATTAAACAATGGCTACAATTTTTTTGGTACACAATGACATGGTTAGACCCATATATTGCCTTCCACATAAATCCAAATATAAGTTGTGTCATTTGTTTTTTTTTGTCTTTTGAGTATTTTGAAAAATGCCTCCAATAATTTATGGCCATGGTGCTCAAATGAAAGGATTCTACAAAAATTCATGGTTGTTTTGTTTTCATGGCCACCTTTGCTTGTGCTTGATTAGATGACACATCATTTTTTTCATCCAATTCAAACTTCCATTCTTGCATAACCGCATGGGACTCCTCATAGCCATTCATCCTACATCACACCAAATTCCACGCAAACATTTTCAACTATATGCATAATATAACCTTTGTCCAAGTCACAAAATCACATTGCCACAAAATCACATTGTGACACTATAAAATTGTCACAATCCTTTGAAGCTTTTGGATTTTAGTTTGCACTCTTTCTATTTAGCCTCTAAATTTCCAAATGGCTATCAACTAAAACCATAACAAAACTTCTTTTAATGGAAACAAACCTCATTTCAATGAAATGTAACCCGGTTCAATGTAAATATACTTCAACTTCATGGAACCAATGTTTAATTCAATGAAATAGACCTTAATTCAATGGAGCCTTTGGAGATGTAAATTTTCATAATATGGACCTCCACATAACTTTTTTAATTCCAAATGATTTCAATACAATTACATTGGTAGCCTATGGATTTTTCATTTTCAAAAGCCAAATGTGACTATAGAAGTTCAAAAAGGCATAACAAACCTACACTTTGTAAAATCCAACCTACATGAATGATCGCAAACCTCAATTATATAAATTTAGACCTCCAAGAATGTAGACAAACCTTAATATTCAAATTAGACTTTGAAAAATGATAATAAACATCTGAAGTTGAAATTACACTTTAAAGAATAATAATAAACCTCCAAGTTATCAATAAATAAATAAAAATATTGTCATTAGACCTCCAAGAATCCAAACACAATTCCAAATTATCAATTAAATTTTCCAAAAGTGTAAACATACTTCCAATATTCAAATCAAACTTTTAAAAACCTCAAAAACCTCTAATTAATTAATTAAAATAAACCTCCAAATGTGTATAGAAACCTCCAATTTATCTTAATAGACCTTCAATTTATCAAATTCAACCTCCAAGAATCCAAATAGACCTTTAATAGTTAAATTAGGCCTTCAAAAATCTAAATAAAACTAGACAATAATGCGATTAGGTTTCCAAGAATCGAAACAGACTTCTAGATCTTCAAATTAGACCTCCAAAAATGATAACATGCCTCCAACAATGCAAATCAAACCTCCAAAAAACATAAATGACCTTGAATTTGTAAAAATAAATCTCCAATAATCATGGTAGACCTGCAATATTCATAATGGACCTATGTCCAAAGCTACACACATATTCAATGACAATTAAATTCATACGGAGGTGCAAAGAGGCATTACAAAGCCTTTTTCCAAGTAACTACAAAGACAAATGTGGCTCACCAAAATGTTGTAATGTTGAAATTTACAAAAAAATTAGCACCAACAAACCCTTTGGCCTTGTCATTTCACATACAAAATTTAGACCATTCTATCAAAGGATTTCCTATTCCAAGTTGGAAACCCCATATGATTCTATGTCTAAATCTACTTCAATGAATATGTCACTTACATGCAAATATGATTCCAACCAAAAACTTCAAACTCAAGGTGCTTTTGAAAAAATTGTTTAGAAATGGCATTAATTGCAATGGTACTTAAGTATGATCTATGATCTACCCAAGCAATTCCTAATGCATTCCAAAGCACATTTTCACCTACAAGCCTAAACCATATTTTGCCTACTTGATGAAGATGTCAAAGCATGAGGATGTCATGGGCAAACATGGCGTGATGTGGTTTAGTTAAGAGCATCAATGAGAGGAGGCATCAATGTACTTGTGCTATGAATTGAAAGATGGTCGGGGCAATTCACATTTTGAGTTTCAAGGATTAAATTTGAGACAAACGTTGGGTTTGAGGACATCCAATATCCAACAATCATGTTAACCATGTATAAAACTTTGAAGAAGTTCACAAAACTTCCAAAAAAACATGGAAATGGACCACAACATTAATAAGAGAATTTGACCAATGTTTAATGTCTAATGAATACAATAATTTATTTCGTCACCATCCCCTTTACTTTCTACTAACACCATCTTGAAGCCTTTGGAGATAGGAGAGCTAGAATATTGTAAACATGATTGTCAATTTCAAATTGAAAAAAACAAATTCCTTGCGCATTACAACTTAGTGTTTTTGCTCCACCTCTTGATGCACCTTTTGCTTCACCTCTTGTTCAATGCTTGATGCTCAACCACCAAGTTTTCTAACTTTTTACTCTAAACCATAAATAAAATTTCAAGAAAATGGAGGGAAAAATGAAAATTCTTGGCCGTTGTTCCTTTAATGCTTCAACCAACAAATTGCAAAACCCAACAACCAAAATTTCTTTGTGTGAGTTTATGACTCTCTTGTTGATCTACACTTTCACACCTTTATTCATTTGCAAAGAATAATTTTCTTAAGAATAAAAAAAAGCTCGCCCAACAACATGAGAAGGCTTGCACAAAATAAAACTTGTGTAGAAGGTCATGTGTTACCTCGTTTAGGGTCCAAAAAGAAAAGGAGAGGGGGGGCGGGGGGGGGAGAGGATGAAACTAGTTTTTGCATCAATTTAACTAATCTTGACATCAAAATTAGTGCAAAAATTAGTTTCATCCCTTGTTATTTGCATTTGTAAAATTTTCATGTCCAATTATAGGCCTCACCCCCTATTTGGTAAAACTAAATGTTGTCATCCCTTTACCACGGAACTTTAGACATAATTTTATTCCATTTGTTTATTTTGTGTTCATTATAATTTATAATTATTGCATGTCCTTTTTACATCATTGTGTTGGCTTATGAACATTTTATCCTAACCATAAAATTACAATAATATTAATATCCATAAACATAAATACAAATACAAATGCAACATGAAAACTTTTTTTCTTAAAATTTTTTTGAAACAAAATGAAAGGATGTAGCAAGTTGTAGTCGAATGTAATCATGAAATCAACTACATACATGATGACAATTATGGAATAATGAAAGTTTAAGTCATGATTCCAATTATTCTTGATTAAATTAATGACAATGGGTTACACAACATTTAATTTGATTCCTCAACATTGATGAATGGTCATTGTTAAATGAATATTGGTTGATTGTATACACTATTACAAAAACACATTTATTTGATTGGAAAATTTAATAAATAGGTACTCAATTTGGATAGGTGTAAAAAAAATCATTTTATCAATTTACACATTGATTTGGACTTATCCATTATGATTGGGTGGTCTTTTTGACCAATAGAATAAAAGTTTGTTTTAAATCATTTATTTTTGGATTATTATAAGAAATGATTTTTGTAGTTGGGTCGGTAAGTAAGTAGGTAATAAATAGGTATACATAGATCATAAAAGGTAGGTAGGTAGGTAGGCGGTAGCTTAACCTAGCCTATTGAGTACTTTAATTTAGCCTACTTACCCTAGCCACCTAAACATGCACATAGGTTACAAGTAAAAGGAATGAAATCCTTCATTTTCACAATGATAAACCATTCTTTACCAATGGACTAAACCATCAAAAAGTGATGGTTTTTGTCAAGTTTTTAATTTCACATGTTTATTTCACATCATTACTTAAGTAAATAAGTAAGAAGGTTAGGTAATTAGTAGGTAGGTTGTCCAAAGTTATGTTGGTAAGTAAGTTGTAGGATGGCAAATAGGTAAAGGAAATAGGTAAATTAGAGGTAGTAGGTGGTAATTAAGTAGGTCGAAATAGGTAATATGCAAGTAGGCAGTAGGTAATAAGTAGGTAGGTAGGTATATAAACCTAGGCTACCTACTTAGCAAGGTAGTTTGTGTAGATAAATAGATAAGAGGTAGGATATTGATAGGTTGTAGGATGGTAGGTAAGCAAACCTAAGCAATTACTTACCTAGCAAGGTAAGAAATAAGACGTAAGTAGGTAGGTTAGTGGGTGGATGGTTAAGCAAGTAAAAACATTATTACATATGTGCGTTTTTATGTTGAATTTTATGATTGAAATTTCAATCAAAATAAACAATGGAAAAAATTATTTGTAATTAGATCAAACCAATTGTTTATGTCAAAATTTAACTATTTTTTAATTGAAGTGTCTATATAATATGATTAAGATGACTAAAACTACTAGGAGATATGAGAATATTAATTTAATTAAATTTTTACTCTTATAATTTTTTTAAAATATTTTTAAAATATTATTTTTCATTTTTCCATATTAAAATATGGACAAATCCAAATTTGCAATAGACCCATTGACTCCATTATCAATTTTGATTGTTTTTCAATTTGACAGACCTATGATAGGTCATCATGATCATTTTATGGAATACCATGTCCAAAATGTTATTTGAATCTACATCTCCTCAGCCATAGCCTAAGGGTTTTACCATTTGACCACCACTTCATGTGGTGATATAAATTGTTATCACAAAATATATAAATTTTAAAAATAAAATAAAATCATGCATTATAACCTTATTGTGTGATTTGGTAACTTCATAATGATTTTTTTTACATATGTACATCTTTAACATCATTATTCAATTAATTTTTTTTTGATAATTACATTGAAATTTATATTATAATTAAAAAATTTCAAATTTATTAAAATAATTTTAAATACATTAAATATTAATTAATTAATTTAAATGATTAGAATCAATTTAATTTTTTAATCTAAAATTTCCAAATCGTAAAACATTACATTATTTTTATATTCTAATTTGGGAAAATTTCAAGAACAATTATTTTATTTTATTTTATTTTAAAATAATTATGAAAATTGTAATTATATAATTCACTTTTGCATGTCTTTAGTTTTTAAAATATTTTTATGCATTTAAAAAAATTTAAGTAGTTCAAATTTCACATGTACATTAGTTTTTTAAAAATAAATTAAAACGTCATTTTATTTTATTTTCACATTTTCACATGTTAATTCTTTATATTTCAAACCCCATTTTTTTATTTTTTATGTGAATAATTGAAAACAACAATTGGAAACATGATATTTATAATTTATTTTCATTTCTTGGGTAATTCAATTCAAGAATAAATAAATATATTAATATTAGTTTGGTTTTGCATTATTGTGCACTACTAGTGAGAATGAAATGACAAAAAATAAATAAGGGTTTACATTTGTATTTTTTGTTATTTTCAAATATATATAAGATTTAAATTGTACAAAATATCATTCAATTATCATCCATGGGGAAATTTAATTAGCCACCCCTGTTTATAATTCATTGAAATTTTGAAAGCAATTAGGGTGAATAAACATTAAATTAGTTAAGCAAGTGAGGAGTAAATCCTTGAATTATGTATTTAAAGGATAAATTTTTATTGGAAACTAACTTAATTTCAAAGAAAAAAATGTTAATTTTTGAAATAATCTCAACATATTCAAATGAAATAACACATATTTACATTTGTATGAAATTACATGTAGACATGTGTATGAAATTGGAAAGATACAAAGATTCAAAACAATATTTGAAAGGACACAAAGATTCCAAAAGACATTGAAAAAAATAAAGAGATTTTTTTTTCTTTCAATATCTTAAGATTTATAAGGACATTTAAAAACATTATAACTTGTAAAATGTTTATTTTCTACAAATTCTGGTTTGGAATCGACCTCTAATAAATTTGTAATTTGGAATTGTCTTCTTATGACCTACGACTATATCCCATCCCACCTAAACTAGCTCCGATGAAATCATTGTCATTGGAATTATGTTATTATTGTTGTATCATTAAAAACAACATTAGAATCATAATCAATCATATCTAAATGATTGATTTCAGTCACATTAATCACATGACTCAAGTCAAACAATTCCACATGGGTGGCACATATGCCATTTGTCCAACATAATGTATGTTTTGAGTAGAAAACTAGTTTTTAAAAATCAAAACAAACATAGTTAGTTTTTATTTTAGTCAAATTGGACATAATTAATCATTTTAGACCAATGGACTTGAATTTATAGTCATTTTAGTCATGATGCTACTAGTGAAAAAACCATTTTTTTTAATAATGGAGGTAAGAGGTACATAGGTAGATTTAGATTACCTACATAGCCCAGGTAATTAACTTGACCTATTAATTTCTAGTGACAATGATTTCATGGGAGCTGGTTTAGGTGGGATGGGTTATAGTTGTAGGTCATACAAAAAGACAATTCCAAACTACAAATTTATTAAAGAGGTCGATTCCAAACCGGAATTTTTAAGAATTAAAAATTTTACAAGATGTAACATTTCAAAATATCCTTATGGATCCTAAAATATTGAAAGAGAAACAAATCTCTGTGTCTTTTCAAGTGTCTAAACCCTAAACCTTTATTGCTTCCAAAATTTCAAAGAATTAAAAAAATGGTGGTTAATTAAATCTCCCCTTGGATGATAATTGGGTGATTTTTTGTGCAATTTGAATCTTATATATATCTGAAAATAAAAAAGTTTTCAAATTTAAACCTTTTTTTTTTTTGTGGTCATTTCATCGTCATTGGTAATGAAAAGCAATGTAAAGCCCAAGTTAACATAGAATGTTCAATTTGATTAAAAAAATCATTGGTCATCTTAACCAAAGATGTCATTTTGTTTTGTTCAACTTGATTAGATGTCCCATTTGAGTAAAACCCAGTGGTCAATTTTTTGTTTGATTTAATTATAGTGACGATGATTTCATTGAAGCTGGTTTAAATGGGATGGGCTATAATCATAAGTCGTACAAAAAGATAATTCCAAATTGTAAATTTATTAAAGGTTGATTCCAAACCGGAATTTTTTTTAAATAAGCATTTTACAAGTTGTAATGTTTCAAAATGTCCTTATGGACTTTAAAATATTAAAAGAAAACAATTTTTTAAATTTTTTAATGTCTTTTGGAATCTTTGTGTCCTTTCAAATTTAAAAAAATCTTTGTGTTTTTCCAATTTCATACACATGTTTATATGTAATTTCATACAAATGTAAATATGTGTTATTTCATATGAATATGTCGAAATTATTTCAAGATATTAACATTTTTTTTGTTTTTTGAGATTAATCTAGTTTCCAATTAAAACTTCTCCCTTAAATACTTAATTCAAAGATTTAATCCCCACTTGCTTAGCTGATTTAATGTTTATCCACCCTAATTGCTTCCAAAATTTCAATGAATTAAAAATAGGGGTTATTGATTAAATCTCCCTGTGGATGATAATTGGGTGGTTTTTGCACAATTTGAATCCTATATATATTTGAAAATAACAAAGTTTTCAATTTTTTATTTTTGATCATTTCATCATCATTGGTAATGCGTAGCAATGCGAAGCCCAAGCAGATAGTCTAATAGGTCATTATAGTCATATATTTTCCATTGTATCACTTGTCCTTTTTATAATTAATTCCACAAAGTGCAATTCAAGGCATTTGTGAATATTGTTGATGAAATTTACAAAGTTTTCTAATGCATTTGCATGGTGTTATGCTAGCCTTCCTAAACATTCAATAATATTGTGATCTTTTCAATGAACCTTAAATCTTCATTTGCCATAAAAAATAAAGTGTTAAACTAAATTTCATTTACATACACTATGATGTTGAATGAATTTTTTTTTGTATTCCAACTTTTTGAGATTTGTGTTTCATTGGGTATTAGTAATGCAAACAAACTTGATCTCTGTCAATTATATATTTTTTTACAAATAGACAAGGTTCCAAACTAAACAAAATCCCAACCCCCAATTTTTTTGTTCTTTTTCCATTGTATGTTCCCATATGGTTCCCCATATTTTGTCATTATTAATGTTAGATCATTCATGTCCATATATGTGAAAGCAATTAAGTAAATAGGTTTGAAGGATGTAGGTTATTAAATTATTTAATCCACATAACATGGACATGAAAAGGCACATGTTAATTTTCTTTTCCATATTTATGGAGGTCATGGCGGGAGAAAGGAACAAGGTAATTATTAGGATATGAATGAAGTAGTTAGGGCTTGGAAGAGGAAGGTATGAACAATAGAAACAAACATAAAATAATATCTTATGATTCATCAAAGTTGGTGTAGGTAGGATGATAATAGGGTCCCATAGTATTTCATCCTCCCAAATTTTAACCCAAAATGTGTTTATCCCATTCCCGAATAAAGAAGCATAGATCTATGTCTCCCCAACACCATATGCATGAACAAATACTCAATATCTTCTCCACAAATTTGCATCCCATTTTTTCCCCATTAGGGTAGGGTGTAGGTAAACAAGTTTTTTAGTTTTGGGTAGAAGGGTAGGGTTTGGGTACACATTATCATATACCCCCAGTTAGGGTTTTTTTAAAGGTAAATAAAAGGTAAATTATTTTATTTTATTTTATAGAAATGATATTTATTTTTCACATTTTGAAACTTATCTATACAATTTTCATAGGCCTAAATCTAGTTGGACAAATGCACACATGTGATGTCAAATTACAATAATAAAATTGCATAAAAATATTTCAATTTTGTATTCCTAAACATACATAAAACAAGAGGTGAGATTGAGATCAAATTGGACAATAATCACTTGCCCTACTAAACATAAATGCAAATTTAAAAATCAAAATTTACCATATAAACAAGCTTAACATAGTGATGTAATTGGTTTTCAAACTCTAATCCTAGCTTAGGGTTCAACAACAATGAGAGCACACACATAACTCATCACGTTTTTTCTCAATATTAAACACCTTGCACAATAATCACACATAAGAACGACATCAAGTTTAAGTAAGATTTACCTTTATGAGATTATTCATGTTTGAAAACATACTTGGCTTTGGGTAAGGGTATTTAAAAAAATATCAAGGGTTTTGAAACGGGTATATTGTATCAAATTTATATACCCTTGGATATGCATTTGATTAAAGAATATTGATTTTGAGAAAATAAGATAGGGTAAATAATATACCCTAATTTTGCTTGTGGGTATATTTGGGTAAATGATATACTTGCACAAAAATAAATTATAATTATAAATTTTTGTGATTGATTTGCATGGTTTTTAAAGTCTTGCCCATCTCAATTTGCACCCAATTTGCAAGCATTGTTGTATTGTTCACCAACTATATCACCTTTTTCTCCCATTTTTAGCTACCTTATTTTTCCCCTTTAATGTTTTTGTAAAGCTTTTATGACAACAAATCATTCACCCTCCCATGCATTTAATTCAAATAGTGACATACATAAAAAATAAATCAATAATTCTTATATCGTAAGTTTATTAGGATTTATCATCAAGCAATGACATTTGTAATGAAAACAATGTTGGTCATTTGCCCATATTCAAATTGAATTTATACTTAATGAATATTTAAGAAAACTAGTGAAAACATCACATCCAAAAGAATCATTTTTATTCAATAAAATATTCATGTAAAGGTTTAACTTCTATATATTTACATGATACAAAATTCTGGATTACCAAACATGCCATTATCTTAATATAATGTTAGTAACCATTGATTTTGTCAGAAAACATGCACAAATTTATTTTTATTTATTTATTCATACTAGGTATGCAATCTTGTAACAATGATTAAATGACTTTTTGCATGTATAACATTTTGTAAACATTGTTAATCTTAATTCAATTTTCTTGATTAATTTTACAATAAAAATGTCAAATGTGAATTTAAAAAATAATATTGTTTGCATGTATATATATAGTCATTGTTTGATCATTTAAAAATTAAATTACATCTTCAAGTTATTTTATCTTTTTTTCATCTTGGTCACATAATTTGACAAATACATAGGTTTTAAGTGTTTAGGTTGTTTTCCAATCTTTTGAAAGATGAATACCCATGTCATTTAAAACATGCATGTAAAAGCACAAATGGTTTGTTATCATATGGCTTGTGTTATATAACAATGATGTGATGCATAAATCTTAATCAATTTATAAAAAATCATATCAAAATAATTTTTAGCCAAAAAAGTACATAAGAAGAACATTGAAAACAATATTATAACCTTGTTTCATTGAAATTTCCAATTGTTTCTTTTCATATAATACACACATAATGAGATGAACATCACTTGTTGGATAACACCTAAAATGAATGCAAACCACAATGAAAAAGAAAAAAAGAGTGTGCATGTCTAAACATAAAAAACTCATGAGAAAAAATGTTCCATTACAATTATGTGAAAAAAACACAATTATACACAATTTTAACATCATGATTCTATCGTCAAACTTCGTTCTTATTCCATGTTCGAAACACATAATTTTCATTGGATCATTACCAAACTCATAAGGTGCTTTCACATTGCTCCCTTTTGCCCTTTATGCATATAATTCTCACATAATAATTACATAATTGCATGAAATCGCACAATTTCATACAATTGAAATAAATATGAGATTCAGTGCTATGCATAGTTTTGAAATGATTCCATCACGATTGTTTAAATATGCTAAATACAAAGGCATTTTTCCATTCTCACCTTTTGTATTGGCATTTGCTCCTTTGTTAACAATCTTTTGAATAAGATCAACATATTCACATGAAGCTTAACTAGACAACACATGTTCATATGTCAATGATGTGTCATGTTGACATAAATATTTTTTTCCCAAAGGGTAATAACACATGTCTAACATGTAATAAATTCTTCTTATTTGTATGAAGATAAGGAAAAGATAAAATTTTCTAGATGTTCTTGAAGTGCGAAACAATGATTCATTCCTATATGAAATTGAGACATGAAAGGACATAAAGATTACAAAAGACATTGTTCAATTCAATTCCATTCAACAAAAGTGTCAAGTCATCATCTAAAATTGTTGTAATGACAACCTATAATGGACCCTATACTTAGTTCACATCACATAAACCAACTTGGGCTTCACACTACCAATGATGATCAATTGACATAAGGTCAAACTATTGATATATTTAAAAGCTACTTAAATAGTTTATTTAAAAGATAATTAATTGCCATACATTGATAATCCAAGATCATATAAATTGTTTATGAAATCATTTCCACTTCCATTAATTCTAGAATATGAAAATTGATTTCCACCTATTAAAACATCCACATTTATGTCTTTTTTGGTGTCTTTTGTTGCTTTCAAAAAAATTGGGCCATCTCAATGTTTTTCCTACCAACATCCCTCAATGTATTTACTACCACACTTCCCAGCAACCTTTGGTTCAAGAAATTATAAAATATAAAATGTTTTTGACCCAAGTGCTTGTAATGTCCCTTATGTACTTTTTGATGTCCTTGGTGTCCTCCAACATTGTATATAAGGCCTTTAACACTCAACTTCTTGTAGTCCCCTTTTGCTTTTAAAAAACATCTTTATTAGAATTCTCATTTTGTTGTTGTTCCTCATCTTTCATCATCGTTGGTATTGTTTGAATGCGTTTTTGTTGTTGACCAAGCTTAGGTCATGCCCCCCCATAAACCAATTATGATTATCCTTGTCATTAGAATTTGAATTCAATGCAATTGACTTTTAATTCAATTGTTGAATTGAATTGAATTGAATTGGAATTCAATTCAATTTCCAATCAATGTATTTGAATTCAATTAATTTTTAAAATTTACTTCAATTAAATATGAATCCAATTAAATTAAATATGAATTCAATTTAAGGTGCATCCAATGTCATTCAAATGAAATTTATTTTTTCACAAAATCAATTCATTTTTTTCACAATTGATTAGTTGATCATCGTTGGTAATGTGTAGTGGTGTAGATCCCAAGTTTTTATTATATAATGCCTTCCAAAAATGGCAATAAATTGGATAATAATGTTCCTTCACCATGTTGTTTGGTTGTTCATAAAGGATTTAAACCCTTGTAATCCCTTCTAAAGATCAACATTTAATGTTGGTCATGATTTGAAAACAAATTGGGGGGGGGGGGCCTATTTTTTTTTTGAAAAAATCGTATAAAAAAAGAAAAAATTAAGAAAAGAAAAAAATTCAAACAAAAAAACTAGCTAA
>Ga0116231_10008941_pt1 | contig 17274 bp, 11 predicted proteins | sample S1TSphgellanicum_2_FD_89695 | JGI IMG/M metagenome (GOLD analysis project Ga0116231, IMG submission 89695) | Host-associated microbial communities from peat moss isolated from Minnesota, USA - S1T2_Fd - Sphagnum magellanicum MG | ecosystem: Host-associated > Plants > Peat moss > Unclassified...
ATTACAATTTAGTTTGTAAGGAAGTTGCAACTTCAAAACTTATCCCATATTGTTTGTTCTCCATTCCTATTTTGAACACTATATAAACAAAGGGGTGTGCCTATGCAATTTCACATTAAGAAGCGTGTGCACATGGGATGAGTTAATCAAAAGGCTCAACCCAAAATTAAAAAAACAAATAATGCACAATTCTAAAGTACATACCTCCCAAACCTATTTATCTATTTAGTTAGGTAAGTACCTAGTTTGACCTACCCATCTAAGTCAGCCTATGTACTTACTTACTTAAGTACCTACCTATATGAGTAGGTGTTTAGCCTAGGAAGGTAAAACCTACTTATTTATTTTTTCACCTAGGTAGGTAGGTAGGTAGGTAGGTAGGTAAAGATTGTAGGCACCTATTTATGTACCTACCAACCTAATATTAATATTTTATTAAATTTTTAATGCCACGTGGCATATTTACATTGGGCCATGTGTCATAATATAAGATCATCCAAGTCTTTGAATTGAACGTCTTAGATTATTTCAAAATAATAATAATAATAATCATCATCATCATATATTAAAACACATGGCAGCACATGATTTGCCTTCAATTGTGATCAAAATAGTTGCATATTAGTCACATGTGACAATACGTAGACAATGGAGTCAAAGGATGAAATGTATTTGTTGAATTTTTTTTTCATACAATATTCTTTGTCATTTGCGACTAGTTTATCGCATGCGACTTGTCTTAGGCGACTAAAAGGATTTTAGTTGTAAAATGTCTCTTGCGACTAAAATTTAGTCACAAAAATACATGTTTTGCTTCTAGTGTTAGAATGTCTAGCAATAATGAATATGCTAGTACCTACCAATCCACATTAGATTCAGGTTTTTAATGGTATGGTTTAGTTTTATAGATGTTTCATTAAGAACTTTACCTTTATCATGGCACCAATCACCAAATTGATGAGGAAAACAGAACCTTTTATCTGGACTATAAAATGTCAAGAAGCTTGGGATTGGATCAAGCATAAGTACATTGAAGCACCCATTTTAATACCTCCAAATTGGCAGTTGGAGTTTCATGTGCACACATATGCATCATTATTGGCAATAGGTGCAATGTTGGCACATGACCCAACTAGTAAATACAATCAGCCTATAGTATGTGCCTCTAGGTTGCTTAATAATGCAGAATAGAATTATACTACTACAAAAAGAGAAGCCTTAGTAATGGTTTATGCTTTACATAAGTTTAAACATTTTTTATTGGGAAACAAATTTGTTTTTTATGTAGACCATATGGCTTTGGTGTACTTAGTCAACAAACCATAGGTGTCCCATATTAGATTGTGGATGCATCATTATTTTTTGTAGAACCTATATGGATGCAGGAAGTAGAAACCTATTTAGAGACAAGTTAAATGCCAAAAACTTTGAACCTAATTAGAAATAGAAGTTAGCCAGGAAGGTAAAACCTTTCACTTTGAAAGACGAAATTATGTATAGAGTGGTACAAGACAACATAATGCATATATGTTTGATTGTCTTAAAAGCATAGATTGTTCTAAAGGAGCTACATGAGGGAATGGTTGGAGGACATTTTGTTGCAGATATTACTATAAAGAAAATTCTGGATGTAGGATCTTGGTGGCCAAGTTTATTCAAGGATATTCATGACTTTTGCAAAAGCTGTGATAATTGTTAGAAAATTAGAGGATTCAAAACCTAAAGTTTGGCTAAGTTGGTGACAACATTTCTAGAAGAACCTTTTATGAAATGGGGCTTAGATTTTATAGGTTTAATCAAACCAATAGGAAGACTAACAAGAAACAAATACATTTTGGTAACTACAAATTATGCAACCAAGTGGGTAGAGGCAAAAACACTCATAACCAATACTAAAGTAATTAGAGCTAGATTTTTGTATGAATACATTTTGACTAGATTTGGATGTCCATTGACCATAGTTACAGATCAAGGAGTACATTTTATCAATGACACAATAAAACATTTAACAAAACATTTTTTGTTGAAACATATTAGTTCTACTACATAATATCCACTGGGAAATGGACAAGCAGAGTCTACTAACAAAGTCATTAGTAGTTTATTGACCAAGTTGGTTAATTAAAAAAGAATAGACTGGGATGAACATGTCTTTACAATTTTGTTTTCAATATAAGACTACTTATAAGGTGGCAACAAGTTATACACCCTATTAATTAATTTATGGTTTGCATCTTCTAATGCCAACAGAATATGTTTTGCCGACTATTAGTGGTGACCACAGAGATGCAGAACCAACAAGAGTGCTAACAACCATAATTACAAAATTAAAAAATTTATAGGAGAATAGATTGGAAGTTCAGAATAATGTGGGAGCCAACCAGTGGAGTAGATTCCTATGGAGTCAACATAAAAATATTTTAAAAAAGTTCTGATTTAGAGATTATGTTTTATGGTTTCCCAAAGCAGAAAAACACATATGGGCAATTCAAGAAAAGATGGTTTGGTCCATACAAGGTACAATATTGCTTACCTAATGATATTATTCTTCTTGTTTCTATTAACAATTTTGAACCAAACCCAATATTGGTCAATGTTAATAAGTTGAAAGCATACACATATGTGGATTAAACATTGAAGGGGATCGAAAGTCCAGAGGATCAGAAGTCTTTATAGTCCATAAATGAAAACCATATGGAAGAAACATTTGATGAAGATTCAAAAGATCAGAGAGAAATAAAGACCATTGGGAGTAATTAGATAGTAACATTAGAGAAAGCCCTAGTAAATCTTATAAGTCAGTACGTTATAAACAAATGCCTATATCATGGTTATATAGTTTCACAGTTATTGGATTGTGGGGTAAATAAGTCACTAACGTTATAACAAAATTTTGTTGATAAGATGACTCAACATAGGCGAGATGGAATATGTAGTGTAGAATATACCAAGTCATCATATTCAAGAATGCCATTAGAATTACTTAGTGCCACGTCCATAAAATTCGTTGGTCAACAAGTATTTATTATAGCCCATGTTGACGTTAATATGAATTTAAGCAAGAGACGATAGATGTCAAACAATCTGAATAAAGTATAAGTCATTAAAGTGTCGGCCCTAAAATGAAAAGTGAAACATCATTTTATGAAAAAAGGTGATAACATTTCAGAAGGTGGTAAACACCAGAGTGACTTTTTGTTTTTGTTCTCTATAAGTAGCTTTCAATCATTTTTTGTTTCTAGAATGAGGGCTAAAGAAAGTCTTGTGGAGAAATTACAAAAATAATTTAGAAAGAAATTACAAAAGTTGAAAGAGGAGCAAGAGAGATTGAGAGAGTAGCAAAAATTTGTAAACATTTTGCCTACGTAGTCTAGGTCTGTAGAAAGAGGTCCGCCTTTTCCTTCTTTAGTTTATTCTTTTTTTTCTTCTTAAAAATCCTCTCCAATATCCAAGTTTGAAAGAACTTTTGAAGTTATTAGAAAAAATGAGAGGGATTATAAAGAAACATCGAGGAGATATAACTTTAGAAAACCTAGAACATAGGCAAGTCCTAGTGAGCAAGTCGGTCCCATTTTTATTTTAGATTTTAAAGAAGACCAATAAAAGGACGATTTGCAACAACAACAACAATCACCATTACATCAAGAGGAGTATACTTAGGAGTAGATTCCAAAGAGAGTTCATATTCCCAATAAGAAGCACACAAAGAAAATAAGTCAGCAAACAATGGCTACAAATTTGCATGGGAAGAAAGTGCGTACTCATCAGGATGATGAAATGAAGTGTCTTTACTCCAACAAAGTAGAGTTACAATAGTAATTTGAAGAACATTTTGCTTTGGACAAGTTCTGGAGAAGAAGAGAAAACATGGGCAAATAACGTTAAATTAGTAGGCTTGTTTGAGATTAAGTGGAAGACACCTTGCCATAACATTTTAGTTGAATTTATTAACAATTGGAAGTTGGATCCCAAATAACAGAATCAAAGTTATGTTGGGAGATGAGTAGAGAATAATAGACAATCATGTTTTGGCTGAAGTTTTTAGAATTTGTCATATAGAAGAAATAGAAACTGACTAGGTAGAATTTTTTAATGCCAGAATAACATTAGTGGAGATAGCAAATAAAGTTCTTGACACTTACAACACCAATGAAAATTGGGTTGTGAAAAAGATGAAGTCAGAATATGCTAATAAAATTGTTGCCATTCTATCGATTATTTACCAAAAGGATAAGGTGCAATATTTTAACAATAAATCTGCTATGATGATCTTTAGAACAGATCATGGAGAGTCTGTTAATTGAACTACAATAATGTATTTTCAGTTGGTCAAATAATTGATTAGATGGGAGAAATGTTAGAAAAATATGATTGAGGGAACAACCAAAAGAGAACCAAAAACGAGTGTATGCCATTTTACCATAGTCCTAGAAGTTTTGTTCTAGAAGTGGTTTCCATTAGAAGGAGCAAAATTACAAGAGAAGAAGTAGGCAAAGTAGCCTCAAGAAGACAAAAAAAAAAGAGATAGTCTAAGGAAGAGGTTAATTAAGAACAAAAGGCCTCTAAACCCTACACACATCTTTCCTAAAAGGAGAAACAATGAGAGATTAAGACAATCAAAAAAGTGGTTATGATGTCTTAGTTTGATGATGATGATGAAAGAGAGACTTTGTAGAAGGGGCAGAGAAGACATGAGGAGACTACAATGAGAAGCAATATTGATCCTTGGTAAACAACATAATTATTGAGGAAACAATAGCAGTAAAATCATAGATAAAAGGAGAAATCCATATCTCTTAGATTTGATCAAAGCTTATCAATTTCTCCCAAGCAAAAGCAAAGGTATGATGGATAGGAGCATCAGAGATGGCCCAAGAAGAAGCCAAAGTTTCAAGCTCAACAATCTATAGAGGAGTAAATACATGATTATGACTAAAAACCACTAGAGGTACAACAATTTGTTCCATCACCATAGAATAATGAAGGTATGTTGCCTTCAAGACCAAGTTTTGCAATAGGCATGAATGTATTTGGAAAAGTTTGGACTACACATAAGAGTTTAGGTTCATTAGGTACAAGTTCCAAGGGTTAAATTCCTAGGTTTCATACACTAAGGTTTGTGCAAGGGATAGAAGTAGAATTGGATGAACACAGAAGAACTGCTACTATGTTTCAATAAGCGATAGAGTATAGTGTCTAGATGACAAATATTTTGTTTAGACTTTTTGATTTAAAGATCAAGAACAAGCAGATTTTAAAGGAGAAGGATAGATTTGTTCAAAATCTACAAGGAGCTTTAGAGAAGGAGTAGAGGCTCAAGTAGAGTTACATGATAGGAATAAAGAGAATAATCAAGTATTGGTAGAACTTCAAGCAACTAAATAGAAGATCAATAACATGGAAAAGTAGAACAAGGATTTGGAGAACATCATAATTGAAAGGGATTCCTTACATGCAACTTTAAAGGAGATAGATGCCAATTATTGGGGTTTAAAAGCAAAGAAGGATACTCTAAGTATAGAGCATAACAAATTTCAAAGAGACTATAAGAACATGGAGGAAATTCTTTTGAAGTAGTAGAAGGAGGTGGAGGAGCAGGTGGACAATGCCAATGCATATCAAGCTAAGAATGAAATATAAAGGCACGCTGATTAAAGGCATGAATAGATGGATAGAAATTTGCAAAAGTAGATGGCCTTTAATGAAAAGTTAAACAAAATTTTAGAAGAAATTCAAAAGAAAAAACCTTTCAATTATGATATTGTATTTAGAGAAAACAATGAATTCAAGAAGCATAATATTTTGCTTCAGGTAAAGCTTAAGGCATTGTCAATGGAAGAAAGAGATGCAAACTTATGGTGGGATGCAATTCAAGACATTTTTCAAAAGGATATTGGGAAGGTTACAAAAATATGAAAAAGATGAAAGGTTGAACAGACACAAGATTTTTTAGGTGGAAAAAGTTATGCCATCATTTGAGTATGAGCCTTCAGTTCTATCTCTAGAACTAGAGACTTTAAATGAGGAAGAAGACAAAGGGGATATAGATGGGGCAAGACCATTAGGTACAAGAGTAATAAAAGAGCTAGGAATCCTTAGAGGAGGAAAGGATAGCCCTAAGAGGGAGGTTTCTAAATAGACTTTAAAATAAGTAGAATATATTCTACATGAAGTTAGTTTTCAAGAGTATGCATCTACAACCACAAAAATAGGGGAGCAGATACAACTTGAGGAACATATAATTCAAGAGGATCAACAAGGTTAGATTGAACTTATGTCAAAGTTGTAGCAATAGGACTAGATTCAAATCACATTTGATCTATAATCGAATCAAACGTTACAAGTTATATCAAAGCTACAATAGTAGGGTCAAAATTAGATCACGTCAAATTTGTAGTTACACTAATAGATGTAAGCAACAATATAGTTTTAATCATAAGAATAGAGAACAATCCATCAACAAACAACTACATAGTTGTCAATAAAAACATCAAAATAACAACAATAGACTCTGTATTCAATAGAGAATCAAATAATGCTTTAATATGAAGTAGAGGCAAAACATGTTATAGTACAAATAAAAAATATTTTTTTATAGACAGATCAAATTTTTTGAATCATAAGATTAGAAATAGTAATATATTTAGCTTTCTTAACACATTTTTGATCCAAAATTCCAAGATGTAATTCAAAGTATGAGTGGGGTAATGTTAAGGGCATATATAGTTATTTGTGGTAATTTTTAGTTAATTTATTTCTATTTATTTTGATGCACCCCTAAGCTCCTTGATAGATTCAACTGTGAGTCCAAGGTGAAAACAATAGAAGGATACGAAGTTGGGGTCCGTTCCATAGCTCGCAACATTTCAGGGGTAAAGGGGTGTGTTGGAGCTTCGGGATGGGGATTAGAACGGATGATGAGTGGGTCAATTATTCACATGGACCTACACAAACCAAACAACAAGTTGGTTAATGCATAGTTGGAGCATTTTTAGTGCACGGATGAACCATGGGCAAACATTGACTCACAAAACTCACCACAATTGGAACTTGAGGGAAGCTACCACCTTCCCCCTTATAGTATTTTTTGTGCTTGGGCACGGGACTTGCACCCAAATGTCATTTTGTTTCGGGACTCCCAAATTGGGAGTTTCGGAATTCCCGAAATTAGAACTCTTGCGACTTGGATGCCCATTACGTCTTGTGAAGACCTTCGATTAAGATGAGGTCTCAAGCAAAGTTGTAGTTTTCGTCAAGAGCTTTCTAACGATATGTGGTATGACATAGGCACACAAGTAAATTAAGGAGATTCCCAGCTTTTAGTGGGTGAGAGTCAAATTATTAATTTGACTCCCGGCCTTTCTTTTGGCCGTAACTTATGTTTCAAGTAGCCAAATGGGTCATGCGAGCCCATTTTAGACATTTAAAGTTCCAAGAGCTTTCCAATGATATGACGAACTCTTCAATCCAATGAGTTTTAATTCATAAAATAGCCCTTTGAAGATTCGGGAATCCACCAGGACTCCAACTCCCAAAGTGGGAGCTCACTTGGGAGTGTGGGGGTTCATTCCCTCACATTCTCTTACACTCCCGAAAACATGAAATGTGACTTTTGAGCTTCACTCTTGGCCTGCACCTTTGCAAACCCTTGCTTTGGTTGCGAACCCAAGGCTAGGGTTGCGAAAGGAAAGAGAATTTAGAGGAGGTTGAAGATATACCTTTCTTCTAAAGAAGATCCATGTTTCTTGATCTATGTTCCTACTCCTTGTCCTCCTCTTCCTACACCCTCATCTTCCAGGCTCTTTCCACACATGCTATTCCCCTACTGCTCCTTGGCATCACTACTTTCAACAACCCCAAGATCCACATCCATAGCTGCAAGCTCCTGTTTAGCCGTTTCCATCATGATCTTGGTCAGTCCCCACTTGCAGAGCTCAAATTTATGTCTCTAGCTTTTTCTATGCTACATCAAAAACTACTTCCAATGTGACTCACGAAGTGATTCTGCCACTGTCTTTTCTCTTACTACCACAAAATTTTCCATAAAACAACTCTTCCACAACGGTGACAAGCTGACCTGTGTAGAGCTCCACTACTTCCCTCCCTTCACATGTCATTAATTACCAATGTCCCCACGAATTGCACCCAAAAGCTAGGAAAGCAACAAGTCCGAATAGAAGATACCCACAATCCCTAAAACTCTAGCAACAAGATTGCTTGCTACCAAAGCTAAAGCAAAGCGGGGTGGTCCATGGCGATCCCATTAGGTTTCCAAAACATTCAGCAATGCACATTTTGAATTTCCCCAAATTTTGACATTCGAACCAATAAATTCTAATTTTTTTGCCAATTTGAAAAATAATATAATTAATGCCTAATCCGTTCGAGTACTAGGGTAACGGCTACCCTTCATCTATCTATTAACCTTTGTACCTTCACTCCCTGATATATTTTGCACGGTTGGTGGTGGTTGGTGGTGTCTGCCATTGTACCCACGGGGCTACAATCTTTTGACTACATCCCAGCATTTCGAACTCACAAGCCTGATCTGGCCATTTGAGGAAATGTGCAGTCCGTCCCAGAATATCCAACCTCGGCCTCAGAGTGGAATTGGGGTGTGTCGTATCAAGCCGGGCAACGCACATTTGCGCCACGGTCGTCTGAGCCTCGTACCGCCTGTCCGATATCGTGTACCACCACTCCAGGAGCAGTCTCAAGTGGAGTTCTTCACAGTTCAGCCTGACCAGTCTGGTGAACTGTTCCCCATCCGACTGCCACATCAAAATTTTCATTTTTAGCACATTTCAGATTTGGTAATGTAAATAGACAAGGGTTGGTATCTAGCAGTGCCACAGACATTGGCGTGACAATAAAACTACTGCAGTAAAATGCAAATTCCAGTTGTAACACAATCAAAACAATAAGGTCAGGGCAAATTGACCCCCACATTGGGATCATGGTAAAAAACCCCAAAACCCATTTAAATGGACATATTAGGCCGCAAAAATTATAGATTTGGACTCAGGGACCCTGATTTAGACTATGGAGATAATATATATAGATATTTAGAATATTTATGCCATTTAAATGGGTTTTGGGGTTTTCACCATGATCCCAATGTAACGAAATGCCTTGGCCAAACAGTAGTAGTGAAAACCAGATGCTTTTTCTATGACTTTATAGGATTGAATTTCAGCTCTAGAATGAGAATTTTCAAGTCCATTTTCAAACAAGAAAAGACTAAGAGCCACTTTTCATGAGGAGCCTGCTTTGGCCCATGTTATAGACAACAGGTCCAGCCTAACTCAAGTGAGCTAATGGTTCCCTGTAATTTAGAAAATGGTTTGTATTGACCCCCAGCCAATAATTTAACATCAGCCCATAATCAAATGATCACATTTCAGTTTGTCAACCATGCGGCTGGCTGAGCATGGGTCACCAGCCTGGTGAGGCAACTTTCATGGGTAGGTCCACAAAGGAAGTATTTCCAAATTTGGGGGGCTTCTTTCCAGTGTTGGGAGTTATCTCTTTTCTGTAAACTGGAACTGGTGGGTGATGGTCAGGTATATCTTGACCTTTGACAGGCCGTTCTAAAAAATCAAAGAACCGGTTCTGATCACTAACCAGCAGTTTTCAAGATATCATACAACTGGTTTTTGACCCTTAACCTGGGTTCTTAAAAAATCAAAGAACTGGGTTCCCTGAATTGCCAGTTCTTTACTGGCTCTTTTGTGAAAACCACCAGCTCTTTTAATTTTTTCAAAAACCCAGGACCGGAGGTTCTTTAGACTGAAAATACTAAAAAAGCTGGAACTGAAGGGTTCTTCATTTCTGAAATTAACCCAGAACCAGAGGCTATTAAGAACAAAATTAAAGAACTGCACAACACTGGATGTTTCCTAATGTTTGGCCAGCATCAGACTCCAGATGGAAACTGGTTCTCCGTCCAAGGCATTCACATTTTCTGTCATTAACAGGAATTGTAGCAGTAGAAGAGCTTTGGAGGGATGACCTTCATTGGAGGCAAAATATCAGCTGCACAGGGAGATTGAGGCGCAGGTGAGGTAAGCTTTACCTGCTGTCGTTTGGTAATGTTGATTACATCTTCATTTCCACCACTATTCCCAAACCTCCTTTCGCTTCCTTCCCCACCACCAGGCGGGACAACGGCAAAACTCTTCTTATTTCTTTCACTGCTATCTTTGCTCTTTGCTTGCTGGGTTACAAGAACTTCTTTCAAATTATACATGTCCTGACACCCATCAAGGGAGTTAAAAACTGAGGGGAAGTAGCTTGGCACTACAGATTTGGGTATCAGTTCCCTTCTGGATAAGATGAGCTTGTTGCAGTTCCAGAGGAGATCTTGTACCCACTCTACATATTGCTCACCATAAAACTGTGGCCAGTCTTTCAATCCTTCTTTCAAGCAGTCTGTCTTTCCCCAGCTTATCCAACTTTCTCTCTCAGCTTCACCGAATATGGTACAATCCTCATGGCGGCCCATGATGATTATGTTGGTGACTCTCTTCCCTGCAAGAGTAAGTCCTGTCATTGGAGCCCAAATTGTTGCAGGGACATCTTCAATTTGTACCATTCTAGTATTAGCTGCCAGCAGATCAGGGTTTTCAACTATCCTGTCTACAATTACTGAGTAGATCTTTGGATAGTCAAGCCTTTTGCAGGCAGTCAAATGGGTATAAACAAGGGGAGCAATTGCTGGGATGCAATCTTCAAGCTTTGTCACAGAAACTACCCACAAAGCCTTGTTTGCCTTCTGCCGCAGGAAATCAAACAGCCCTTTTCCTTGGTAGATGCTCAAACCCTCTTTGTTAAGTTCCTCCTGATATACAAATGCTGGTGAGAAGCTGAGTCCATCCATTACCAGGAATGAAACTTCATGTGAGTCTGGATGTTCTTTGTACACAATTGGAGTTACACAAAGAGCCTCTGGTAGCTCACTCCCATCCTTACAGAGGAGTTGTAATGGGCTGCCATGGGGAATGACATCCTCACCAAAACCGGCCGGCTGATCACTTTCCTCAGGCTCACGGGCACCGTGAAAGTTGTTCTTTTCTGAAATATCCCTGAATTCAGCAGAAACTTTATGTGATTCTGGATGTTCTTTTTCCACAATTGGAGTTACACAAGCAGCGTCTGGCAGCTCACTCCCATCCTTGCAGGGAAGTTGCAAAGGGCTGCCATGGAGGACATCCTCACCAGAAGTAGCCAGTTGATCGCTTTCTTCAAGCTCACAGACCCTGTGCAAGTTTTGCTTTTCTAAAATATCCCTGACTTCAGCAGCTCCTCCAGATGGCACAGATGGAAATAGTTTTTGCTGTGAAGGTTGGCCATTGATGTCAGGAACACCAGGGGAACACATAGAGTGGTGATAATCTAGCTGTTGCTCTGATTCACACTCCTTGCTGCAATGGATGCAGTTGAATGCATTCCTTACCAGCAAGTCGCACTTTTCTAAAATATCCTTGACTTCAGCAGCTCCTCCAGATGGCATGGATGGGTATAGTTTGAGCTCCAAAGGTTTGCCATTGATGTCAAGAGCTGAATCACAACCTTTGAGACGGTGATAATTTAGCCGCTGCTTTGATTTAAACTTTGCCATGCAATGGATGCACTTGAATGCATTCCTTCCCTCCTTTGCAAATCTTGTAACCTCATAGATCAGCTTTTCATATTCTTCATCATCATACTCTACTGTGTGAGTGTCTTTGTCTACTTTCACTTCACAAGTCTTCACCATTATGCTGCACATATAAGCATAACACATATGGTGTAAATACAGATTCATAGATTCAAATACTTTCATGTGAGGGCGGTTCAGGAGTATTACTTGTCTTTAGACACCATCCTAAACTGCGACGCATTTGTGATTTTGTTACCTCAAACTGACTTGTGCAAAATTGACAACAAGGAAAAAATTTATACTGTGTGCTACACAATTTGCTGTTCAGAGTTTGCAGTACCTTGTTTATAGGTTTAGCATCATGTACATGAAAGGATTGCTCCCCTCTAATTATCTCTAGTCAGCAGACATGAATGGGCCAACACTAAACTGCAAATTTCTAAGAGGAATTATGAGATAAACTTACTGGGCTTGCAGTTGTACTTAACAAGAGATATTTATGAAATTGGAGAGAGATCTCCAGATCAAAAATTTGAACTTAACAGAACGAGTGTCATAACCTTCTGAGAGACAAAGTGCTAGACCAACTTAATCATGAATTGTAGTGACAAGCTGGCATGACTAACCCACTGACTTTATCAGCTACCAACAGTAGGTGTAGATAAGCATATAATCATCCACCCAAAATTTTGGGCAAAATCTGTGTCCTGAGTTTTTGTTGCATTTTGAAAAGCAATAGTAAGACTCAATCATGATGTTGGCTAGCACTGAAGTGACATACATCTATCTTCAACCCCTGATTGTCAGTGAAGATTTGCCACACCATTCAAACTCCATGATATTTAGAAGGTGAAACCAAGTATGACCAGGTGCATGTGCATGTTAAATATTTCTAGATTTCTTGGCAACGTGCCCATGAAAACTGCAAGGCAAATACATATTGCAGATATGTATTTCTCTAAACTCGCTTGAAGTAGAAGCCACATATAAAGCAGGATAACAAACTGGGTCTCAGGCAGCAAAAGATAAAACATTATGATTTGACATAGAAGGTGAACAAGTGCAAACTAACAGGTCTGTTATTGTATAAGTGTGGTTGTACACTGTAGTGTCAAGAATGCTTGCAGATCAATGTGATATAACTCAAACTATGAACTAGAGGATGACAAGTTGAGCAATAATCTGACATAACTCCAAAACAACCACTATGAGATTGGTTAATGAAAAGGAACACGTGTGGTGCTATGTAAGACATATTGATTGAACCACCTCAATTTTCAATAAGACATGGCTATATTACTCCATGGGCCTAGGAGACCTGAGCTCCCAGGTACTTGAGGATCCGGAACTAAAAGGCAGGTGTGGCGACCTGTGCAATGAAAGCTTTGTACCTAGCAGCAACACAGCGGTAAAAATTCGTTGAACAGAACTTGCTTGGAAGGGTCAGATTTCCGCAGAATTTCACAGAAATGAAAATCACCAGACAGCAGACTTAAATGCACGGAAGTTCTTGCAAAGCCTTTTCCTACAAGGAGAGCGCATTTGAAATTCCCAATTCAAGAAGAGAAGAATAGGAAACGGAAGGACTCAGGCAACTTACCACACACCAATTGCGTACGGAGTCGATTCTCAGTATCCTATTTCTGTTCCCCTTTTGGCGAAACCCCACAAAGACAGCTACAAATCAATACAGAACTTTCGGAAATCTCAGCTTTAAGGCTAGAAAACCATCCAGCTCAGGAACCCAATTTCCTGCACGATGAATTGATCAAATTCTTTTGATGCCACGCCTCCAGACCGTCAAGAGACACATCCTTTCTCAAGATTGAGTTGCCGTGAAGACGTGCAGCAGGGCTACTTACTCTAACCAGAGCGAGCCCATTTGCAATACTTACCGACAGATCTTGAAGCAACAATCCTCGGTTTACGCAGACGAAAGGAATTGTCACAGTTTGGCAGAACCACGAAGGAACAACACGAACAAAATGAGAACTGAGGATATTTGGCTCAACCCTAACAAAGGCGAAAACCCTATGAAAGAATCCTATTAACCATCTTGAATATTGGAAGCTTAGAGACCAGTGCAGCTTACACAGCTTGTGCCTTGAATTCTCCTTTGGGTCAACATGGCCTTTATCACAAAATAAAGGTTTAGGGGCAACATGGTCTTTATCACAAAATTCTCCTTTGAAAGGGGTAGTATCTCGAATTCTTAGTACTCCGGAGGTGTTAATTACACTATGATGCATGTGACATGATCCTTGTTTACTTATAAACGCCAATCCAAAAGGAGTAATAGTAGATGTGTATATCGAATGGCTCATGGAGTACTGGATACACAGTAACATTTGAAATTTACATGATGTTTGTAAAATTACCCCACTGCTAGTTGCAGATTGTGGAGATCTAGTAGCTCCTAAATTGCTGTCTACACGGCTACACCACAGAGCGGTCTTTGTCTAGAAAACCATATCAAAAAGGCCTACTGGGGTGGGAATTAGTGGTCTCTAAATTGAGGAATTAGTTCATGGCTGGTAATTCTTACATTTTACCCACACAAGGTGCCACATGCTCATCCTCAAGGCTGACAATTACTACCACCAGGTGGAAAACCCTTGGTGTGTTACTTTTGAGACTACAGTGCATGTTACATCTTTGTCGGGAAAAACCACATACAAACATGCTTGGCAATTTCCTGGTGGAAACTCCCAGCCCAATATTTCCACATACAAACATGCTTGGCAATTTCCTGGTGGAAACTCCCAGCCCAATATTTCCGTGTGAGGATTCCATGACTACAGTGCATGTTACATCTTTGTGGCAATGATCCACACAAATCCAAACACAAACATCAGCCCTATGCAAATTGCCATGCCATGGTTTCCTGAAGTGGGAGAATTCCAAGAACATGTTACTTAGACTACAGTGCATGTTACATGTTCGGCTGTGAAGCCCCATCCAAAGGGATAGATGGTGGATATCATAGGGTAAATAAAATTGGTGATGCCTGCCAATCTGAACCCATGCATATATAACAGGCATTTCCTAGAAAATGGGATTTCCACCAACATCCTGTTGCTCTACAGTGCACGTTAGGAGCTTCGTCTTCCTCTTGGCCTTGCAAGAAAAGGTAAATGTCCTGAGATGATTGGGAGAATGCGAGCTTGAGTTTTGCCATCTTGCTACAGTATGTGTTACATTTTTGTTTGCTGAGCTCTGTGACTGTCCACACTTTCTCTCCTCTAAAACAGGTCCACCTAAATGGTAGACTGTTTCACCTGTAGTAAGTGAGAGCCATCAACCTCCTACTGCTTCTGCTACATTGCATGTTACATCTTGAAGCGTGTGGCTCTGTTCGACTTTCTCAATGAAACAAATAAGTAATACTATTCCTCAGTTGGACTTCTTGGGTGGTGGGGCTGATGGTAAATGTAAGTGTGGACTGGGGATTTCCATGACGGTCTTGCTCCTTATACTATGCAACGATTTGAATATTAGAATTCAAATGGTGTACCATAATGGCGTACCCAACCTAATGAATTGTACTGAAGGTACCTATTCTGCAATGCATTTTGCCTTTCAATCTTTGATCTCTCTTCAGAGTCCACCTTGCATCTTGTTTCCAGTTATCTTTATGTTCCCAGGTGGTCTTCAGCTGGTTTATTGGGTGTGTACATTGTCACCACTTTTTCTTTGTCTTTTTAAGTCTTGGAGAACTTGTGTTCTAGTACTCCAAGTACCCAAGGTATTAAATTAGCTGCTACCCATTAGCAATCCCAATTGACTGTGCCATTTGTTAAGTTTGCTTCAGGCATAGCATCAACCTTCACCATAGCTTGTTTCCTTTGAACAAGTTGGACCAGCACTTACAGTGACACTCTTGAGTGCGGTGTCTTATAAGCTATATGTAACCCAGGAGTTTGGAAATTATAAATTTGGACTTGGGGACCCTGATTTAGTGTATAACTATGCAGGTATTTGTAATGTTTAGAAATAACTCAAAAAACTTTGGGATATTTACTTGTTACCACTGTACCAGTGTGTGTGCTGGTTCACCAAATGCTGCACGCCAAATGCTTCTGTGTCTACACTTTACAGTGTTGGATTCCTCCCCTATTTTGCATGTTATCAATTTCTGGGCACGCTCTTTGCTACTTACTATTCTTGATGTATTCTTTTTTCTCCAATTTAAGACTTTCAATTCCTCATCTAGGTGACCTTTTGCCTACAGTTTTCCATTTGTTTGTCCACTGCAACCAACTGCCCATACACTTTCCTGTTTTCCCACTTGCCTCACCATTTCTCTCTTGGGGTATATAGGTTGGTGTCCAAACACTTAAACTCTCAAATTTTTTTAACATAGCTTGGTCGCATTTGGAATTGAAAGAAGTATCAGGCACCTTAACCATCCTGATGAGGATCACTCAAAATGCACAAAAATTGAGGAAGATATGAGATTTAAAAATAGTGTTAGGCTCACGCCTTGAGTGAACCAGCACCAGCTAGACTGGTACCATGGTAAGAATCCCAATGGTTTTGGGGCAGCTTCTAAACATTGTGGATATATGGGTTTCAGAATTCAAATTGATCATTTCCCAGGACGAATATAGCCTCTAAGAGGCCTCACTTAAGAAGGTGAAGGTACCAGTGTAGGAGCTGGGTCACCCTGGAGGTTGGCATTCTCTTCAGTACTTACTATATTCTTCTTGCTTTTTCTTTTCCTCTGATCATATCCTCTTAATTCTTCATCTAGGTTGCTGATATTTATGCCACCCCTTTTACAGTTGTTCATCCTTCTATGGTTGTATTAAATTTCAGTACTTCTTTCTTCAGGGTGAAAGCACAGCAACAAGCCTTCTTCTGCTTAGCACAGCAACAAGGTGCGGTCGGTTGTCTGACTACAAAGAAAAGAAAAGAAAAGAGAGTGAATTCAGCCAACAATTGAAATGACAATGAGTTAAATGGTGAAGGATACCCCACTACAGTGCATGTTACATAGTTTTTTGTTGTGTCACTCTGGCCCTAAATCCTTGGTACATAGCCATTTCAGATTTTCTCTCTCAGAAGTTGCTGGTAACATCACAAACTTGCCCCCTCTTTGTATGAGTGCTTTTACAACACCTTAACAATATGTTCAACATTCAATGTTGATACAATCATTGATATGATGTTAAAGTGACATTGTAACAACATGTCCTGAAATGGCATTAATATAATATTAAAACATTTAACATCTTATCAATATTAAATCAATGAAAAAAATATGACCAACATTGGCACAACATACATTAATAAATCATCAAATTGATGACTATATGTTGAAGATTCAATGCTAATATGGTCATTGATACAATATGTTGATGACACTATAACAATATGTATTGAGTTAGCATTGGGATTATTTTGACATAATTTACATTTTTTCAACACACATTCAAAGAATAAAATCTTGTCAATGCTGAGACAACACAAATTGATTAGCTATTGAATTGATGTTGTTACAACCTTCATAAAGATGAAATTTCAATGTTGTTGCATATCATATAAAATCAACACATTAAAAATGTTAAAACAATGGTACTCATTGTCACAACATTAATACAATCCTATGAAATGCTGCAATATCAAATGGG
>Ga0116231_10008943_pt1 | contig 17271 bp, 6 predicted proteins | sample S1TSphgellanicum_2_FD_89695 | JGI IMG/M metagenome (GOLD analysis project Ga0116231, IMG submission 89695) | Host-associated microbial communities from peat moss isolated from Minnesota, USA - S1T2_Fd - Sphagnum magellanicum MG | ecosystem: Host-associated > Plants > Peat moss > Unclassified...
ATCACAATACTAATGCAATATCATTACAATATGGACATAATGTGAATACAACATGTCAAACAACATAAATACAATGCAAATATGGTGCTACATCAATTATCATTGAAACAATACCAAAATTAAGTCAATACAATTTAAATTGTTTCAATGCCTATTTTACATGAGCAAAGCACTAAACCTTGGACATCTTGTGAGAGTATTGTGAAAGTATTTAAATAGCACTAATACAAAGGGGTCTCCATTTTGTGATGTCATCATTCTTTTGAAATTCATGATTTTGCAATTCTTAAAGTTCTAATGAGAATCATGAACCTTGATTCCTTTGTAAACTTACTTCAATGTTGAGCTTACAATGGCCTCCCATTGATGATTAGAATGCACCCAGAAATTTGGAATCTATTATCTATTTCAACTCAAAGTTGATAAAAACAAACATGACACAAAGATTTTGTATTTACATATGTGTTAGCATCATGTTGACATATTTGACATCTATTCAAAGCAAACACATGATTATTTTGACTACAATAAAAACTAAAATTACTATGGTATTTTATTATTTTGTTTCATTTGAATACAATACATGGTAATATCATAATTTGTAATAATTTTAAGGGGAAAATTAGAAATAGAAGTGAAAAAAATATGAAATATTTAATATTTATTTCATCTATGGTTGCATGTAAAAATAACAAATCACATTTTTTGGATTTTTCAATGTTGTTTAGTTGGCCCTCAACTTTTAAGTTGCATGGATTGAGGTGGCAAAGTATTGAGTAGACATATTGCTAACATGGCTATATAATTATTTTGGCCATATGAAGATGTTGATAAGGAAAAATAAATGTTCAAGGTATGTGGCGACATGGACTTGTTACAAGTATATGTAAGGTTGCAAGGGTAGTGAGAAAGTTATAGCAATAAATGACAAATTTCAATTGTGCTAATGAATAATTTGACAATTGCAAATCTCCAAATTGTTTCCAATAGAAAACACATAAATAAATGACACACATGAAACTAAATATATTAGGTTTGAATTAAAGGATTTGAAACCTTGTTACTCAATTCTAGCCATTGAATCCAAAAAATTATATAAAATTTAGGTTTTTAGTAGTGTATGTAATGTAGCCACATGTCATATGGAACATATCCAAGTCTCCTTTTGGACAAATCATAGTGGCCACAAGGTAGTAATCCCACTAAATGGACTCAAATGAATGTGACATGGTTGCAAATTCAATGTGTTTTTTACATTAGTTTGACATACCTCACATGCACATCATGTACAATCTCCATTGTATACCTATGCTAGGACTTTCACATTGTCCAACCCCACCACTATTTCCCTCAACTCAATGTGCTATCTACAACAACATGTGTTTCATTGTTTCATATACTTAACAAACCAAGACGTGAAGGTTAGGAAATGATTGAGTTCAATTTGGACATTTGGATTTGCTAACTTGAAGATAGTGAAAAATTTGAGTTGCAAAACACAAAAGGATAATTAAATTAATAATTAAAAAAAAAAAAAGAACCTCAAGGATTTTGAAAAAATCACTATGATTTTCATTTGCTCACCACGTAATTGCTAAAACTAGTGATATTTGTTGACTTCACCATAACCTACTAATAAAATTACAAACATGTGTTAAGTTTACCACACCTTGCCAATAAAATTACAAGTGTATATTAAGCATACCAAAACATGTTAACAACAAAGCAAGCACATGTTAAGTTTGCCACAACCTACTAACAACAAAACATGTGTGTGCTAAAGTCACCACCACCTATTCACAACATAGTATGTGTGTGTTAAATTCACTAACACATGTTGATTTCACTAAAAGCTTATGGAGATCATGAACAAGTTGATAAAAAATCGCAAACCTATTAAAATCATTAGGACTCTTGAAGTTATGAACTACACTTGTTAAATTCATATATAAATTTGTTAATAAGGTCATGAATCGATTACTAAAATCGCCAAAATATATGTAAATTCACCATTCTACCATTAAAATTATTGCATTAGAGTATTGAAGATAAAACATTTGTGTTAAAATGTTTACTGAAGTTACCAGACTTCTTTGCTAATATGAACATTGTGACCTACATAGAAAGGATTTAGAAAATCACTATCCAAAAAGACATGACATGTATGAAATTGTAGGATTCGACAACAAACTTGAAATTTTTGTAAGTAGTGTGTCGAATGCTTTTGCTCCAATTTGCTTTTGCATAACATCCGTATGATTTGGAAAATTTGTTATTTCAATAGTCCACCAAGAAATCACCAAGTTTTTTGTCAACTTAAAAAATGCATTACATTTCTTTAGACATTGTTCCATTATCATAACATGAACCTAGGGATGTTGCACCTATATGGCTTGGGCACTTGCACCCACAAAAACATTTCATAGGGCCAACAAACTAAGGCACACTATGAACATAACAAGGTGGTCTATTGGTCATCAACCAAATCTCAACACAACAACAAACAACGAGACATCCTTATGATCAAATCTAGACATATCTGTAATTGTGCTTCCTAGTATAACTTAAACCTTGACTAAAACCTAATCAACATGTCTGAAAAAACCAGGAGTCAAATAGGACATGTTTAGTGATTAGGATCAGTGGTATGCTTGTCTTATGCTTGACCATTAACCACACAAATCATAACCCCTAGGTTCACCACAACAATAATGGCACATGTGGGAAGCACATAGCCTTTCACTTAAAGTTTCACACTAAATAGTAAACACAAATTACTAAAAGGTCAACCTGAAAACATGTGCTCACCCCTAGGTCGTAACTAAATGGCACACACCTTAATAATCCTTTTACCCCCTAAAAACATATGACAACTCAACCAACATGTTAACAGATAACAAGCACAAGCCAACAAACACAAATGGAGATGCATAACTCATGCATCACTAATTTCCAATTTTGTGATTCCCGCACAAGAATCACAACATGAATTCAAATCCTTTGCGTTTATTGATGACGTGGCACTCTACCACCTATAAGATGCAGAAAATATGATTCAACAACATAATCCTAAACCGCCAAATGTTTGGTATGAAAAAATTGACCACACACCACCCAACGCCTTAAAATAAACCTCCAAAAATGCATGTCTCCAATTGAATTGAAAACTCCCATGTTAGAAATGCTCCTCATCAATAATTAATTGCTGCAAAAATCTCTTGATTTTGCTTTCATATGGGTGAAAATTGAATTCCCAAAGTTGAATGACAAATAATTCCACACTTGCCAAATCAACTTCTGGCCTCCAAAACTTTTTGTCTCCAAAATTTTTATAGTTTCACATGCATATGGTTCTCCTCTCCAAAAACTCAACGATGTAGACAATTTATTACTCCAACTTCGGATGCAAAAGATATGAATTTTCAAAGAAATTCAAAATGAAATAAAAATGAAATAAAAATGAAACTTCTATCCAGTCTTAGGGGTCAAATCGTCCGATGTACACTCATAGGCGGACTGTTTGTTAACTACCTTACCCACACGATCATTAACCCTTGTTCACCCACTAACTACCCATATTTAGATGGATGATTTTTTCCATCCAAAATTTGGATGAAATCCTTCAAGTGGATAAAATAATGATAATAATGACAATAAAATGTTGGCAAGTTTGGATTGGTGTTGAACCTATGCCCTAAGTTCAGAAATTTGGAAAGAAAATGAAAAATAAAAAGGGAGGTTTGGATTAGACCCCTCAACCCTCCTTTTCCCATGCTTCCCCTAGACCTCACGAACCTCCCAACCTACCGAACCTAGTAGGTTTGAGGAAGAGGCTTGGGTGACTTGGGAGCTCATGACGATGGTGTCGTGGAGTTTCACGCTTCTACTATTGTTGCCCTCTTCCAAGCTCCTTTTTTTTCTCTTTCTCTTCTTCTTCTTTTTCCTTTCTTTTCCTTTTCCTTTTCCTTTTTCTTCTCCTTCTCCTTCCTTTCTTTCCTCCTCTTTCTTATTCTTTGTTGTAATCGCTACCATCCAAAAAAAACACCACAACGAGGAGTTCATCTTCCTGTCACTTGTCTAATGTTTTTGTTCCTTCAAATGACGACAACGACCCACAACGATGGGGAGGAAAGCTCCCCATCATTCCTTCCTTCATTGCCAAAAACTCCTTGTTGAAAACCCGCGATGCCGGTGTCTACTCGCGCCTACACACAAAGAAGAAAAAGAAGATGGCAATGAAAAGGCAGGCCCTCCTTGCCCCCCTTGGTTTTTTTTTGTTTTGTTGTTCCTGTAGGGTATGGAGAGAAAAAAAAAAGGAAGGGGGAGAAAGAGGGGAAAGAAGAAAATAAAAATGGAAAACAACAAAGGGAGGCCCCTTTGTGATGAAATTAGGGGCTTTCCTCTTGTACTTTGTGAACACCTCCAAATTCCATGGACTTGACCTTATTTGGGTTCAACTCCCAAAGGAGTTTTACACGAAAAATAAGTACAAAAACATCAAAATCACTAAGTGAGCTTCATTTTTTAGACCAAGATTTGCAAATGAGTGGTATTTGTAGCCTGAACAAAATTCTTACGAAACCAATCTACAATATAAAAACCTAAACAAACAACACTACACTTGCTACTAACCCAAATTCTCGTGCATAACACATACATACAATAGAATACAAAAAGAAATTCAATGTTCAACAATTTTAACCTAATTGTAGCACAAAAACAAGTAGCTAGACTTTTGGTGATTCAAAAGACTGATTAACTTGCAACAACGCAAGAATCCAAGCCCAAAACACTTGCATAACAAAAAAAACTACAAAGCAAAAATTATGTTCTGGAATCTCAAATCACTAAAAATGATTTGAGGTCACACAAGATGGGATTATATCCCATGATAAACATCCCTAACCTAGTTCACACATGAACTAGTTCGAAATTAACCAATTAGCTTAATTAACCCAATTTATCCTTAATTAATTAGAACTTAACTGAACAGCTAAACTAACACACCTAACATATTTTACCCTATGTTATTTTTGGTTAGTATAAGGTATTCACCTTAAGTTGACATCACAAACTTGCCCCTTCCATGTATCTATGTTTTTACAACACTTTAATAATGTGTTCAAGGTTAAATGTTAATGTAATGTTGATACAATCATTAATATGATATTGTGATGGCATTGTAACACATTGTAATGATTGATCATAGTAACACAATGTCACTATCACATCATATCAATGATTAATCAATACTTCATTAACATTCAACCTTGAACACACTATTAAAATGTTGTAAAAGCACAAATACATGGAAGGGCCAAGTTTGTGATAAGTTATTATAAGTTATTCCACCTTAGGTTATTTTAAATAATTTTATCCTAACTTATAGTTTATATTATTATAATTTATATACTAGAATAACCTGAGGTGGAATAACTTAAAATAACCATCGGAATAACTTCAAATGGAATAACTAAAAAAAACATAAGGTAAAATAATTTAAAATAGTTTAAGTTGAAATAACCTAAAATAATTAAGAATAGTTCATAATAGTTGAAGGTGAAATACTAAAAAATAACCTAAAACAATTAAGATGGAATAGTCTAAAATAAAATAAAATGGAATAATTTTAAATATCTTAACTTGAATTTCTTAGAATAGCCTATGGACATATAATAACTTAGAATAATGTAAGGTGAAATAATTGAAAATAGCTTAGAATAGCTTATGGTGGAATAATTTCAAATAACTTAAGGTAAAATAATTTTAAATAATTTATAATGAAATACTAAGAAAGACTTTAAATAACATGGGTGCACTAACTTAGAATAATCAATAATAGCTTAAGGTAGAATAACATAAAATAGTTTAAGGTGGAATAACCTAAAATATCCAAATATAGCTTAAAGTGGAGCAACCTATAATAATTTAAAATAACATAAGGTAAAATAATCTAAAATACCCTAAGGTATACTAACTTAGAATAACACAAGGTGGAATAATTTAAAATGATTGAGAATAACATAGCATGAAATAACTTACAATAATTAAAAATTACTTAAAATAACCTAAGGTGGATTCACCAAGAAAAACTTGGAATAGAATAGCTTAAAATAACATGACGTGAAATAGCTTTAGAATGGATTAACTTAGAATATTTGAAAAAACCTAAAATAATTTAAAATAGCCAAAGGTGGAATTATTGATAGTAACCTAGGTGCAATCATACTAACATGTACTAAAAGCAATCATAACCACTATTTAATTTTTTGAATTTTGGATTGTAAAAAATAAAAATAGTACTAAATAATTTTTTTTTTATAAAATGTTATTTTGAATACATTATGTACATATCATAAAAAAATGGAATCAATCTAATGAGTGAAAAATATGTATAAGGACTTTTAATCTCTTGTAACATTACTTAAAATCTGCATAAAAAGAACTTAAAAGCAATTTTGGCATTAAAAGCACAATTTGAAAATATTTTAATGACATTTTTTGGATTTTAAAATATAAACCTTAACATAATAATATTAAGAAACGTTTAATTAAATTTTTTTAAAGACGTATTTATTTATTTTTTAATTTAAGAATAAAGCAATGGTTTAAGGGGGCACATGTGGTTCCTAATAGTGTGGTTGGACCCACCTAAAATCCTAGCATGTGGTTGCCTAGGAATAACCTAAGGTTGCTTATAATATCTGAAGAATAACCTAGAACTAACCTAGGAATTTACCTTATGGTGGCTTACACATAGGCTATGAAAAGAAAGTGAACAATAATATGTGTTGACAAATCATTTAACTTATCTAAATAATAATCCAATGGTTAAATATTTTTTCCTTAAATATGGAAGTGAAGGAGGTGAAGGTTTAAACATTCATATTTGCATTCTAAATTGGTGGGTTAGGTACCTAGGTGCTTAACTTAGCCTAAGTGACTAGATGTTTAACATAGGTTTTGAACCTAGCTATGAATTAAAAGACTAGTATAATGAGTTAACTAATAATCAATTCATTTGTCCATAACAATGAATCTTGTTCATTAGGGAGTTGGCCAATTCCACAATGGTAAATTTCTCCAAGCTCATTCATAATTTAATGAAATATCAAGTGAATTGGGACACATATGGTGTAATGTATGGAAAAAACACAACTAAAAATTTAGTTGTCCACACAACTCCATTTGAATATATCCATGCCCATAACTCTATTAAATATTCTAAAATAATGTAGTACATGTACCTAAAAAATGACCTCAATGAATAACAAATTCATAAAGTTGTTTTCCATTGTGTGTCCATAACTTTGAACTAAATAGTCCACAATAGTGTAATTCATGTACCTAAGAAAAGAACTTGATGCATAACAAGTTCAATAATTGAGGGGTGACAATTAAATACTCAAGTTCAAAATACTTAGATTTCCAGTAAGAAGTGTGTCATCATATACTCTAGCCTCCAAGCACTTTCTTGTGACATTAAATTTATTAAAAGTTATACAAATCTCAAATGCCCACCAAGTAATTGCAACTTTCTTCACAAAATTAGTGTGTTCATTAATCATTTTCTTCTTAATGGAAAGTGACCACAAAGGGATGCATGTATCATTTGCCTTCCACCTTCAATATGCATTAGAAATGTCTTTAGGGTATAAACCTAGAATTATTGCAATGCTAGTCATGGAAGAAAATGCGAATGCAGTAATGCTTGCAAAAATGAAACAATGTTTATTAGTAAACTCAAGATTGGAGTTAGATCTTCTTACCTCCTATATAGACTTGTTCACTCCTACAAGAACTTCTTGTTATGCAATAACAATCTTGGTAGGGAAAACATGGTTAGGTAAATCAAGTTGTATATTGGGATTTGAAAGGACCTTCTAAAACACAAGTTTTTCGTTTTGTGGTCTAAAACAAATGACAAGGGCCTTCAAAATGTAATTTGAAATGTTTGTTTATCTTTGTTGTTCATGATTATCCATCACATCTTTTAACCAAACAATCGCCACTTGCATTTTCTACCCCCATAATTCATTCTTTAATTGATTCAAACAACATCAACATTAATGTTTGTTTTGGCTTGTCCACTAAATTTGAGCCACTTGCAACAAATGTTGGGCTAATGGTTTCCTAATGCTTTAAGTCTTGTGAAATGCACATTTTGTGACACCGTTTGTCAAACATGGGCCACAAAATGTTGGTATACTCAATACTTTTAAAACCTTAACATGATCATGTACAACCTTCAATGATCTAGTGCAATGAAAAAATGCATTTGTTATTAGCTTAGAAACATGCACCCAAAACCTTGAAAAATCACATAAACCCAATATCAATATTCACAACATGCATGAACAAAATCAAGAAACAACTTCTTTTCCAATTCATAATTAACTAACACATTCAACTTTTCAACTCAAAAGTAGTTGACAATCACAATTCCTTCACAAAACATTTGCACTTTAACCTTATAATCAAGATTTGAAACACACAAGCTTGTAAAAACCACACAATAAAACTAGTTATTGTTCACAACATGAACAAGCTTAACACATTTTTGTGACTTGAAATCAATCACAACATGATCACAAATCAAGCTCCTTCACAACCCTAAATGATTAGATTCAACAAAATGATGTAACTAGTAAATGTTATCAAAATATGCAGATATGGCTTTATGTAGATCAATTGAAGCCACAAGGGGGAACTTGACACCATAAACATTTGATTTAACAAGGAAAGGAAATAAGAACAAGTGTGAGCGACTTGAGGTGTGGCTTCCAATAACATTACATTTTTTGAGTAAAAAAGGAATGCAAGTTGAACTAGAGTGAGGGCACAAGAAGCTTGATGAGTTTGCTAATGTAATGATGTTCCCAACATTGATGTGATTGACAAATAAAAGATTCGATGGGACCAAGCTTGAACAAAAACAAGTTGTTAACACCTATTATTAATAACACAACTTACGAACAAAGAGAAAAAAAAAGAGGGAATGAAAGAGGGGGAAATTAACAAATGATGAATTGGACCCACAATTCCAACCAAAAATTTCAAAATGTAACAATTTACCCTATTGATGTCATCCCCACCTTTAACAAGTGGCTCACCTCGACTTTGTTGAATATATCAAACTAATTTGAATAAATTATATTATATTAGATAATTCACTTGATGGAAAATTTAAAATTAAAAGAATATTGGTCTCCAAAAGGACTTTCCAACATCATATTATTTTGGCCCTTTCTAGAGTTTATATTATTCTATCCTATTATTAATGACACCATCAATCACTATTCTAAATAAATAATCATCCACATGATTTTTGAGGGAAAAAATTAGAACAAACAATGCATAATAATGAAAATTATGAATTCGTTTTTGTGTTTGATAATGACTATGATTTTTCATGCAAGGACTTTTCAATAGTACTTCATTTCCTTTACATAATCAATATGATTATGATTTAATGAAGATTTATTAACATGATAATTTATTTCATAAAAATGAATACCTTCTAAAATATTACAAAATAAATAATGTCTAAGACCATTTTAATCCATTGTAGTGCTAGAAAAATGAGCCTATGACATACATATAGGCACATTATAATTAAAAACTACCCCTTGTTTGAATATGTGTAGTCTCTTTCCAAGTTCACACAAAGATGTGATATTTTTATTTGTGATTTTTTTACAACAATCAATGTGTGTGAAACTAATCTATTCCAAATGTCTATAGATCCAATCAAGAAGTATGGGGAGAAGGATGGTGTGTTTAGGGCTTTTCTAAACATTGTTGATCTTGCAAATGATGTTTTGCACATGGTCTCAGTTCTTGATTAGTGTAGTAAATAGGTCTTGAATATCTTGCCTTTCAATTTTATGAGCACACGTCCATGGTTCACAAAGTAGGATTCATTTTCATGGGTAATTAATGTTGTTTCTCATTTTGATTGGTTTGTTGAAATTGAAATCGTGGAGTAGTGCACTTCAACTATTGTTGGCCTCATTAAAAAGCTTCAACCTTAACATCATGAATGTTATTTGGGCCATTTACCCATAGTTTTGGGTGCAACTTGAAGCCGATCAAAATGTTCTTGGTGTATTTGAACATCTTCAAAGCCCATTATTGCTTTGGCAAGAATTTTGACCCAAATCAAATATTTTTCTTGCCACTTTTGATGAAGGACTATTAGATCTACATGCATATTTTTTCAAGGTGACCATGTTTGTCAATTACCATGCTACCATGAACCTTTCACATGACTATAATCCTTAAAGCAAATTGTGCAACAACTTGGCCACAAATTAATTTCGAACACATTAATTGTTAGAATGGTCTAAGTTCATCAAATTATCAATGTCCATGGTGATGGAAAACGTCAAAGATGAAAGGTGATTTTCAACTTTAAGTATCATGAAGAACAAAGTCAAAAATTGATTGACAATTCATTTAGATTTAATTGTTAGGATGTTTGCCCAATTTTTTTTCACATGGACACCTTTCCCTTTGTTGTAGCAATTAAAGCTTGGAGTGTTGCAAAGGCTTGCCATGGAAGAGTAACTTAAAAAGCCAACAATTCCTAGAATTTTATAACACTTGAGTTGTAAAATTTATATTGCAAAGGTAGGTGCACAATTGAATGTCTCACTATTGTGACAAAATGGTGTTTTTTTCTTGGGTACCCTATATTCAAATGCATATGGTGATTAATAGATCCTTCGATTTATTAATTGGGACTTGGATCTAAATTTTAAAAATTCATTATGAAGATAAATGTGTGATTATTTATTGATAAAAAACTCATTTGTTAGTAGTAATGAACTTTTGAAATTGAAAAATATGGACTAGTTGTTTGATTAGACCATCACAAAATGGAAAATTTATATTGATTCACATTCCAAATTTATTATTGGGACTCAATATATGATGTAATATAAGATGATAAATTCATATGAAGAATCTTTTATTTGAAAAATTTAACCATTTGATAGTTAGGAATTTTTGAATGGTTAAAATTTAACCATATTTCAAATGTCCATATTAGTTGCAATTTTTTTTTGCTTTTCAATTTTTTTATCCCAAAAGAATATTTTTTGAAAGCTTTACATAGTTCATTATTCATTTAAATTTTGTGGGTTTTCCTTTTAAGACTTTCAAATAAAAAATGACATTACTTACATTAAATACAAGTTCTCACATAGATTTGGGAATGTTTGTAAATGATTGAGCATATATTATTCAAAAATTAAAATAATATATATTTTTTAACGTAACAACTGTGTCCAGTTGAATTATTTAAAAAACCTTGTACAAACTTCTAAACAATGTAATTTCTACCAATATTGAGACATTCGATTTTGCATTCACTTGCAAAAAATTGTTGTAATTTTTGTTGGCTATCAATAGAGCTAGAATATGAATCTTTTTTCAAGTTTCAACTTGTCATATTTTGGATTATTGCAACGTTCACTCATGTTTTTTTTAATTGCTAGTTTGTTTGCTTTGTTCATTTCTACATGCATGTTATTGGATTGTGTTCTTTGGGTTTTTCAATTCAAATTATTGCATGGCATTTGTGCATTAGTTCTTCATTGCATTTGTTTGTATGAAACCACTAATTGTTCTTTGTCATGGTAGATCCATCTTCTATTGTAATAGTGGGCAAGGTCTTAATGAGTGATGTTCAATTCATTTATAAGATTTTTTTTCATATGTGCATTGTGTATGTTCTACTTGTTGTTGCATGTATTTGCCAATTTTTTTACATGATATTACATCTAATTGTCATTTTTTCCACATGGAATTGCATCTGATTACCATTTCTATCACATGGAATTGCATCTAGTTGCCATTTTTACCACGTGGAATTGCATCTAGTTGCCATTTTTTCCACATGAAATTTCACATAGTTGCCAATTTTCAACATTGCATTTGACTTGGTTGCATCCTTTTGCAAAATTGCAAAAACAATAATAGCCGCTTTCATCTATTTAAAATTGGAGTTAATAGGTAGCTTGTTTCTGACTTTGCAAATTTCTCCCTAGCCATGCATTCTCCTTTAAAAACTGAAGGGCTGCCAATATTTGCTATATGGAGCAGCTAAAAGTAGCCACTTCTACAACTTTTTAATTTTTTTAAATTAAAAAATAATAATTGAAAATTATAAATTAATCGAGAAATTAAATTGAATTTATTAAAAATCCCACCAAAAAAAAAAAAAAAACTGGCTGAAAGATTAAACGCTGCTCAGTAAGACAGACATATTTATGCTTAGGGTTTCATGATAGGTCGAACACTAAATTTCTGCGCCAAAATTAAAAAAGAAAAAAAGAAAAAAAACAGGAAAAATGGCGCGCACATTCCTGCGAGCACATTCTTTCCGTTTCTCATCCATCACATTCCGTTCGTAATTCCACCTGTGTGGTTTCCGGAGACCCATTCTGTCATTTTTCTCATCCAACGGATTCCATTCGGAATTACTCCCCGTGGTTTCCGACGATGACGATTCTGTCTGGTTCCAAGCCCCAACTTATTATTAGTCCACGCGGTCCGTAATTCATTCCTCTGTGTGGGTCGTTGCTTGGTTGTTTTCCTACCACGATTCTGTCCGTTTCTCATCCAACTGGGTTTCCAATACGCGGCCCCACTTCCACCACGCGTCAACTCCATGTGCTTTTTCCGTTCCCAACAAAACGTTCTGTCCGTTTTTCATCCAAAAAATTAGGTGCGGTGAATTCTTTTAAGTGGCTCTTGGGCTTCCCACGACCTCGCCCGATCAAAAGCGTCTAATTTTACACGTGTCCTGTTCTCATTGGTCAAATCCCCTGGAAGGATAGGGTGCGCGCGACACTCGCTCAGTGCAAATGTCTGCTTCGATTTCGTTTCGTGAAGTTCTTGCGAGAAAAGGACTTAGGGTTTCACGCGTTGTTGTTTGTTGCTCCACCTGTTGCAGCTCGCGAGTGTGTTTTCCCTCGTGCGTGATTTGTTGCGAGAAAGAAACAAAGGAAGGAAGGAAGGAAGGAAGGAAGGGTGAGAGCTGTGGGGAATTCTTTTTTTCTCGTTCTTTGATCAGTAATGGCGACTGCAGCACCGGCCATCAGTAGCTCCACATTTGCTGGTCAATCTGTCATCAAAGCTCAGTCCGAGCTCTCCCGGAAGGTCGCCAATGTCGACGCTCGTGTCTCCATGCGTCGGAATCTCAAGTCTACTCCCGGATCCCAGACATTCTCATCGGAGGGAGGCCTGGGCGACACAGAGAGGAGAAGAACAGGAACAACGGCAACGACAACAACAACAACAACAACAACAGTGAGAGCAGCTCAGAATGCAGCTGCAATTGTATCGGCAATATCAGGAGGGACACCAGTGAGATCCACAAGCATTTTGGTAGTCGGAGCAACAGGCACACTGGGACGGCAGGTGGTGCGGCGAGCTCTGGATGAAGGCTATGACGTGCGTTGCCTTGTGCGCTCGCGACCTGCTCCTGCTGATTTCCTGCGAGATTGGGGCGCCACAGTCTTCAATGTACATCCCCCCTTCGTGCTCCGTCTGTCCGTCTGTCCGTCTGTCCATCTGTCTGTCCTTTGTTCCTTCCTCTGTCAGTCTTTTGTCTTTCTGCAAGCCAGCCACATTCTTTCTTTCTAGAAAGCACTGCTCCATGGCTCTTATCAATAATAGATTCCAGCTCTGCACTGGATGATAGCAAAGATGAGAGCGGAAGGGCTTGGTAGCAAAGATGAGGAGGAGGGAGATTGAAGTGTCTCTCATATCAAAGAAGGGAGGGGGAAGAAGAAGAAGCAGAAGACGAAGAAAGATGAAGAAGATGATGCAGCAATTGGCAAGAATTGTTAGTTTCCTGTCGAGGAGCAGTGGATGTTCTGACGCATTTTAGTGTTGCAATCTGTGATCAAAGGGAGACTTGAACAAGCCTGAGACATTGCCTGGTGCGCTTGTGGGCATCCATACTGTGATTGATTGTGCAACTGGGCGACCTGAGGAGCCCATTCGAAGAGTGAGCTCCCAACAATCTCTGAACTCTCCCTCCCTGTACTGTTTTTGTTTGTTTGTTCATGGTGTATCTAAGGTGGTTTCACAGAGCTTGATGATAGCAGAGCATTTCATAGCTTCATGACTTTGCTGTTTACAAGAGTGGTTGAATTTTGGCTTAGATCCACCATTAGGGTTTTGTGGGTCTAATTGATCAATTCTTGGGTTTAGGGTTTAGGGGTTTTGTTGTGAGCCTTGGAAGCCTTTGCTTTGAGTAAGTTTTCATGAGAAATAAGCCCAGTGCAAATGGAAAGAGTTTAATAACAGATTTTGTTGGATTGATTGTGGAATAGGTAGATTGGGATGGCAAAGTGGCGTTGATCAGCTGTGCAAAGGCAATGGGAATTCAGCGCTTTGTGTTTTTCTCCATCCACAACTGTGAGAAGCATCCAGAGGTGCCACTCATGGAGATCAAGCGTTGCACTGAAAAATATTTAGTTGATTCAGGCATGAACTTCACCATTATCCGTCTCTGTGGTTTCATGCAGGCAAGTTTTCCCACCAATCTTTGCAAGCAGCTTTGCTTCATAGTGCTTGTTTTAGTGGCTTCCTTTTCCATTTTCCTTGCTTTACATTGCTACTTTTTTAAGGAGTTTTAAGGTCACCTGGAAACCTTTTCAACAGTCAAATTCTTGCAAGATCTGTGTTTTATGTGTGTTGTGAGCCTTGACTGTTTGCCTGTATCTCAACTTCTAAATCATCTGGTCCTGCTGCACAATTGCTTTCAATTCTGATTGTAGGTTTATGTATACCTGCTGTATTTCAGGGCCTGATAGGGCAATATGCAGTACCAGTTCTAGAAGACAAGTCTGTATGGGGAACTGATGCACCAACTCGAATTGCTTACATGGATACTCAGGTCCCTCTCTCTTTACCCTCTGGTTGTTGAATTTGAAATGTTGTAATGTTGAGAAGGGGGATTCTTTATGTGCAGAATTGACAGCAATGCTTCACTAGCAGGACTCTACATTCACACCAAACCATTTTCTAGTTTCTGCTCATCATTCATTGCATGATGAGTTTGCAGGATGTGGCACGTCTCACATTAACAGCACTGCGTAGTGACAAATCAGAGCGGAAAGTTATGACATTTGCTGGCCCTCGTGCTTGGACCACCCAAGAGGTAATGTCTATTTGTGCTGCATTCCAGGATACTTTATAGTACAGTGTGGTATTGCATGTTCTTGATGCACATTGGATATATTGTGAGGTTACTAGTTGCAAATGGATGCCATGGTATAGTCTCAGTATGCCTTTGGCCTGAGTCTTTGGCCTACAGTTGGAAGCCTGGAACATAGAGCTGAAGGTTCGGGAGAAAACCAAAGTACAAGTCCCTATTTCCGATGATTAGGTTCCATGAGTGCAGACAACCTTGTTAGTAATGATTTGAGTGACTCCGCCCTTTGTGTCTTTGCAACACCCAACAGCATGAGATCTGTGCTATTAATTTGCTCTTTCTGTTGGATAGGTAAGGTATGCAAGTTTGCAGCAGATGACAATGGATGTGTGAACCTTGTTAGTGTCTCAAACTTAGGGGTTGAATGGGAAACAGGTCATCAGCTTGTGTGAGAGGTTAGCGGGGCAAAATGCAAAGGTCACAACAGTGCCAGTTGGTGTGCTCAAGTTCACCCGCATGCTCACCCGGCTTTTTCAATGGACTGCTGATGTTTCTGACCGCCTTGCATTCTCAGAGGTAAAAAAAGTAGTTAGCACTGTCTCTAATGTTGTATGTATTTTCTTGCACTCTGTACTCATCAAATTATCATGTATCCCTTCTCACGATGTGGTAAAACTTTTTGCATCCTGTAGGTGCTCACAGGTGATGATGTGTTCTCAGCGCCCATGACAGAGATGTATTCAATGCTAGGAGCTGACCCAAAGGAAACAACCACTTTGGAATTGTACTTGCAGGAGTATTACTCTCAAATCCTGAGGAAACTGAAGGACTTGAAAGCCCAGTCAAAGCAAGGGGATTTTTACATCTAAACCAATCCCTTCCCCTTGGAAGTAGACCAAAGACTCCATTGTAGATGGTGTCTTACCTGTTGGGGGTTTGTAACATGGTTCTGTCTGTCTCAATTTGTCTGTAATTTTACACATCTCTTGCGAAAACCAGCTGATAGTTAACTCTCTGGATTAGAGATGCCTAACTGTTTTTTCCTTTTTTTCTGCCTAATTTCAGCTTTGTAAACCTCCAACCATCAATTTTCTGGCTCAGAGTTGTCAGATCTAATCACCAATTTGTGTTTGTATGATCCAGACTTGCCACATTCTGTAAGCTTTTCTTTTCCAAAGAATTGAATTGGCAAGCACACTAACAACCAGCAGTCAATGCAGCAGAATGATGTATTCTTGTTAGATTTGCTGCAGCCCACCGTGCCAATGAACATGGTTTGTTTTGGCAAATGGTACATTAGTCGGTGTGATGATTTACACTGGTACTGCACATTGTGCTAATTTCGTGTGTACATGTGAATGCTGGAGTTTCCAATGCTCTGTGAAATTGTGTGAAATGCTCAAATTTCAATGCTCGGTGAAAGTATGCTCTGTCATGACATGTTTGGATTTCTACAGCTCAGGGGTTTCAGGATTACTGGGAAAGACTTGGAAGAATGTCTTTGTAAAGGATTTACATGCTCCTTAATGTCTTGCAGACCTTCTTCACGCAGAGCGAGCAAGACTTGGAAGCAAGACTGGCAAATGAGTCATTCAAAGTTTCTGTCTAGGGTAATAATGCTCTCCTCTGCGCCTTTCTCAACCTAAAGATTAGAGGGTCTTCGATCTATCAGGACCTAATGTCTTGCTTGTAATCTTCTATCAAGTATGTGAGCATGTGTAGCCAAGATGGATTTAATTAATGGCCCAAGTTCATTTGAAGAGAGGTGTACATTCCATGAATGAATTAGAGAGGCTCAATTATTTTTTCACTCTCTTGTTTTTTTTTCAGTGTGAAATAATTGTTTTCATCATCATGTTTATTGATTTGTTTTGCACTTGGAGTATGTGAGAGATATTTCTTTTTTGTCTTCTTTCTTTTTAGTTTTTTGGTTTGTAGATTTGGCTTTTTTGCATAATTTCTTTAGCAATTTCCTTTGTTGGTCTTTTTTTTTTTTTTTTTTCCTTTTTAAAAAATTTTTTTTTTTTTTTTTTTTTTTTTTTTTTTGATTTGGGTTTTTTTGAAAAGGTCCTTTGGCCCCTTTTATTTTTTTGTGAGGA